>OFGF01000288.1_pt1 | contig 49310 bp, 47 predicted proteins | sample 1521711 | NCBI WGS metagenome assembly OFGF01 (sample SAMEA3504092, study PRJEB24116) | mouse gut metagenome | biome: mouse gut; feature: mouse-associated habitat; material: faeces | place: Denmark | collected 2011 | reverse complement strand
TCCATGTGTTCCGCCTAGTTTATAAATATGTGTCCAGGATTCTGGGTACATATCAAATTCGCATATAGCCAAGGGCGTTTTTACTGTTATAAAATTGTAAGCGATAGGTGAGCGTTTCAAATTCCAAAGGCGGGGTCGTATTTTACGATTCCAACGAGCGGTTGGGCTGTTGGGTTTAGCTTAATGGCCATGAAGCTATCGTCTGGGACTTCAAAGGGCGCTTGGATTCCATATAAGCTTGCGGGCTGATATCCAGCTTTGGGATAATAGTGAGGATGGCCGAGGACGATTGCATATTGGTAGCCCAGTTTTCGCGCGACACGGTGTCCCTCTGCAATCAATGCCTGCCCGATGCCCTGACGCTGATAGGAGGGCAGAATGGATAATGGTGCGAGCGCAAGGGCAACTTCTTTGCCTACTGTTACTTTGGTAAAAAGAATATGTCCGACAATTTTTTCGTCGCAAATAGCGACCAGAGATAATTGTGGGATAAAGGCATTGCTGTTTCGCAAAGCGACAACAAGGTCCTGTTCAGTTCCGTCGCTTTGTTCTGCCGTGGAAAAGGCTGTTTTCACGACCTGATACACTGCATCGTAATCATTAGGTTGTTCTTGTCTGATAATCAAGGTAATGCTCCTTTCAAGAATTCCATATTTCTATGGCTGTGTAGGTATGACTGTAATGGTAGCCCAGTTTTTTAGCCAATGACAGAGAGGCTTGGGTATGGGCATCCCAGCTGGGATATAAATTCCGTTTTAAACATTCCAGGATTAGCTTAGCGCCGCAAATTGTGGCCAGTCCTCTTTGTCTGTAGCTTTCTCTGGTGTCAATTTCAATTTCGATTCCGTCCAGATATCTGGCATAGGAAGAAGCACCGGACACAAGAAGAGCGTCTTTGCAGATGACTGCGCCTATTCCGAGAGCCTGGTAGGTTGCATAGTCAGGAAATTGTGCGACAAGATCAGCACTCCATGGCTCAGCTTTGCATTTGTGATAAAAGGATTCTTCCATCATGGAGAGTGTGTAGCCTTGAGGTAAAGTTGTGATGATGCGTTCCAAGGCTTCTTTGTCAAAAGTATCTTTTTCCTTCTTTGTTGCATAACGGGAAATGATGTTGGCTTTCTTTCCATAGATTTGCATGAGCATCTCTTGCCACGATTTTGTTTGTGGCACAAGAATTCTATAATTTGACGCGAAACCATTTGGTGTATAAGCAGCCAGTTCCGCATTTACTTTTCCTGCAAAAAAAGAGAAATCTCCTAGAATAGCCATTGCTGCAGTTGGTTGTATCAGGTCATCTGTGTAGATTTTTCCCATAACACCTTGCAGACAAGCCCAGACAAGAGTTTCCTCCCAATTGACAAATAAGGGGGCAACAATATTGGTATTGATGACTTGGTATGGTATAGGAAATCGCCTCCTTGCCCTACTTACATAAAATTTCGTTGGTTTTGTAATGACTGGTTATTAAAAGTTAAACATATTTAGGAGTTAAAGGCAAGTAAAATATGGAGGTGTCGTTTGTTTGCAGCAAAATTGTGGCGGGTTAAGGTTAAGTATTTTTTCATACGTTAGAGGCATGTTTATGGATGAAGAATAGGCATTAGACATTGAAAATAGGTTGAGATACAATAATACAGAATGAAGGAAAGATCGACTGACAATCCAAAATTTGAGAGGAAGATGAAAATGGATTTACACAAAACAGATTCTGAATTTATGGAGCGCTTTGAGCAGTTTGCATTTGATGAGGTTGTGAATGAAAAGGGGCAGCAGCTTCCAGAGCATACCCGTTATCTGGCGATTTTGGCGACGTTGATTGGTTGCGGCGGTTTGGACGCTTATAAAGAAATGCTTCCCAAAGCATTAGATAATGGAATGACGCCGATAGAGGTGAAGGAAATTGTATATCAGGCGACGGACTATTTGGGCTATGGCAGAATTCTGGCTTTCTTGCATGCGACAAATGATATTTTGTCAGAGAGGGGTGTGGAGCTGCCTTTGGAGGGACAGGCAACGACAGGCTCCGATAATCGGCTGGAAAAAGGAATTGAAGCGCAGGCAGAAATTTTCGGAGCCCATATGCGAGAGGCGTGGAAAGCCGGGCATATTAACCGTTGGCTGGCAGCAAACTGCTTCGGCGATTATTATACGCGCAAAGGTTTGGATCTTGCGCAGCGCGAATTGATTACGTTCTGTTTTTTGATGGCGCAGGGCGGTTGCGAGCCACAGCTGATTGCCCATTCCAAGGGCAATATGAATATGGGAAATGATAAAGCCTTTCTGGAAAAGGTTGTTTCGCAATGTCTGCCGTATATCGGTTATCCTCGCAGTCTGAATGCCATAACCTGTATCAATAAGGCAACAGAAGAATAAAGCTGAGGAACAGCGTTTCAGCAATATCCCATGTAAATTTTCTTACAGAATGTTGCAAGCTGAAACATGCTTCTGTTTTTGCGGCCCGTCGATATTTAGTATTTTTTGCTTGAAAGGGAAAAATACTAAATATCGGCGGGTTTTTAGATAGGTGCGGGAAAAGCCGTTTCTTCTCCTGCAATCTGTAATTTGCTGAATGGCAGGATGATTTTTTTCTTGCGTCTGTGGCAGGAATCTGCTATGATGGGAAAAATAAAAACGGGAGCAAGAAAATGAATAAAATCAGAGAAATTTTGCAGGAAAACCCAGTTGTAGCGGCGCCTATGGCTGGAGTCAGCGATCGCCCTTCGCGGCTGATTGCCAGAGAATATGGCTGTGGTTTGGTATATACGGAAATGATTAGTGCAAAGGCGCTGACCTATCGCAATCAAAAAACGTATCTTCTTATGAATATGAAAGGTGAACAACAGCCTGTGAATATGCAAATCTTTGGCTCGGAGCCAGATGTGATGGCAGAGGGAGCCAGGATTATGCAGGCGTGTGGGGCGCAGATCATAGACATTAATATGGGCTGTCCGGTGCCTAAAGTGGTGAATAACGGCGAGGGCTCTGCTTTAATGCGCAACCCAGAATTGGCAGCGGAGATTGTGTCTGCTATGGTAAAGGCGGTTGATGTACCGGTGACGGTGAAATTCCGCAAGGGTTGGGACGACGCTTCTGTGAATGCTGTAGAATTTGCCCGTCGGATGGAAGCGGCGGGCGCCAGCGCGATTGCGGTGCACGGTCGCACGCGTATGCAGTATTATAGTGGAAAAGCAGATTGGAATATCATTGGTCAGGTAAAAGAGGCTGTTACGGTACCAGTGATTGGCAACGGTGATATTTTTGTACCGGAGGATGGCAAGGCAATGCTGGAACAGACAAACTGTGATGGTATTATGCTGGGTCGTGGCGCGCTAGGACGCCCGTGGTTGTATCGGCAAATGACAGAGTATTTGCGCACTGGCGGCTATGAGGGGGAACCGACATTGGAGCAGCGTCGACAGGTGATAACCCATCATGCCCGGTTGATTTGCGAGGAAAAGGGTGAGCGGGTTGCAATGAAGGAAATGCGTAAGCACATTGCTTGGTACTATAAAGGTTTGCCCGGAGCCGCCCGTATGCGGGATGCTATTAATACGGTTGCTACAATGGAGGATTTGGAGCACTTATTAGAAATTAGTTTAGATGGGCGGATATAATTTCCTGAATAAAATTTTGCCTTCTATGAATATTATGTAAATCAATGGTAATAATACTATTATCTTGGAAATGTGATTGATTAGGAGGAAGAAAAAATGGAAATGGAAAAAGTATTGGAAAAAAACAGAACGATGCATCATCTAATGCAGAAAGCTACGGTTGATGCGCTGGACTTCCAGCATGCGACAGAAGAATTGCGCAGTGTATTACAATGCAGTGTGTATATTATGAATCAAAGTGGTGAATTACTGGGTTTTAGTGATACAGAAACCATGCAGATTTTTAGCCGGAAGGAATTGGAGGATAAGCAGTGCAGCAAGGATAATCAGGAATGGATTTTTTCGGTCCGCCAACCGATGTACAACCAGTGGCACAATGGAAATTGTTTGGCGCTTTTACCTATTGTGAATCAGTCTGAACAGCTAGGTATGTTGATTTGCGGCAGGGAGCAGGAAGAATTTTCTGTGGAAGGACAATTGCTTGCAGAATATGCAGCAACTTTGGCGGCGGTGATGATGATTCGTGCAGCCAGCCGTAAAGCAGAAACGGAAGCGCGCAAGAAAAATGTTGTGCAATTGGCCTTGGAAGTGCTATCCTATTCCGAATTAGAGGCAGTAAAATATATTTTTAATGAAATTGACGGCAGCGAGGGCTTTTTGGTGGCCAGCAAATTGGCTGAGGAATACAAATTGACTCGTTCGGTGATTGTGAATGCTTTGCGCAAACTAGAAAGCGCAGGTGTTATCGACGCACGTTCATTGGGTATGAAAGGTACCTACATTAAAATACTGAACGATTATCTGTATGAAGAATTGGCTGCAATATAATAGGGAAAGAGGATGGGCTATGCATCAAATATCTGGTGCATAGCTTATTTTGCGTTCAAAATGTAATGCAGAAGAGCAGGTAACAGCAAGATGAAGCCAGAAAATTATAAAATTATCAGGTACCTTAATTTTATTGTTGACAAGATAAGTAGGTACCTTTATAATATAAAAAAGAAAGGTACCTACTTATCTTGAAGGGAGAAATGAGCATCTTGAATACAAATGATACAATAATAGCCGAAGAACTTCGGAAGCTATTGCCTGAAATATTGATAGAATATCTCTGGAATTTAGCTGAACAAGAAACAAGGGATGTAGATGGCGCTTTGGTAGAATGCAGTCTAACAGCCGTCGAACAAGACGGAAAAATGGTGCAGCAAATTGATTTTTTTAATCGGCAGCATATTTTAACTGGGTTTTTACCGGTTTGCTGTAATCTCTATATCATTATCTACCCCGATGGAAATCGCGAAATGATTTCAGCGGCTTGAAAGGAGTTTGCAGAATGAGTGAAAAAGAATTGGTTTTAGTTGAACAATTTATACGGCTGCATTGGTTGATTCCAAGATACGTGCATCAATGCCACAAGACAAGTGATCCCTTTGTCAATTCTTACAGTGGTCAGGGACGCGTTCTAAGGCTGATGCAGCGTAAGCAGAAGGCAACGCAAAAGGAATTGGCAGAAATTTTAGGCATGCGTTCCCAATCTTTAGGTGAGCTATTAGGGAAGCTGGAAAAGAAAGGCTATATTCTTCGGAGCCAGTCCAAAACAGACAAAAGGGTGGTAGAGATAACGCTGACTGAATTAGGAAAAACAGCGAGACTGGAAGAAAATAATGGGGATTGTAATTATGAGATTTTCAGTTGCTTTTCTGAAGAAGAACAAGAGCAGCTGCATGATTATTTTAGCCGCATGATTAATCATTTAGAGCAGCTTTGTAGTGCGGGTCAGGTGGACAGTGTCGGTCAGGCAAGAACGCGGAGGTCGGGCCGTCATACAGAGTGGGGAGAGCATATGCATGGTCATATTCATGAGCATATGCATGACATGCTTCATACCTTTAACAAGGATGAATTGAGTAGGCAGTATCAAGCTTCATCGGAAATAACCAATGGGATGCAATATTTTTCGGATATAGAATCAGAAGTGTCTAGTGGGGAACAGACATTGGAAAATGAATATTGTAACGGCTGCAGCAATCACTGCCCATTAAGCCAGCCCCGCTGTAAGCGAGGTGTTATGATGCAGCAAAAATTCTTAAGAAAGTGATACGTCCTGCAAATCATAGGACGAAGGAATAGATTTTATGAAATCACAAGAATCAGCAGAAAATTATTTGGAAACTATTTTGCTGCTGCAGCGCAAACAGGGCTATGTGCGGGCTACTGATATTGCGGAAAGTCTGCAGTATACCAAAGCGAGCATCAGCAGAGCGGTTAAACTGCTCAAAGAAAAAGGCTACCTCTATCAGGATGCGCATAAGATGATTTTCCTTACCCCAAAGGGGGAAGAAAAAGCTGTACAGATTTACGAACGACATCAGTTTTTTGTAGTTTTCTTAACGGAAGTTCTGCAACTTGATCCACAAATTGCAGAACAGAATGCCTGCCGCATGGAACATGTAGTCAGTAACAGCACTTTTCAAGGTTTTCAACAGTTGTATGAAAAAATGAAATAGTGGTTTAAAAAGTACGTCATTCGATTGATGTGTCAGGGCGCAAAAAGGCCCCATTTGCTTATAGTATCAGCAAATGGGGCCTTAAGATTTTTATTTCACTTTATCGCGCCATTCCAGTATTACTTCTCCGTCAGGATTTTTGCGGATTGTTTGGAACTTATTATTTAACAATGGATTGGTGAAAGTGTAGTCAATCCGTTTGTGCATGCCACGACTTTCTTTACGATTGCGGGAAGTGATGGCGACAGCTTCAGCCAAATCAATCAGATCAAATAATTCCATAGTGCGCATGAGTTGATGGGCGTCTTCACAGCCAATTTCTTTTTTTGCATAAGATTTTAAATCAGCCAGATATTTGATTCCAGCCCGCATCATATCTTCAGAGCGTACTTTCAAGCCAATATAATCATTCATGATAACCTGGAGAGAGGAGTTAGCCTCCAACCACTGTGCACCGTTTTGGCGATTCATCAATTTATTGTAAAAATCAGCTCTTTGCTGAATCAGTGGATGATTACTTACATCATATTCTGGCACTGTTTTTACATATTCGGCTACGGATTCGGCTGCGATATCACCCCAAACAGAAGCGCTGGTGATATTGCCGCGCACGTTGCCGCAGCAGATGCCTGCTGCATAAATTCCCGGTACATTGGTGCCAGCATTTAAGTCAATATCAATGCCCCGTTGGGCTAAAGAGTAATCGTAAGTACCAAATTCAATCATACTTTTGTGTAAGTCGATACCTCTTTGGTCTAAATAATCTGTAATAGAGTCAATTCCTTCACATTTGAACTGTTGATGCTGATAAGCATGATCTTCTTCACTATAGCCGGTGCAATTCATATAAGTAGGCCCTTGGGCGCTTTCCAGACGATCTCCGAAAATTCCCGGATAGATATCCATCATGGCGTCACCCCGTTTGCGATCTGGTTTGTCAGTGAAAGGACTGATGGAATCGCCGTTGATATCAGACAGTACGCCGAACCAGGTAGCTTTTCCGGAGCGAGCAAAGCCTTTCACACCGGCATGACGGTAGGGGACGTCAATATTGACCAGCTTGGCACCTGCCCGATAGGCAATAGCGGCGCCACCGGCAGCAGCCGGGCAGCTGTGGGTGTTAAAAATGAAAGCAGGGTTTACATTGGGATACATGCGCATGGCCTGGGCTGTAGCTACCAGCACTGCTTTGGCCTGGAATACGATAATTTCCGGTTCATCCTCGGCCAGACTAAAACCAATTGCGCCTACAGCGCGGCCTTCATCGTTGGTCAAAATATCATTGATAAATACTTTATTCATAATTTTCGCGCCGTTTTTGCGAGCTTCCTTGGTCAGACACATTTTTTGATTGTGACCGTCATATTTTAAATGATAGCATTGCCGATCCGGCATGGTGTGTCCTTCAAACCGGTATTTGCCGGTTGGCTTCATATTGATACCGTAGGATTCCCAACGTTCTACGATACTTTTTGTGCGCAGCATCATTTTTTTCAGCATGGCTGGATCCTGCCATGGACCGCCTTCCATGCCTTCTCCGATTTCACTGAGAACTTTTTGAAAATCGTCGCCGTGACATTCTGGAATATAGCACATATAATGGTCATTGCCGCCGCAGCCGGAGCCAGAACGACGTGTATCTGCCTTTTCTGCAATGAGGACATCAACGCCCAAGGCTGCCGCTGTGATGGCTGACTGCAAACCGGCGACTCCGCCGCCGATAATTAAATAATCTGTTTTTACAATATCTTTACGAATTTTGACTTCCATGATTTTGCACCTCTTTCGTTAATTCTTTTTTTCTTCGGGAATTTCCATAGCGAACATCATATGGGACAACGGATACCGCATGGTAATTGCTTTTTTAGGACAATCCTTGACGCAAGCACGGCAGTGCCAGCATTCATAAGGATATTTTACAACAACATGCTTTTTACCATTTTCATCTTTCTCATAGCGGATTACATCTAATGGACAAATTTGTGCGCAGGTTCCGCAGTCCACACATTTTTCTTTATCAATTACTGGTGGCATAAGCCAACACCTCTTTCTTTTATATTTTGTAGTGTTTAAATTTTCTGTATTTTTCAGGTTTTAAAACAAGAAGCTTCCTAATGCGACTGTAACAAGTGTAATTGCCAGCCAGGATACTAGAATGATTACTGGCGCTGTTTTCCAGATTGCAGCTGTATCACACCATTCGTTGCCGTGTAAGAGCGCTGCGCTGGAGCTGGCTGCCGGTGTTAAGAAAGCTAGATGAACGCCCATAACAACCATAATTACCGATAATTGCGGGTCGATACCTGCGCCTGTGCAATAGCTGTATACCACTGGCATCAAGGCAACTCCAATGGCGCCATTGTTCATAAAGTTGGTTACGACCGTGGCGATAAGCCCGATTACAATCATGAAAAAGATTGGTGAGCGACCACCGAAGATTGGATCCAATACTGCCATCAACATGGCGGTGATTCCGCTTTCCTCTGCGCTCATTGCAGCAGATAAAGGCTGTACCAGTGCCAGCAATAAGATGATGCCCCATGTTACCCCAGAATCAACCATCTTTTTGAATGGCAGGAGCGGTTTACCGTCTACTTTGATACAACACATAACTGTAACTAAGAAAATACAAATCCCTGTGTTGCCGATGGCTGATAAAAATTTGGTCAGGAAGAAAGATTTTGGCAAGAAGCTGGGAATCAACAGCATGATCACCAAAGCAAAAAGGAAGCATAATACGATTTTCTGTATTTTATTCAAAACCAAAGTACCATCCTGATCCAGTTTGCTAGTATCCAGCGTCATCAGCTTACTCATATCCGGCTTAAATACATATTTGCCGATGAAGATAAACAATAATGAGCAAACGATGCAGCAAATGATGGAAATTAACATATATTTTCCGTATTCAATGTTGATGCCAGACATGGTTTCAAAAGCGCCCATAACAGTCAGCGGCACCTGTTTGAAGGGAATCATGGACATCCCTACTTGTGCAGCAAATACAATGCCGAATACCATCATCGTTGGATAACCGTCGCCTTTTTTATAACCGCACAAATCACAAATTCCATATAGAATGCTCCAGCCGATAATAGCTGCCGGTGAAGCACTGGTTAAGCCGCCCAACACAAAGATGGAAGCTAAAAATACAAAGGTGAAAACCCAAGGCTTTCCAGTCACAAACTTACGGGTGATAAACCAGAGTGAAATAAATTTCGACAATCCATAATAATTAATGGTGGCGCAGAAGATGAAGATAAAGAACATCATCACAACGATGGGATCACCAAAGCTGCCGTTCAGCAGTGCTTTCGGCTTCATGCCGCCAATCAGCATCAATGCTAGAAGGCCGGCCATACTGGGCCAGACAATATCAATAAATACCCACCCATATAAAACACCTAAGAAAATACCAATTAAATTCATCCCTAATGGGGTGAGAGGTTCTACCGCTGGCAGCTGACCGAACCCAAACATGATAATTAAAGAAATAATAGAATGTACATAATACATCGTATTTTTTGATTTTTTCGCCTGTACGTTGGCAGTCATCACAATCTCCTCCTTTTCATGGAAAACGCTTTCAATTTTACGTTTGCCATGATAACTTCTTGTTTCATGCAGTTTGTTTTCGTTTTTTCGCACATTGTTTGAGGTTTTATATATTGGAAACCTACAAATTATTGAAAAAGCCTGCAAAATATTTAACTGTTTTATAAATCCATGTTTCTTTTTTCAAGAATTGCAGTGTACTGTTTGCAAAACTTTCTCTGACAGATTTCATTGGCCAATGGTCTGTTCCTTTTGATAGCTTTATCATACCGTAAGCTTATAGAAATGAAAAGAATACGTTATCAATGTTTATTATTGATATTTTGAATACAAAATAAGAACTATAATGAATTTTGTGAATAATTGCGTTAATAAACGTATCCCCTGCAAGCCCACCTGCTGGGCTTGCAAGGGATACGTCACAGAGTTCTTGTCAAGTATAAAGAAATGATTAATCTTTTTTTATAAACGTAAAGTTATCCGAATAGTATCGGGTAATGGGATATTTATATTGTTCTGTTGGGACGGGTTTCCAGGCAAAGTGCATCTGCTGTGCGGCATCCTGCTCAATGGTCAGCCAGCCCAAATAGGCGTCATCGCGCTGCGGGTAATCCTCCCGATAATGACCGGCGCGGGATTCTTTGCGCTCTAAGGAAGCGCGCAGATATAATTCGCTGACAAAAGCAACAGCGCGTACTTCCCGCAGTTTCAGCAGATAATGGGCATCTTTGGCAGCCATTTGCGGAATTTTGGTCAGCTGTAATGTTTTCAGACGATGCAGTGCATCCTGTAAAGCTGTCTCCGTCTTTAGGATAGACACATTATAGGGGAACATAATTTGCTGAATTTCTGTCAGCACGGCTTTTGGTGATAAGCCATCCTTGCCCAACGGTGCATAAATCTCTTTCTGCAGGGAAGAAATTCCATCTTCATCCAAGGTAATTTCCAACCGAGGCTGTTCCGCGAGAAAACGGGCAACCCCTTCACCAGCTAAATAGCCTGTTACGGAAGTGGTCATCAGTGCAAAACCTCCTGCATATACCCCTGGCTCTGTACTTCTGGCTGTACCTGCGGACCATGCCCTGGTGAAGAATCTGGACCTTTCCAGCAATTCCCCCCTGAGCCCCTACTATACCAGCATCCATTCCGCCATAGGAAATCGTCATCTGCGGTACCCATTGGGTATTGTCCCGGAACAAATCCATCCCCAGATCCCGCAGCTTTTCATAGTTCATCAGCTGCCAACCATTTTGTGGCTTTAACAGTACCAGATCATCAGGATTAATCTGACTGATATCAAAATAGATAGGTCCCCGTCCTGCACGAATTTCCATAGCCATGGCGATGGTGGTAAAATGGGGGTCGGTATTTGCTTTCAATATCGGCGAATATTTTTCCATAAAAGGTTCGCCCAGAGCATTGACAAAACGGCCGCCCAGCGGCATCAAGGTAGTTTGTCCTTCCCAACCAAAATATTTCGGCATATTCCAGACTCTGCTGAATTCAAAATCTTTCAGGCGTGCTCCCGCTTTATATACCAGTTCGACGCCTTCGCCGGTAGGCGTATTTTTTCCATAAGATGTTTTCCAACCGCCCACACCGGTTGCTGCGACGACAGCTTGGGCTTTTATGACATAAAAATCACCGTTTAAGGTATCGAAGCCTACAGCGCCAACTACACGTTCTTTTTGTTTGAGCAAATCTGTGATTAAAATGCGACCCAGACGTTTTACATTTTTTTGCTGCAGCTGTTCTACCAGCGTGCGCACCATCATTTCGCCGCCCCGGCCTTTTAACTGTGCAGGATACAATTTCACATGGGGGAGTCCCCGCTGAGGTACGCTCTTTAAGGAGCCGTCCTCTTTCTTGAAAAATGTACAGCCGTTGCGCTGATAATCCTGCATACGGTCAAAAGAACATTTCAAAATTTCTTCCATCAAGGGTTGGTCGCATAGACCGTCAAAATAATAAACAAAATCTTCCATCCATTCGGCAATGTTCTCGTCAGGCATCACTGCGTCAAAATCACCGCCGGCCATAGTCATCAAACCGCCCCAATCCTTAGGACCTTTATCGACAATTAAAACCTCTTTGTCTGGTTGTAAATCCTTAAAACGGTTGGCTGTCCACATACCGGCAGAGCCGCCGCCGATAATCAATACATCGGTTTCCAATAGTTTTTTCTCCATTGTTGTCACCTCTCATTGTTCTCTTAATATTCCTGTGCAAAAATTTTTGGCAGTGCTTCCCGGAAAGGATGCACATAAATAGCGCCTGCCGGGCAATACCGCTCACAGATATAACAGGTCATACAATCCTCGGGATAAGCAATATAAGCTTTTTTCTGTTCATTCAAACGAATGACATCCAGCGGACAGCGATTCACACAGCTGCCGCAGCCCACGCATTTTTTTGCATCAATGCTGGCGATCATTAAATCTCCTCCATTCTTTTCATTACACAGATTCATTGTGGAATAATGTTCATATTGTGATTCCTTGATACCTTCATCTTACGGTTTGCTTATAAAAATAAAAAGAATATTTTATCAATATGTATCATTGAGATTTTGAATGGAAATATAAAAGAACGGGTGCATGATAGTGTATCACACATCCGTTCTTTCTGTTCATGATAATTTTTTCAACTGTTCATATCCTGGAAACGTTGGCTTTCCCGTTCCAGCAATTCAATTACCTTTTGTTCTGGCGGCGTCATGGGATGATCACCATGATGAAGCCATCCTACAGACATCGTGACGTCAAATTCCGGCACATCTAGCTTGCACAATTGTACACTGTAGGTTCGATTGCTGTTTTCAATCTCTTTTTCTGGCATAATTAACATCGCTTCCGTACTGGCTACATACTTACGCAGATTGGCCAAATCATTGATAGAGACAACTTCTCTCTGATAACCTCGCTGTTTAAAGAAATTGTAGGTCAGTTCATCCATTTTAAAAGCTAAGGAAACCAAGTCATATTGCAGAAGTTCCGAAAAAGCAATTTGTTTTTTCCCACACAGAGGATGATTTTTTCCCACACAAATACATTGCCGATCCTGGAAGATTTGTTTGTACTCCAAATGATAACGATGCAGTTCCGTAATGATATCGCTTTCATTGAGTGCATTAAAATTGATGAATCCCAAGTCCAATTCCTTTTGTGCGACAGCTTTGATAATATCTTTAATATATTGGCGTTGCGTCAGGACATAAAGTCCTGGATACTGCCGCTTTACCTGAATCATTACATCAGTAATAATATTCATGCAAAAATGACTGCTGCCGCCGATACGCACCTCGCCGGTAAGTTCATCGCTATTAAAACCGGTTGCCAGTAGAGCGTCTACTTCTTCTATGATAGCTTTCGCCCGTGCCAATACCGCTTTGCCTTCTGTTGTAAAGGAAACGCCGCGTTTACTGCGATTTAGGATAGTGGTGCCCAGCTCTTCCTCCAAATTGATTAGTGCTAAGCTGACTGTGGATTGGGAAATGTACAGTTCTTGAGCTGCACGAGAAATAGAGCCGTACTGTTCTACTGCTACTAAAAATCTGAATTGATTTAGTTGCATATTGTCACCTCTGCCTGTTAAAAATTTCTTTATATAATAATTATACAAAATGCAGGGAAACTTTACAATGTTTTGAAGCAAAATAAAAAATGAGAGAGAAATCACATTAAAAGGATTTTTTCATTTTTTGAAAGATGGTCATGCAAAAGTGAATGCGTTAAGTGCGCCTGTTGTTGGCTGATTATAACCATTTATATGCTACGCAATAAAAAAATCTGACGCTATCCGTGCATATTTCCGATGAACAATGAGAAACTACAGAGAGTTAATGTAGAAATACGCTGTATACAAATAGCAGGACGCCTGGAACCAAGAAGAGATAACAGGCGATATTCATCTGCGTGTATTTCTTTTTGCTGATGGCAAAGTCTCGTGATTTATTGCTCAGTTGTACTAAAGCAATTATCTTAAACACTGCAGAAATGAGAATAAGTGTATAGGAAAGAATTTCTAGAGCAGCAAACATGATAAACCTCCTAAAAATATTGTTTGTTGCTTATTATAACGTATTTTTGTTTGATTGTCTATTGGAGGGATTTCATGCTGGGGATCAGTTTGCGGGTGTTGCTGGTATATTTATTGTTATTGCTTGCCATGCGAATTATGGGAAAGCGGGAGATCGGGCAGTTATCGAATTTGGATTTTGTGGTGGCAATTGTAGTAGCGGAATTGGCAACATTGCCTATTACAGACCACAATTTGAGCTTAATGCAGAGCGTGCTGCCGATGTTGATTATTACGGCATTACAGGTGACAGTATCCATGCTGTGTCTGAAAAGTAATCGGTTTCGTCGGTTTTTATATGGAAGGCCCAATGTATTGATTGCTCAAGGTAAGCTGCAGATGGCAGAGATGCGTAAGGCCCGATATAATATTGATGACTTGCTCAGCCAATTGCGGCAAAAGGACATTTTTGACGTCGCTGATGTGAATTATGCGGTGCTAGAAACTTCCGGCGATTTAACGGTGACAGTGAAGCCGGAGCTTTGTCCGGTGAACCGGCGTGACTTGCATTTAGAGTGTCCTGTGCAATTTTACGGTATGCCGTTAACTCTCATTGATGATGGTGAGATCAACTGGAAAGGCATGGAAGATAATGGATTGACAGAGAAATGGCTGATGGAAAAGTTGGAGCAGTATGAGATTGAAAATCCTGCGCAAATATTTTTTGCCAGTTTAAGCTGTGATGGGACCTTTTATATTATCACTCGCGAAGAAGCTCTGTGTACAAGGGAAAAAATTCATTAAAGGCCGTTTCTGCTCATATAGTAGAGCAGGAGGCGGTGCAAAATGATAATACAATTATTAGCAGGTTTGTTAACGATTTTGATTGGAGCGGAATTATTCACAAATGGTGTAGAATGGTTAGGCAGCCGACTGGGCTTGTCGGAAGGCACAGTCGGCAATTTATTGGCGGCAGTAGGCACCGCATTGCCAGAGTCCATCATACCCTTAGTGGCGTTTTTGAGCGGGGATAAGGAAGCGATGCATATTGGAATCGGCGCCATTCTGGGCGCACCCTTTATGTTGGGCACGTTGGCCATGTTTGTAACTGGTTTCAGCGCATGGCTGTTTTGGGGAAGACGTACAGGACGAAAAATTCTTCATGTAGATGCGGCTTTGATTCGACGGGATTTACGGTTTTTTTTGATAATGTATCTCACGGCTGTGAGTGCAGCTTTTATGCCCCAATGGTGTAAACCTTTTTTTGCTGTTGGATTAATTACAGGGTATTTGATGTATGCCTGGCAAGCGGTACATGGCGGCCAATCGTTGTCTGATGATGGATTGCGGAAGCTGTATTTGAGCCGAAGTACAAAACCAGCTTATTTTCTGATTGTACTGCAATTGCTTTTAGGGCTGGGGGCTATTGTAGGCGGTGCAGAGTATTTTATTAACGGAATTCAGTACGCGGCACAAATATATGGAATTCATCCGTTAGTTTTGTCCATGATTATCGCTCCTGTTGCCACGGAATTGCCGGAAAAATTCAACAGTGTGATTTGGGTAGCCCATGGGAAAGATCGGTTAGCTTTGGGAAATGTGACTGGTGCTATGGTGTTTCAAAGTACAATGATTCCAGCTATGGGTATTTTGCTCAGTGATTGGAGATTGAATATGGCTGCGGGGCTTAGCAGTGTTTTTTTATTGCTGACGATAAGTAGTTTATATATTACCATATGCCGTAAGAATTGCGTACCAATTTCTGCGCTGAGTTTCTGTGGGTTAGGATATTTAGGGTTCATTTTGGCAATACTGTGGAGTATATTTTAGTAAAAGTATCAAACCTACAGAAAAATTTTTGTATACAAATATTTTCTCATAAGATAAAATAGAAAATACAAATATCAAAAATAGAAAGTTCAGGTAGGTTGTTATGTATCAAGCAAAGCATGCAGCAAAATCACCAAGAGAGATTTCAAAGAAGAAACGCAAAAGTAGCAGTGTATTACAGGCTGCTGGTATGCTCACTGTGATGATGGCATTGTCTCGCATATTAGGATTTGTACGAGATATTTCTGTCAGTAGTACCTTCGGTATTAGCTGGCAAGCAGATGCTTATTCAGCAGCATTCACCATTCCTGATCTGATTTATTTTGCGTTAGTGGGTGGAGGACTTAGTTCTGCATTTATTCCAGTGTTCAGCAGTTATTTGGCTACAGATAAAGAGGAAGATAGCGCGATTATGGCCAGTACCATTTTGAATATTGTGGGTTTGGCTGCATTGGCTTTGGTAGCGATAGGGCTATTGTTTACACCTCAGTTGGTGAACTTGATGCTGGACTTTAATGAAGAGCGAACAATCAATTTAACAGTAGTATTGACACGCATTATGTTTGCACAATGTTTTTTTATGTGTTTGGCAGGGATTGCACAGGGAATTTTACAGTGCTATAAAGAGTTTACCGTGCCGGCACTGGGCGCTGTAGTCTATAATGTCGCGATTATCGTTATAGGTCTGTTATTATATCGGCAGATTGGGATTATGGGCTTTACCATCGGCGTTGTAGTCGGTGCAGCGTTGAATCTTCTGATGCAGATTAGAGCCTTACGGCAATATGATTTTAAGTATCGCTTTGTGTTGCAGCTAGGGCATCCTGGTGTGAAAAAGTTTTTTCTGTTGCTCTTGCCGGTGGTGCTTGGCCTTTCTATGAATGAAATTAACTTGGTTGTGATTCAGAATCTGGCTTCTGGTTTGGGTGAGGGTGTAGTATATGCACTGAAACAGGCGCAGCGAATTATGATGCTGCCGGTGGGTATTTTTGCTTCGGCCATTGGCTTATCATTTTTCCCGACGATGACCGATCATGTGGCCAAGGGAGAGATCACCGCTTATAAGAAAAATCTGACAATGGGTTTGCGTACCATTATTTTTATCACGTTACCTGCGGCAGTAGGACTGATGGCATTGAGTCACCCCATAGCGCGGGCTATGTACCAGCAATTTCAGACAACGCCAGAAGAAGTACAGCTGGTAGCTACGATTTTAGTGTTTTATTGTATTGGGATTGTAGGTTATTCGGCACAGCAAATTTTGAACAGAGGCTTTTATGCAATACAGGATACGAAATCACCAGTACAGATTAATGTATTTGTGTTGCTCTTTAATATTATATTGAGCATTTTATTGGTAAAAGCGATGGAATATCGTGGCTTGGCGCTTGCCTATTCTATTTCTGGTTTGTTGAGTATGCTGGTGCTGGGTTTTGCATTGCGACGAAAGATTGGACCTTTTGGCGGACGTTCTCTGGTAAAGTCTGCTCTGCAGTCTATCGTTGCGTCAGCAGTGATGGGTGTGACTGTATATCTCACAGCAGGTGGTTTAGAGCAAGTGCTGGATGTTACAGGAAAGGTTATGCAAGTGGGGCAAGTGTTGATTAGTGTGATGGTAGGCGTGTTGGTATATGCACTGATGGCAATCATGATGCGTATGGAGGAAGTGCGTATGATGTTAAGTGTCGTGCGAAGAAAATTGCATCGATAATGTTGCCTTTACTTGACAGAAAGGCAGCAATCTCGTATTCTAAAGAATAAGGTATGACAGGAGTATTTGACTTATGAATATTTGGCGGACAAGCTATGGCAAAGGAGTGGAAAGTAAATGGAGAATTTGCAAGTAAATGAGGGGAAAGAATGTGTGCGTATAGTGGACGGAGTAGGTTATGAGCGGTATGCAATTGGTACCCATGTCATTACCAACGAAGACAACATTGTAGATGTTGTGAAAAAATATGCTGTGCCGCATATGCAACAAAATGATATTCTTTTTATGTCGGAAAAGGCGGTGGCTTGTACGCAAAACAGAGCGATTCCTATGGATACAATCAAACCGAGACTTTTGGCGCGTATATTGGTGAAGTTCGTTTATAGGTCGCCTCATGGATTGGGTCGTACTTTGCCTGAAACAATGGAGATTACTTTGCAGCAGGCTGGTACACCTCGTATCCTTTTTGCTGCTTTCTGCTCTGCTATTGGGAAGCTGTTTAAAAAACGGGGGATTTTTTATGCAATTGCAGGCGAGGCTGTACGTGCTATTGACGGACCTTGTCCCGGTGCGTTGCCGCCAATGGACCGTTGTGTGACATTAGGACCTGAAAATCCAGAGAAAGTAAGCAAGGAAATTTCTCAGGCAATCGGCTACGATGTGGCGATTATTGATGCCAATGATTTAAATATCGAAATTCTTGGCTTTTCTGGAAAGAAGAAGCAAGTGAAATTGTTGGAAGAAGCGCTTCGTGACAACCCGTTAGGTCAGGGACGGGAATGTACACCCATGGGAATTTTGCGCAAAGTAGAATAACAGGAGTGTGCCATGCATCATATCTTTGTAGATTTTGAGATGAATCATATTGCCGGTCAATATGAGGAAGAGCGCAGCTTCAGTAAAATGGAAATTGTGGAGATCGGTGCAGTCATGTTGGACGAGCACTATCAGGAAATTAGCAGCTTTCAATCCTATGTGAAACCGGAATATAATGATAAAATAGAAAAACAATGTACCAAGGTGACAGGTATTACCACAGAGACGGTAGCTGATGCGCCGGGACTGTGGCCTGTGCTGCAGCAGTTTTTGGAGTGGTGCGGCAACGAGGACCTAACCGTATACGCGTGGAGTGACAGTGATTTACAGCAGTTAAAGCGAGAAATGAATTTGAAGGAGATCGAGTGTAAGGGTTTACACCGACTGTGTAATAATTGGGTAGATTTTCAACGAATTTTCTGTGATCTGCTGGGAATTGGCAAGCGTGTAGCGTTAAAGCATGCGGTGAATGCGATTCATTCTGAGTTTGACGGCGCTGAGCATGATGCGTTGTGGGATGCGCGCAATACTGCCAAAATTTTTACTCTATCGAAAAATGAGACAGAATTTCATCGCATTATGGGACCGGTTATTGAAGCCTTTAAACCTGCGGCTCCTATGACCTCCACATTGGGGGATTTATTTCCTGACATGGCGAAACTGTTGGAGCACAATTGATAGCGATTGGGCTGCAGTTGCAGGAGTGAAATTGTGTGATTTGATATCCTGGGTGATATTACCTGGGATATTTTTTGTGGATAGAATGTTTGGAAAAAAGGATTTTAACATGGGTACGGTGAAATATAATTACGAAAAAATATATTGTTTTGACGATTTTATTGGAAAGATGTTAAAAATAGTAGAAAAAATATGTATATTTGCAGCGTTTTTGCCAAGAATCGTAAAATTGGGGAATGCAAGATAAATTGAAAGGTAAAGAGGGTTGTAGATGATGGATGTGTTGCAGGACAAGATGCAATCAGAGCAAGATATAGAGGAAAATATAGAGAACCAAGCAAAACTGCCAGTAGTGCCGTTGCGGGGAATGGTTATTTTTCCAAACACAGAGATGCATTTGGATTTAGGACGAAAATTTTCTATTCAGGCTGTACAGGAAAGCGCACAAAATAATACGGAGGTTTTATTGGCTTTTCAAAAAAATGCAGAACAAGGCTTACCTAGTGCTGAGGATTTGTATGAGATTGGTGTAGTAGCAAAGGTAAAACGTACCATCTCCTTGCCGACAGAAGGAATGCGGGTGTTGGTAGCAGCCCTGTATCCAGTAAGAGTATTAGGGTATCATATTGGGGAAGAACGGATTACTGCGGTGTATGAGGAACTGCCTATGCCCGAATATGACTCGGAAAAATTGGAAGTGAAAATAAGAGCGTTGCGCCATCAGTTTGAAGCCTATTTAAAGCGGAGCAGTCGTGTAGGTGCAGAACAACTGAAACAAATTATGGATACTGACCCGCTGGTATTTCAGTTAAATATGATGTGCAGCTACTTAAATGTAAAGCCGGAGGAACGCTATGCATTATTGGCAGAGCAGGATGTGGAGCAGCGCATCGACGCGATGCTGGAGCTCATTGTGCGGGAAGCCAATTTTGCTGAATTGGAGCGGGAATTGAATGAAAAAGTTAAAATTCAAGTAGATAAGAGTCAAAAGGAATATTATCTGCGGGAAAAGATGAAAGTCATCAGTGACGAATTAGGTGAAGGTGAAAGTCGTTCTGAAGAAGTACACGCTTTTAAGGAAAAGTTGGAAACACTACAGTTGGACAAAACGACACGGGAAAAAATAGAAAAGAGTATCAACCAACTGTTAAAAATCAGTACGATGTCACCGGAATATTCGGTATTGCGCAATTATGTGGAGACGGTATTGGAGTTACCATGGAATCAGTACAGTGAGGATTGTTTGGATATCAAACAGGCGGAACTTGTTCTGAATCGGGATCATTATGGCTTGGAAAAGGTCAAGGAACGAATTTTAGAGTCTTTGGCGGTACGTCAGCTGCGCAACGATAATAAAGGCTCTATCTTATGTCTGGTTGGGCCGCCGGGCGTGGGGAAAACATCTCTGGCGCATTCTATTGCTGAGGCGTTAAATCGAAAATACGTACGCATTTCACTGGGCGGCGTGCGGGATGAAGCGGAAATTCGCGGGCATCGCCGCACCTATGTGGGTGCTATGCCGGGACGTATTATTCGCGGTATGATTGAAGCAGGTACCGCCAATCCAGTATTTTTGATGGATGAAATTGACAAAATGACTACAGATTTTCGCGGCGATCCATCCTCCGCACTGTTGGAGGTACTGGATCCGGCGCAAAATAATACCTTCAGCGACCATTTTATCGAGTTGCCTTTTGATTTATCCAAAGTATTGTTCATCACTACAGCGAATTCACTGCAGACAATTTCACAGCCGCTGTTGGACCGCATGGAAGTGATAGAGCTATCCAGTTATATTGAAGATGAGAAAGTGCAGATTGCGCAGCGGTATTTATTGCCCAAACAATTAAAAGAACATGGTCTGGGAGAAAAACAAGTGTACATTTCTGCCAATACCATCTTGCAGATTATCCGCGACTATACCAGAGAATCTGGTGTACGTAGTCTAGAACGGCAGTTGGCCTCTATTTGCCGTAAAGCCGCTCGGGAAGTATTGGATAAAAATAAAAAAAGAGTGCGTGTGGACTTACACAATCTAGAACGCTACTTAGGTCGTCCAAAATATATGCGTAATTTAGAAACCTTACAGGATGAGGTGGGCAAGGTAACAGGGATGGCCTGGACTTCTGTAGGCGGTGAAACGCTGAATATTGAAGTGAATACCTTCCCTGGTAAAGGAGAATTATTATTGACTGGCCAGCTGGGCGATGTGATGCAGGAATCTGCGCGATTGGGGTTCAGTTATGTGCGCAGCATTGCCGATAGCTTTGGAATTGATGCAGAATTTTTCGAAAAAAATACCACACATATTCATATTCCAGAAGGTGCTACGCCCAAGGATGGTCCGTCGGCAGGTATTTCTATGGCTACGGCAGTCATTTCAGCGCTGACGAAGCGCGCTGTGCGTAAAGAATTTGCCATGACAGGAGAGCTGACGTTGCGGGGCAGGGTCCTACCAGTAGGCGGTATTCGTGAAAAAGTGTTGGCTGCGCATCGGGCGGGATGTACCAAGATTATTTTACCGCAGGAAAATCTCAAGGATACTGAAGAAATTCCAGCAGAAATTCAGAAATATTTAGAATTTTATCCTGTACAGAACTTGCAGCAGGTATTAGATTTAGCTCTGGTGGAGGCATCGTTATGATTGTAAAAAACGCTGAATTTGTAATCAGTGCAGTGGGACCAAAGCAGTATCCGGATGATCACTTGCCGGAAATTGCACTGGCAGGTCGCAGTAATGTGGGAAAATCTTCGTTGATCAATAAATTCATCAATCGCAAAAATTTGGCCCGCACCAGCAGCAAGCCGGGAAAAACACAAACACTGAATTACTATCGCATCAATGGCAACCAGTTCTATTTTGTTGATCTGCCTGGCTATGGCTTTGCGCAAGTAAGTCAGAGCGTGAAGGAAAAATGGGGACATTTTATTGAAGCATATTTAGTCAAACGGGAGAATCTCTGTGGTGTGATTCAACTGGTGGATTTGCGACATCCGCCCAGTAAAGATGATATTGCGATGTATGATTGGTTGATGCAGCTGCAAAAAGAAGTATTAGTAGTAGCAACTAAATGTGATAAGGTGTCAAAAGGTCAGTGGCAAAAACATATAAAACAAATAAGAGAAGGTTTGAAAGCTGATAAAAGTCAGCAGATTGTGGTATTTTCTGCTGAGACAGGACAAGGCTTAGAGGAATTGCATGCTTGGGTAGAAAAGCATATTGCTGGGGCGCCGTTTGCATTAGAAGAAAATTCTGGGGATTGACGTTTTATAAAGGAGAGAACCGTGATAAGATGCAGACATTTCCTGCAGAAAGAATTTTTTCAAATTGCTGACGGTTTTTGAATTGTAGTAAAACCATAAATATAGCATAAAACAGTTAGTTTTTGAAACAGTCATTCTTTATGTAAAATTGGAGAGTGACTGTTTTCTTTTTGAGAAGATAATTCAAAATATAAAATAAAATTGCAGATTGTTCTGAAATCTGCTTTACTTTGCTACTTTAGTATGATAAAATGCTAAATAGATTTACAACCAAATGATTTGGAGGAGAAAAAAATGAAAAAAAGATGGATGAAAGTATTGGCTTTGGCATTGGTAGCTGGGATGGCTTTAACTGCCTGCGGCGGAAATGACAAACAGGATGCAAAACAAGAAAATAATGGTGACAATGCAGCGTTAACCTATGCAGTAGAGGCCGGCTCTGCAGGAGAAGCAGTTGCACAGGAGAATCAATTCAAATACAATTCTGTAGCTTCTCAGGCTGATGCTCTGATGGAAGTGGCTTCTGGGACATCGGATGCAGCAATTATTGATTTGCTGATGGCTGGTGCGATGATTGGGGAAAACACAAGCTATCCAGATTTAGTACTGGGTGATGAACTGACAACCGAAGAATACGGCGTTGGTTGCCGTAAAGGTTCTGATTTGGCATCCTATATCAATGCGGTATTTGCAGAAACCTATGCGGACGGTACCATGCAAGAGATTGCAACAACCTATGGCGTGCAGGAAGCACTGTTAGAGCAGGCAGATAGTGAATTTACTGCAAGTGATGCGGACAGCGATGTTGCTTATATTCAGGACAAAGGGACTTTGATTGTAGGGATTACCGAATTCGAACCTATGGACTATAAAAACGAAAACGGTGACTGGATTGGCTTTGATGCAGATATGGCCCGCAAGGTTGCAGAAAAACTGGGTGTGGAAGTACAGTTTGTAATTATTGACTGGGATAATAAAATCATGGAATTGGATTCCAAAAATATTGACGTAGTATGGAATGGCATGACTTTAACCAGTGAAACGACTGGAGCAATGGAGTGCACTAATGCATACTGCAATAATGCACAGGTTGTTGTAGTGCCTGCTGCAAAATAAATGCTCGTAATATAAAAAGGTGCAAGGGCAGCGTGAGGCTGCCTTTGCTGTTTTACATAATAAAAAAGGGAGAAGTATTTATGTTTTGGATTGTCACACAGGGACTTTTAAGTGGCTTGGCAACTACATTTCAAATTTTTATCCTGACATTGGTCTTTGCATTGCCGCTGGGGTTGGTATTAGCACTAGGCACGATAAGTAAATGGAAACTGTTGAGCTACTTTATTCAGGTGATTGTGTGGATTATTCGTGGAACACCGTTGATGCTGCAGTTGATCATTATTTTTTATGGCCCCGGTTTGTGGTTGGATCACAATATCTGGAGCGGTGGCGAGACAGGTCGGATTACTGCCACAGTTGTGGCCTTTACTATCAACTATGCCTGCTATTTTTCTGTTATTTTTCGCGGTGGGATTGAAGGGGTTCCTGCTGGGCAGCGAGAAGCCGGAGAAGTGTTAGGTATGACAAAAGGGCAAATCTTTTTTAAAGTCACTTTGCTGCAAATGATCAAACGGATTGTACCACCCATGTCTAACGAAATTATTACATTAGTAAAAGATACATCATTGGCGCGTATTATCGCTGCTTATGAATTGACTTTTACTGGATATTCGTTTATGAAGTCAACAGGGATTACTTGGCCGTTGTTTTACACGGGCGTATTCTATTTGATTTTTGTAGGAATCTTGACGTTGCTATTCAATTATATCGAGCGCAAACTGGATTATTTCAAATAGGGAGGCGTAGCTTACATGGCAATATTAGAAGCAAACCATATTGAAAAACATTTTGGCAATACGAAAGTGTTGAAAGATGTGAGCCTCGAGCTGGATGAGGGGGATACCTTGGCTATTATCGGTTCTTCCGGTTCGGGAAAAACGACCTTGTTGCGCTGTCTTAATTTTTTGGAGCGACCTGATCACGGGACGATTTCTGTGAGGGGCGAAAAACTGTTTGATGCAGCATGGACGCTTAAAGAACAGGAAAAAGATTTGCGGCAAAAACGCTTGCATTTTGGAATGGTGTTTCAATCCTTCAATTTGTTTCCCCAATATACTGCTTTAGAGAATGTAATGTTGGCAGAACAGTTGTTAGCGAAAGAACAGCCTGATTTTAAGCAAAATAAAAAGAAACTTTATTCTGATATTGAAGCCCATGGACGCATTTTGTTGGCGCAAATGGGGTTGTCTGACAGGATGGATCACTATCCCCATCAGCTTTCTGGCGGTCAGCAGCAGCGGGTAGCGATTGCTCGGGCATTGGCACTGAATCCAGACATTCTTTGTTTTGATGAGCCGACCTCGGCATTGGACCCAGAGCTGACAGGGGAAGTGTTAAAGGTAATTCGCAGCCTGGCAGAGAACAAGACAACGATGGTCATTGTCACCCATGAGATGTCCTTTGCCCGTGATGTGGCCGATCAGATTATGTTTATGGACGGCGGTGTTGTGGTAGAGAGGGGTTCAGCGAAACAGCTGATGGATCATCCGCAGGAAGAACGGACAAAAAAATTCCTGTCTCGTTATACACAAGGCTGACGGACAATTGTATATGAATAAAGAGGCATTTTCAGAGATAAGTGGAAATGTCTTTTTATTATTCAGAGGCGTTTTTATGTTGAGAATATATAAAAGAAAATTGGATATGTAAAGATTAAGAAAGACATGAAGGACAAACTGTTATTTAACATAGAGATTTTGAAAATATAAAAATAAAGAATTGCCTGTCTTTATAACTATTTATTTTTTATACTATATGCTATAATTTTCATAATGGATTGTTTGTAACGGAAAAAAGGAGGACGGCAAATGCACCCTGATGTAAAGGAAATTTTATTTGATGAAGACCAAATTGCGGCGCGGGTAGCAGAATTGGGCAGACAAATCAGTGAAGACTATGCCGGACAGGAAGTGCTTGTGGTCTGTGTGTTAAATGGAGCGATGCCTTTTACCGCTGACCTGCTGCGCAAGCTGGACGGACAGGTGTGCTTGGATACTATCGCAGCATCCAGCTATGGCAGCGGCACCATATCCAGTGGAACAGTAAAGATTACGAAAGAATTAAAGACGGACATCGTTGGATGCAATGTGCTTTTGGTGGATGATGTATTTGATACCGGTCTTACCATGAGTTTGTTGGTACAAACCTTGCAGGCAAGAGGCGCAAAATCTGTAAAAAGCTGCGTATTTTTAGACAAAACTGCCCGACACAGCGTAGCTTATCGACCTGACTATGTGGGCTATGAGATTCCCGATGCCTTTGTAATTGGTTATGGATTAGATTATAATGAGCAATACAGGCAACTGCCCTATGTGGGAATTATAAAACCAGAAGCAGTGAGATGAAAGCAGAAAAATGTAAAATTGCTTGTCATAGTATACAGATGTATTGTAAAATAAGATATTCAAAGGATTAAAACAAAAATAGTAAAATTTTGAGAGAGGATGGGGAAGCTTCTGTGAAAAATGAGATGATTATTGTATTGGATTTTGGTGGTCAGTACAATCAATTGATTGCCCGGCGGGTGAGAGAGTGCAATGTATATTGTGAGGTACACCCTTATACTATGACAATAGAGAAAATAAAAGAACTGAATCCCAAAGGAATTATTTTTACTGGAGGGCCAAATAGTGTCTATGGCGATGATGCACCCAGCTATTCCAAAGAAATTTTTGAATTGGGGATTCCAGTATTGGGGATTTGCTATGGTTCCCAGTTGATTGCGCATCTTTTAGGCGGTAAAGTTGAAACTGCACCTGTGAGTGAATATGGTCATACCGAAGTACAGGTGGACAATCAGTCAATCTTATTTGACGATGTCACAGCCAATACAGTTTGCTGGATGAGCCATACCGATTATATTGCGCAAATGCCGGAAGGTTTTACTATGACGGCACATACTGCAGTATGTCCTGTAGCTGCTATGGAGAATGCCGAGCGCAAAATTTATGCAACGCAGTTCCATCCTGAAGTAATGCATACCAAAGAAGGTATGAGAATGCTGTCCAACTTTGTGTATAAGGTGTGTGGCTGTAGCGGTGATTGGAAAATGGATGCCTTTGTAGAAACCACCATTGCGCAGATTCGGGAAAAGGTTGGCGACGGCAAAGTGTTGTGCGCATTGTCTGGCGGTGTGGATTCTTCAGTGGCTGCCGTAATTTTGGCCAAAGCTGTAGGCAAGCAGTTGACTTGTGTTTTTGTGGATCATGGTTTGTTGCGTAAAAATGAAGGCGATGAAGTAGAAGCTGTATTTGGTTCAGATGGTCCTTACGATTTAAATTTCATTCGTGTGAATGCCCAACAGCGTTTTTATGACAAATTGGCAGGTGTGACAGAACCAGAAACAAAGCGAAAAATCATCGGAGAAGAATTTATCCGTGTGTTTGAGGAAGAAGCCAAGAAAATCGGCGCGGTGGACTTCCTGGTGCAGGGGACTATCTATCCGGATGTGATTGAAAGCGGATTGGGGAAATCTGCAGTCATTAAGTCGCATCATAATGTAGGCGGATTGCCTGATTATGTGGATTTCAAAGAAATCATTGAACCGCTGCGTTTATTGTTTAAGGATGAAGTGCGCAAAGCCGGTTTGGAATTAGGAATTCCAGAATATCTGGTATATCGTCAGCCGTTCCCTGGTCCGGGCTTAGCCATTCGGATTATTGGAGAAGTGACCGAAGAAAAAATAAAAATTCTGCAGGATGCTGATGCGATTTATCGGGAAGAAGTGGACAAGGCCGGATTATCCCGCGGAATTGGTCAATATTTTGCAGCACTGACCAACATGCGTTCCGTAGGTGTTATGGGAGATTTCCGTACCTATGACTATGCCGTGGCCCTGCGGGCAGTAGAAACTTCCGATTTCATGACCGCCGATTCCTTCGAGATGCCATGGGAAGTGTTGAAAAAAGTAACAAACAGAATTGTAAACGAAGTAAAAGGTGTGAACCGTGTGCTGTATGATTGCACCGGCAAACCGCCAGCTACAATAGAATTTGAGTAAAGAAGGATTGCATATTATGGCTGATTTGGAACAGAAATTCAAATTAGAACTTGAAGATAAAATGCGCAGAGCAAAAAAAGAATGCCAATACAATCCGACCCGGTTTAATCAGATGCTTTCAAAGTACGGAGCCGTAGAAACAGCCAAACGACTAATTTCCAACGCAAAGAAAACCGGAATTGTTTCCGATGGGTTTACAACATTGTATTTGTGTGGTCGTTTAGATTTAACTGTGGAACATTCCGTATGCAAGAAAGAGTATCAACCTCTTTTTTCATCGGACGAAATTGCATATTGTGAGGAACTATTGAAAACCTCGTAGTTGTATTTTTGCCCTTTGCATGGTAAAATAGCCCTATTCACTATTTGAGCAAACCCAATATATTTGTACTCCCGTTATCATATCTGATAACAATATGATAACAGCCCAATCGTATAGGCTGAATAATATGGATATATCAAATAATCAAAAGAACAGGGCATTATATTTCCGAAGCAAAATCCGTTAGGATATGATGCCTAGCATAGAGTTTGAATAATTGCGGAAACGGCGTAAACTATATTGGTTGAGCGAAAAGTAAACCTTGAAAATAGGGTTTTGACATTAAAATGACATTATAAAAGGGGAAGCGTTATGCAACCCCTTTTATTTTGCGTGTTTTTTTCTGGCAGTTTCCTTGAGAGCGGGTAGCTGGAGCGGAGTAGAGACTACTTTTATCAGGTTTTGAAGTGTGACAGAAAAAATATTTTCTGAAGGGGAGATATATGTACGCTGCTGTTTAAGATGTTTATAAATTTTCTTGTTGGGCTATTTATGGTTTCAAGTTTAGTTTTCCATAGTATTTTAGTAATATTTTCTACGTGGTACACGAGGAGGCTGGCTAGATATATTTTAATCAGTGCAGCAATAGCGTTCAATAATAATAGTTTCAAAAAATTTCTTTTAGGTTTTGAGTCATTGAGGTTTTTCCCTATATTGGAGTGGACGAGGTCTTTCATTTCGTTCTGCCAATTTCATTACCGCTTGACGTTTTCGTGCTTCGCGCGTTATCTTGTTCATGAAAAGTCATTCTTTTGTGCTTTGTGGTTTGTGTGAACTTATAATACCACATTGGAATCGACTTCTCTTTTTGGGGCTCAAATCATTTTAACACATACATGCGCAATATATTTTTACTGAGAAGCTATGAATTGTTAAAATGCATTTGGCAGTACAAAATGAAAAAGAAGTTATAGTTAAACACTTGTGAAATCATGTAATTGATGTTATAGTAAAGTAAAAGAAGAAAGAAACTTCTTTCCTTGTTACACCACGAAAAAATAGTTCCATGGGTGAGAAAATAATTCTTTCTATCATAAATGAATTGAGAACAATATTTTGCAGCAGTGTGTATACTGCCAAAAGAAAAACAGGAGGCTGAATCATGAGAACACAGGAATCGGGAGAAGATTATTTAGAAGCGATTTTGCTGCTGTATCGCAAGCAGGGCTATGTGCGTTCCACAGACATTGCCAATGCTATGAACTACACAAAAGCAAGTATCAGTCGCGCAGTAAGAATTTTAAAAGATGCGGATTATATCTATTTGGATCCCAATAAAATGATCTTTCTCACAGAAAAAGGGGAAGCGAAGGCGTTGGAAATCTATGAGCGCCATCAGGTGATTGCAGAATATCTGGAAAAAGTGGTAGGCGTAGACCCCGAAACCGCTGACCAGGATGCCTGCCATATGGAGCATATTCTCAGCGATCAAACCTTCGACGGGATTAAGCGTTTGTTGAAAGAAGCGAAGGAAGCATGAGATATATCACAGATGCACTGTACAAAAAAATGCAGTTGTTTCATCTGCCAGTGGATGGGGATATGACCTTGGCCGATGTGGAAGAACTATTTGGCATCGAAGCCGAAGATTTTTTGCTGCAGGAGTTATTGGCTCGGGATGACTGGTATGACACCTATTTGCCGGAGCCGCTACACAGTCGTTTGTTCGACAGTAACGGTGAGGTTAGTTTGCGGGATCTGGATGATAGCCTTTGGCAGGAGATTCTCCAATATCGGCAGAGCATCGAACAGGAGTGGGCACAGGCTGCGGCGCAGGCGCAGGAAGAAAAAAGAAAGCTTATGACAGCCGCTCCTGAGTTGGGCGCTCTGGTGCAGCTAGATTTGCGTGACAGCGAGATTCGTAGCATTTCCGGGATTGACAGTGATGAGATACAAATTAAGCTTTATCCCCAGTGGGATTTAGGAAAAATTTTGATTTTGCGTTTTACCGACGTGAAAGATAGTTGGATGAGCCGGATGCATCCCGATGATGCCAATTGGTGGTTGGCGGATGAAATAGCCCTTGATGAAGAGCGTCCAGGGAGGTATACCTTGCAGGTGCTCTTTGGCAATGCCGATTTTGTAGGACAACTGCAATTTTCCTTTGCCGGAGTCACTATCAAGGAACGGGAAGACCCGCTGGAATATTAATCTTTTGGAAAAAAAGACGAATTACGCCATGAATTCGTCTTTTTTGTTTGACTTGATAAATTGGTATGTACTATAATATGTCTTATATGATAGGGGGAGAATGCCAATGAATGAACGCTATGATTTTGCCAGTATCGAAAGCAAATGGCAAAAAAAGTGGGCTGAAGAAAAAACATATAAAGTGACAGAAGACAAAAGCAAACCAAAATACTATTGTCTGGAAATGTTTCCGTATCCGTCGGGAAACCTGCACATGGGGCATGTGCGTAACTATTCTATCGGTGATGTCATCGCACGGTTTAAGACCATGCATGGGTATAATGTACTGCATCCCATTGGTTGGGATTCCTTTGGCTTGCCAGCTGAAAATGCGGCTATCAAACACAAGACGCCGCCTGCCAAGTGGACCAAAGAAAATATTGCCAATATGAATCGCCAGCTGCACGCCATGGGCTTGAGCTATGACTGGGACCGGGAAGTAACGACCTGTCTGCCCGAATATTATAAATGGACGCAATGGTTTTTCCTGCAGTTCTACAAAAAGGGTCTGGCCTACAAAAAAGGCGCTTCGGTGAACTGGTGTCCGGGATGTCAGACAGTGCTGGCCAATGAACAGGTGGTAGAAGGAAAATGCGAGCGTTGCGACAGTGTAGTAGAGAAAAAATCTCTGGAGCAGTGGTTCTTCAAAATTACAGAATATGCGGACCGCCTGTTGAAAGATTTGGACAAACTGCAAGGCTGGCCTAATAAAGTGCGCGTCATGCAGGAAAACTGGATTGGCCGCAGCGAAGGGGCAATTTTGCGTTTTCCGGTGCAGGAAAGCGACGATATCATTGAAGTATTCACCACTCGCCCTGACACGGTGTTTGGGTTGAGTTATATGGTACTGGCGCCGGAGCATCCATTGGTGGAGAAACTGATTGCTGGCACCAAATATGAGGCGGACGTGCGCGCATTTGTGAAAGAAGTTCAGCAGATGACAGAAGTGGAACGAGCATCCACAGAATTAGAGAAAAAAGGAATTTTCATCGGCGCCCATGTAGTTAGTCCCGCGGACGGTAAAATCGTACCAATCTTAGTGGGGAACTATATTATTTACGAATACGGCACCGGTGCTGTTATGGGCGTACCAGCTCATGATGAACGAGATTTTCTGTTTGCGAAAAAGTATGACCTGCCTATCACCATCGTGGTTATGCCCGAAGGGAAAGAACTGCGCGTAGAGGATATGACGGAGGCATCCAAAGAAAACGGCATTATGGTCAACTCCGGGCAGTTTAACGGCATGAAAAACGAAGACGCCAAAAAAGCCATCGTTGACTACCTGGCCGAAAAGGGTATGGGCGAGATGAAGGTAAACTTCCGCCTGCGCGACTGGTTGATTTCCCGTCAGCGCTTCTGGGGCGCACCGATTCCTATTATTTATTGTGACCATTGCGGTACGGTACCAGTACCGGAGGACCAGCTGCCAGTTATGCTGCCTCATGATGTGGATTTCAAACCTACTGGAGAATCACCATTAAAATATATGGAAGAGTTTGTGAATACCACCTGTCCTATCTGCGGTCGTCCTGCACGCCGGGAGACAGATACCATGGACACCTTTGTGTGCTCCAGCTGGTACTATCTGCGTTACACCGATGCGCGTAATGACAAAGAAGCCTTTGCCAAGGAAAACGCAGACCACTGGATGAATGTAGACCAATATATCGGCGGTGTAGAACATGCCATTCTGCACTTACTGTATGCGCGGTTTTTCACCAAAGTGCTGTATGATATGGGCTTGGTCAGCGTAGATGAGCCGTTCCAGAATTTGCTCACCCAAGGTATGGTGCTCATGGACGGCAGCAAGATGTCCAAATCCAAGGGCAACATCGTCAGTCCGGAGGCAATTATTGATAAATTCGGCGCAGATACTGCTCGCCTGTTTATCCTGTTTGCCGCACCGCCGGAACGGGATTTGGAATGGAATGATCAGGCTGTAGAAGGCTGTTATCGGTTTATCAATCGCGTGTGGCGTTTTGTCTATGACTATGTACAGAGTCGTGGCTGTGAGAACGCAGAAGCTGGCGAATTGAGCAGAAAAGATAAAGATATGCGTCGTCTGGTACACACCACCATCAAACGGGTGACCGATGATGCAGGTACACGGTTCAACTTTAACACAGCAATCAGCGCAATTATGGAGTTGGTGAACGGCTTGTATCAGTATCGGGAAGTCGCAGGCTACAACAAAGCTGTGATGGCGGAAGCGGTAGATACGCTGGTGTTGCTTTTGGCGCCGTTTATTCCTCATGTGACAGAAGAACTGTGGCAGGATTTAGGTCATGGAGAGAGCGTACACAAGCAAAAATGGCCTGTTGTAGACGAAGCCGCGCTGGTGGCTGACGAAGTGACAGTGATTGTCCAGGTAAATGGCAAAGTACGGGATAAAATCTTGATGCCGGTAAATCTCGATAAGGCAGAGACAGAAAAAATGGTATTGGCACAGCCAAAAATTGCCGAAATCCTTACAGGCAAGGAAGTGAAAAAGGTTGTTGTGGTACCGGATAAATTAGTCAATGTCGTAGTAGGCTGAAAAACCGACAGGGATGAGAGGTACAGCTTTGGAAAGCAGTGTCGCTGACACAAGTAAACCTGCCGACAACGAAACGTCGGTATAATAGAATATCAGGAAGTATAGTGAAAAAGCGGAAGGAATCTCTTTGCAGATACCTTCCGCTTTTTGTATACTTTTTGAGAAGTGGTGCGCAGGAAATAGAGCTGTTTGGGGGCGCTTTGATGTAGTGGAAAACCATCTGGAGGTTTGGTGATTTTTCGGTAGTTCAAGTTTATTAGGAAAAGAAAGAGGAATCCTCTTTTTGCTGCCGAATCTTCTTATGTGGATAACACATGCAAATCAAAAGGGGCGAGTGGTGTGGTGAAGAAATGGTGCCGACACAGAAAGCTGCGAATGTTTCAGCTCATGATGGGGCTGGGTTTGCTGGCAGGTGCGCTGTTGTGCTATAGCTTTTTTATAGAACCTTATCTGTTGGTTGTGCGGCACTATCAGATACAGGTGCAGGGAAGCGGTGAGGAGCGGGTACGGCTAGTACAAATTTCTGATTTACAGTTGGGCGAAAATTATTCTTTGCGACAATTGCGCAAGGTGGTGAATAAAATACAAAAGCAGCATCCTGATGTGATTATCTTCAGCGGCGATTTGTTTGAGGACTACAAGATTTGCGGCACGGAGCTGGAGGAGGGTGTCACAGCACTTTTGGGGGAACTGGAGGCGCCGCTGGGCAAATATGCGGTGTGGGGCAATCGGGATTACGGCGGAGGCGCAGAGCGGGCTTATCGGAGGATCATGCAGGCATCTGGTTTTCATTTGCTTTGTAATGCCTATGAAACGGTACAGCCTGCCGATGGACAAAAGATATTGTTGTGCGGCCTGGATGACAGTCTGTTTGGTAAGCCGGACAGCAGTATTTTTGCAGAATTTGCTGGGCAGGAATCTAGTTATCGTATTCTGTTGCTCCATGAGCCGGACGTAGCGCAGCTGCTGAGCTATTCAGATTTTCATCTCATTCTTGCGGGGCACAGTCATGGCGGACAGGTGCGGTTGCCATTTTTCGGCGGTTTGAAGACGGTACTGGCGCAGGAATATGTGCGCCATTTCTATACGCTGAATGAAAAAACAGGTCTACGGCTATATGTGAATACCGGATTGGGCACTTCTCATCTTGCGGTGCGTTTTGGCGTACCTCCGGAAATTGCCGTGTTTGAGATACAGCTTTGATAAAAAATGCAGTGGAACAGGCTCTAGGGACATTTTGTCTGCATATATAATATTGTTATAGTATTTTTATCCGTTTCTCTTGTTAATTCTATGAAAATAGATTATAATATAGAGGCTAGTTTGGTCGGTGCAATATCAAAAACAGTAAGGAGGTTTCTGGTCATTAAGAATAAAAATTATGATGGCGTCAGTATTATTCCTTTGGGCGGATTGGGTGAAATCGGGAAAAATATGACAGCAATCAAATGTAACAATGAAATTCTTATTATCGATGCCGGGCTGATGTTTCCGGAAGAAGAATTGCTGGGCATTGATATCGTAATTCCCGATCTCAGTTATTTACTGGAAAACAGGGACATGGTAAAAGGGGTAGTGATTACACACGGACATGAAGATCATATCGGTGGTCTGCCCTATTTGCTGCGAGAAATAAACGTACCTGTTTACAGCATGAAGCTTACGATCGGTTTAATTGAGGCAAAACTAAAAGAGACGACATTTGTGAACGTTCCTCGTTTACATGTGGTCAGACCGCGGCAGGAGTTTAAGGTGGGATCATTTCGGGTTGAATTGGTACGTACCTGCCATAGTATTCCTGATGCGGTGGCGGTGGCGGTGCATACGCCTTACGGGATTATTTTCCACTCTGGAGATTTTAAATTTGACCAAACGCCGATTGATGGCCATGCTATAGACTATCAACGTATTGCGGAGTTGGGAAATAAGGGCGTGCTGGCCTTTTTGTCTGACAGCACCAATGTGGAGCGGCCCGGATACAGTACATCGGAAAAAACCGTGGGCGAGAATTTTGATAATATTTTCCGCTCAGCCAAGGAGCGCATTGTGATTGCAACTTTTGCTTCCAATGTGCACCGGATTCAGCAGGTGATCAATGCTGCCTGTCAGTATGGCCGGAAGGTGGCGATTGCTGGACGCAGCATGGTGAATATTGCAAATGTATCTCAGGAACTGGGGTATTTGCAGGTGCCGCCAAACACGATTATTGAGCTGGATGAGTTGGATCAATATCCGCGCAATGAGGTCGTTTTGCTCACGACAGGCAGTCAGGGCGAGCCCATGTCTGCACTGACTCGTATGGCCATGTCCGATCATCGTCGGGTAAAAATTGAAGAGGGCGATACGGTAATTCTTTCAGCTTCACCCATTCCGGGCAACGAGAAATTGGTGTCCCGCGTAATTGATATGCTGTACCGTTTGGGTGCAAGGGTGATTGCCGGTTCCAACAACGGTGTGCATACTTCTGGGCATGCCTGCAGAGAAGAACTAAAAATGATGATTAATTTGGTAAAGCCCAAGTATTTCATTCCGGTGCACGGCGAATATCGTATGCTGGTGAAGCATAAACAGCTGGCGGTAGAAGTAGGGATGCCGGAAGAAAATGTGTTTATCGCGGAGAATGGTAGTGTGATTGAGTTGAATGACCAAAAAGGCGCCATTACCGGAAAAGTAACCGCCGGGCGGGTATTGATTGACGGCTTGGGTGTAGGCGATGTGGGCAATATTGTATTGCGCGATCGCAAGCAACTGTCGCAGGATGGGATTTTGATTGTGGTTGTGACGTTGGATCGCCAGAATCATGCCATTGCTGCAGGGCCGGATATTGTATCGCGGGGTTTTGTGTACGTGCGGGAGGCAGATGAGCTGATGGCTGGTGCCAAAGAACGCGTGACGCAGAGTCTGGAAAAATATCTGGAGCGCAATATTGTGGATTGGTCCAGCTTGAAAAGCGGTTTGCGGGATAGCTTGAGCAAATATCTTTATGAAAAAACACGGCGTAGACCGATGATTTTACCGATCATTCAAGAGATCTAAAAAAGTATGTCCTATGGAAAGCACCCTGCAGTGGCTGATACAAGTCGCTGCAGGGTGCTTTTATATGCAGAGTACGATTAAGGTATGAAAAGGCTGGATGCATTTTTTCGCATAAAAACAGGCGACTTCTTTCATACTATGGATGCAATATTTTTGTTGTGCAGAGGAGGAGATTGCATGTCAGAGGAAGAAGTACAAGAACCAGAGGTATTATTGGAGAATTACGGGACCACGGCGTTGCCTGCTGCGTCAGATGCCCCCATTCATTGTCTCACTATCATCGGTCAGATTGAGGGGCATATGATTTTGCCCCAAAACAATAAAACGACCAAATATGAACACTTGATTCCCCAGTTGGTAGCCATTGAACAGGATGAAAAGGTAAAAGGCGTTTTGATTGTGTTGAATACTGCTGGCGGTGATGTAGAGTCAGGTTTGGCCATTGCGGAGGCCATTCGCGGCTTGAGCAAGCCTAAGGTGTCTATTGTGATGGGCGGCGGGCACAGTATTGGCGTGCCCATTGCAGTGGCCAGCGACTATTCTTTTATTGCGCCCAGTGCGACGATGACTATTCACCCGGTACGACTTACTGGTATGGTGATTGGTGTGCCGGCTACCATGGAATATATGGAGCGGATGCAGGACAGAGTGGTGGCCTTTGTGACGGCCAACTCTCATATTGACGAGCAGACTTTTCGGCGTCTGATGCTTACAGTGGGCGAATTGTCTCAAGACATTGGCACTGTGATTGTGGGCAAAAAGGCGGTGGAATATGGTCTGATTGATGAGGTGGGCAGTATTCACGAGGCAATGCATAAGCTGAATGCGCTGATTAATGAGCGGGAGGCTGCGTGTCATGACTGATGTATATTATACGCTGATGCCGCCCCAGATGGTTTTTTTTGATGAGAAAGCGGTTCCTGAAAGTCAGTTGCTTTGTTATAAAGGTGTCAATTTGTATGCCCGTCCCTATGACGCCAGTCATTATCAGATTACGGGACTGTGCACGACCAATCCGAAGTATTATTTGTCAAGGGAACTGCAGCCCGGTGCATTGATTCCCATCTTGGGAAAAAGTAGATGAAATCATAGTTCCATTGCTGAAGAAGTATGATATAATAAAGTGATATTTTAGTTGAGCGCGGAGGGAGGAGAGCATAGAGATGGTATGGGAAACAGGGCATGATACTGCGGAACAAAAGGAACGGGCTGTGCTGGTGCTGCTACCGGAGTCTAAGGACCGCTGGCAGGAAGAGGACATGCTGCAGGAGTTGACGGAATTAGGCAGAACAGCAGGCCTGGATGTGGTGGATCATGTGATTCAGCATCGCAGTGTGCCGGACGCAGCGTATTGCATCGGCAGAGGAAAGCTGGAAGAGGTACGGCAGTTATGCTTGACCTGGGATGCGACCTGTGTTGTATTTGACCGATCTTTGTCTCCCTCGCAGTTGTACAATATAGGTAAGACGCTGGATTTGAAAGTACTGGATAAGACGATGCTGATTCTGGATATTTTTGTGCAGAGAGCCCGCAGCCGCGAAGGCAAGCTGCAGGTAGAACTGGCCCAGGCCAATTATCTCTTGCCGCGGCTTTTAGGCCAGGGGATGAATTTGTCCCGGCAGGGCGGCGGCAGTAAAGGTGGTGTGGGCAACCGCGGCCCTGGTGAGACCAAGCTGGAGACCGACAGGCGTCGGATACGGCAGCGGATTCAGATGGTGGAACGGGAGCTCAAAGAGGTGCGGAAACAACGGGCGGTACAGCAAAAGAGCAAGCTGAAAGGCGGTCTGCCCTTGATTTCGCTGGTGGGATATACCAATGCGGGAAAATCTTCGCTTTTAAATACGCTTACCGACGAACAGATTTATGCGGAAGATCAATTGTTTGCGACGCTGGATCCTACAACACGGGCTTTTTATCTACCTGGTGGCAGCAAGGCGCTGCTTACCGACACGGTAGGTTTTATTCGCGATTTGCCGCCGCAGCTAATAGAAGCTTTTAAGGCTACGTTGGACGAGTTGCAGTATGCGGATTTATTGCTGCATGTGGTGGATCTCAGCAATTCCAATTTTCAGAATCAGCTGCAGGAGGTGGAGGAGATTCTCCTGCAGTTGAATCTGCAGGAAAAGCCGCGGATTTTTGTCTTTAACAAAATTGATATGCTGGACGAACTGCCGTCTGTAGGTCAGGGCTTGGAGCGGGAGAGCTGTTGCTATGTGTCGGCGGTCTCTGGGCAGGGGATTCCTGCGCTGTTGGAGATGATGGAAGCCCGGCTGATCAAGACTGTTAGCTGTAAGGTGCAGCTGCCTGTGGCAGAAGGACGTCTGCTGTACAAAGCTTATGAGACGGGAAGTGTCCGTGATCTGGAGTATACGGAAGCGGGTATTTGCTTTACATGGAGTGGCAGAGGGGAGAAGGTACCTCCCGAATTTGCAGAATTCTGTCTGTAGCATTGGGCTGTATTGCTGCGGACAGCGGCAAAAGTGCATAAAGAGTTTGAAAATTCATATACTATAGAACGAGGTAAGTAGCAAATGAACGATTATTTTTCATCATTACAAAAGAAATATCATATCAGTGATGGGCTGATGGAGCAGATTGTGCAGGCCTATGCAAAGGTGCAGCCTTATTGGCAGTCTGTGGGCAATCAGACGTGGACTGCGCAGATTAAAATTTTAGACGCTTTTCAAAAGCATCAGGCATCGGATTTTCATCTGAATGGTTCGACTGGATATGGCTATGGGGATACAGGCAGAGATATTTTGGAATTGATTTGGGCGGATATTTTTAAGGCAGAAAAAGCTTTGGTACGCTCTAATATTGCATCGGGAACTCATGCATTGGCGCTGGGCCTTTTCGGCAATCTGCTGCCGGGCGATACCTTTGTTTCTATCAGCGGAGCGCCTTATGATACGTTACAGACCATTATTGGTCATGATCGGGAAGCGGGAACATTGTCGGAGCTGGGTGTACAGCATAAGGTTGTGGAGTTGGTTGACGACGATTTTGATTTTGACGGGATTGCCAAAACGGTGACGCCTGATGTGAAAATGGTGTGTATTCAGCGCTCGCGGGGATACAGCTGGCGGAAATCTCTGAGTATTTCCAAAATTGCCAAGGCTATTGACTTTGTAAAGCAGATTGATTCCAATATTATTTGTTTTGTGGATAATTGCTACGGAGAGTTTGTGGAATTATTGGAACCGTTGGAGGTAGGCGCCGATCTGATTGCCGGTTCGTTGATTAAAAATCCTGGAGGCGGGTTGGCGCCTCGGGGCGGCTATGTGGCTGGCCGTGCAGATTTGGTGGATCGGGCTGCCGTGCGTCTGACGGCGCCGGGAATTGCGGAGGATGTTGGTTCGGCACTGGATTTTAACCGCTTAGCGTTTCAAGGGCTGTTTATGGCACCACTTATCGTAGAGCAGGCGATGAAAGGTGCTATTTTTGCAGCGCAGCTGCTGAGCCAGTTGGGGTATAAGGTGTCACCGGAAGCTGATGCGCCCCGCACAGACATTATTCAGGCAATCCAACTGGATGAACCCGATGCAGTGCGGCATTTCTGCAAAGGGATCCAAATGGCTTCACCATTGGATGCTCATGTGACGCCTTATGATGCAGAGTTGCCGGGATATGATGATCCTGTGATTATGGCGGGCGGTACATTTGTGCAGGGTTCTTCCATTGAGCTGAGTATTGACGGCCCTATGCGGGAGCCGTATATCGTCTATATGCAAGGCGGGTTGTCAGTGGCCCATGTGATTGCCGGAGTTGTGGCAGCAGTGGGTCAAATGGAGCAAAAATAGTGGGAAAGCACAGCAGAGGGGTGGATTGCAATGACAAAAAAAAAGATAGGTTTATTATTTGGCGGGCGCTCAGGTGAACATGAGGTTTCCCTGACATCAGCAAGTACCATTGCCAATAACTTTGCGGCGGAGCAGTTTGAGGTAGTGCCGTTGTTGATCAGCAGGGATGGTCGTTGGTATGGTCCGATTGCACTGCAGGATATTGCGACAGCGACGGCGGAGCAGTATGGGGAGCAGGAAGTCATATTGGCGCCTCAGCCTGGAGGGCGCTTGTTATCTGCTGCCGATGGGCGGGAAATCTGCTGTTTGGACGTGATGTTTCCTATTGTACACGGTACCTATGGAGAGGATGGGATTTTGCAGGGCTTGTTAGAACTGGTGGGCGTCCCTTATATAGGTGCAGGCGTTGCGGGGTCGGCAATTTGTATGGATAAAGTATTGATGCGCAAAATATTGGCCTATCATCATATTCCCCAGGTTGCTTTTACCACTGTGCTGCGCAGCCAAATTGAGCAGAATTTACCGCAGGCAATTATGCAGATAGAAGCGGCATTGGCCTATCCAGTATTTGTGAAGCCGGCCAATGGCGGTTCCAGTGTGGGCATCAGTAAGGCACGGGATAAGGAAGAATTGGCGCAGGCACTGAAATTGGCAGCATGTTATGACAGAAAGATTCTCATCGAGCAGGGTATCATTGCGCGGGAAATTGAAATTTCTGTCTTGGGAAATGAAGAGCCCAAGGTTTCCATGCCTGGGGAAATCTGCTCCAGCAATGAATTTTATGATTATAAAGCGAAGTATATTGATAACAAATCGGTATCGGTGATCCCAGCACAGCTCCCCGAGGAAACGATAAAAAATATTCAGCAATTGGCTGTGGAGGCGTATAAGGTTTTGGATTGTGAAGGGTTCGCCCGTGTTGACTTTTTTGTGAGCAAAATAGACGGTCAGATTTACTTAAATGAGATCAACACACTGCCGGGATTTACGGATATCAGTATGTATCCTAAGATGTGGGAGGCAGCAGGCGTGCCGATGCAAGCCCTTTTGTGCCAACTGGTCGAATTGGCAGAGCAGCGTTTTCTGGAGCGCAGCAAGAACTCGGTGGAACGATAGAGGGAATATAGTTTCTTTTTATCTAGGAAATTCTGTTGACAAGTATAAGAAGCGTATTCTATAATACAAACATATATTTGTGGAAATTATTTTTTGATATAAGTGCATCGTGAATGAAATGATAACGGAGGATGATTATGGCGGATAGCGGAAACAAAGTGCAGAACAGGGGACAGGAGAAAGTGCAGAGCAAAGAAGAGGCTTTGGAAAATGCATTAAAGCGGATAGACAAACAGTTTGGCAAAGGTACATTGATGCGGCTGGGGGAACGGGAAAAGATCGAAATGGAGGTCATTCCCACTGGCTCCATTGCCCTGGATAGTGCATTAGGGGTAGGCGGTATTCCCAAAGGCAGAATTACTGAAATTTACGGTCCGGAATCTTCCGGTAAAACAACAGTTGCACTGCATATTGTGGCAGAGTGTCAGAAAGAGGGCGGCATTGCAGCGTTTATTGACGCGGAGCATGCGTTGGATCCTGTGTATGCCAAAAAGATTGGCGTAGATATAGACAACCTGCTGGTTTCTCAACCCGACTATGGAGAACAGGCACTGGAGATTTGCGATGAGCTAGCGCGCAGCGGCGCAGTGGACATCATCGTCGTGGATTCGGTGGCAGCATTGACGCCGCGGGCTGAAATTGAAGGAGATATGGGAGATACCCACGTAGGGTTATTGGCCCGTTTGATGTCGCAGGCATTACGTAAAATGACAGGTAATATCAGCAAAAACAACACAACCATGGTGTTTATCAATCAGGTGCGTGAAAAAATCGGCGTGATGTATGGAAATCCGGAGGTCACCACTGGCGGGAGAGCGTTAAAATTCTATTCTTCGGTGCGTATGGAAGTGCGCAAAGGTGAGGCGTTAAAGCGGGGGAGCGAAATCATTGGCAACCGCACCAAGGTGAAGGTGGTCAAGAATAAGGTTGCGCCGCCATTTAAAACGGTAGAGTTTGATATTATGTTCGGCGAAGGGATTTCCAATGAGGGCAGTATCATTGATGTAGGCGTAGAGTTAGAGATTATTCGCAAGAGCGGTGCATGGTATTCCTATGAAGGCGAAAAGATTGGCCAAGGCCGCGACAATGCCAAAGAATATTTAAAAGCCAATCCAGAAACGCGAGCGGAGATAGAGGAAAAAATCCGGCAACATTCTCAGGATATTGGCATGGTGGTGGAAGTGCAGGACGATGACGAAGATGAGCCTGTCAATGAGCTGTTCTTTGATGAAGAGTAGTGCAAAAAGGAGTTGCGGTAGATAGATGGACACTTTGGAGCAGGCGAAGGAAACAGCGTTAAAGTATTTGACTGCGCGTCTGCGCACACGGCAGGAAGTAAAGCAATTGCTGCAAAAGAAGGGCTATACGGCTGAGATTACGGCACAGGTGTTGGAATTTTTGGAGCGCTATCAGTATTTAGACGATGCTGTATATTGTCGCAGCTGGATTTCTGACCGGGTGCGTTTTCATCCGTGCGGCCGTCAGAAGATGGCCTTTGAGTTGTCCAAAAAAATCAACGACCGGCAGTTGATTGCCGAAAGTTTGGAAACCTACTTTCCTCGAGAGCTAGAGATAGAGAGCGCGGTTGCCGCAGCACAAAAAAAAATTGCGGGCAGCAGCCAGGGCATTGGCAGAGAAAAATTGAGCCGTTTTCTTTACAGCAAAGGCTATGGCGGCAGTGTAATCAGGGCAGTATTTCAAGAGGACGAGATTTTTGCTTTGCTGGATGCCCCAGCGGAATACTATGATGAAAATTGAATAAAGATTGCCTGGATTCAGATATGGGCTGTCTCTTCTTTTCCTTTTTACAAACTGTATGGTGAAAGGAAAAGTGGGACAGCTTTTTTGTATTTCTGTCCGGGATATGCTATAATAAGGCAATCAATTTATCAGAAATTTTAGTTATGTAACGGGGGCAGACACGATGCTGACACAGATGATCACAGAAACCTTATTGGGCGCACTGACAGGGTATGTGACCAATCACACGGCAATTCGCAGTTTATTTCAGCCGGGCGGTGTGATTGAGCATACGCGGGATGATTTTGCCAGAGAGGCAGGCGAGCTGCTGGAAGAACAGGTATTGACCCAAGCGGTATTAAAACAGCAGTTAGAATTGCCGCAAATGCAGCAAGCCCTGAATGATGCTTTGGAGGATTTTTGGCTGCGGGCGCTGCCGCAGTCCTTTGCCGGCAAAACACTGTGCCGATGAATTGGTGAAGGCATTGGCAACGGTGGATGCGCCCATCGGGGAAGTGATTCCTGAAGATCTTCTCACTGGCATTGCCCAGCTGCTGGAACAACAAATGCCCGTGATATTGGAAAGCCTGTTGGAGTGGCTGCAGGGAGAAGAGCAGGCGGTAGCTGCTATGCTGGAATCGGCAGTAGATGAAGTAGCCGCGGAGCTGGGCGGCATGAAAGGCATGCTGTTGGCACAGTTGAAGGAGAGCTTGCTGGAACAGGTTTTGCAGGAGACAAATCTGGGCGACTTGGTGCAGCAATTTCTGCTGACACCGCAAACCACAAAAGAGGCTGCGGCTTTGCTGACAGCGACAATCAAAGAGCAGCTGACTATATATCCTGTAGGAGCTTTAGTGCAGCGCATGAACGGCAATGGGCAACTGGCACAGGTTGTGCAGCTTTTCCTCACGAAAAATATACAGCGTCTGCTTTCTGGGCGGAGCGCCGCTTTTCTGCAGTCCATATTGGCATGGCAGCCGGGCTCCTTTCATTTGACGGAACGAAAAACAGAACTAGAGCATTGGCTCACGGAGATACTCTGGCAGGGGATGGTGCAGCTGGACGTAGAAGCGCTGTTAAAGGACAAGGGAGATTGGCTTTGCCAAGTGCCGGCTTCTCAATTGCTGCCGTGGGAGGATGAACAGGTTCGCGCTGGGGTGAACGGCGCAATCCGGCAGGGATGCAAGCATCTTGCTGAGACACTGCCGCAAATTTCCTCCGATGCGTTCTATCGGCCATTGTATCATGCTTTGGAGCAGGCTTTGCGGCAACGAGGTACAGCATGGCTGGCGCATTGGACATCTTCCTGCCCGATGGAGCAGATATTGGTAGCACTGCAGGGAGAGCTGCTGGCACAAAAGCCGCAAATGGTGCAAGGATTGACGCAGCTAGGAATGGAATTGCTGGAAGGACGTCTGAGTAAGCTGGCGGAAGGGCAAATTCAGAAGCTGAGCAATGAGGACATGCGCAAGCTGGTGGAGGATTTTATGGGCAGGGAGCTGCAGCCTTTGAACTATCTGGGTGCTGGAATGGGGGCTGTGGCTGGTATGACAGTGGGAACGACAATGTCCGCTGCATTGCCGATAACTGCTGCCGCTGCGCCTGCAGTGCTTTTAGGCGCTTTGGCAGGGAAGTCCTTTTTATTTGGCGCAGTGGGCTATGGGACCAACTGTGCGGCGGTAAAGGGTTTGTTCTGGCCTTATGAGCCGGTGGGCGGTATGGAAATGCTACAAGGTGTGATTCCAAAGCAAAAGGCGAGATTTGCACACAGTATGGGCAATCTGGTGGAGCGCTATGTGCTCAATGAGGAGATTTTGCAGCAGAAACTGGAGTACAGTGAAAAAATTCTCTCAGCCAACATCAAACAGCTGGCGGAGAACGAAAAAGTCTGGCAGTCTTTTATGGCTGAGGTGGTGCACAGACGCAGAGTGCTTGTGCGAGCTTGCTTGGCACAGCTGGAGAAACAAAGCCTGTCAAAATATGACGAGGTACTGTTGCATTTGGGCAGCCAGCCCTTTGCTTTTCTGCGCAATGATCTCTGGAAAACGGTGCAGCTGGAAAACTATCTTTTGCCGTGGGCAGAGCGATGGTTGCAGAGACAGCTGCATGGCGAGATTCCGCTGAACGCAATTTTATCTGACGAACAATTTGGCCGGTATGGGGTGCAATGGCTGGGTGGACAGCGTGTGCCGGATGTGTGCCGGTGGGCTGATACGCTACTGCACAGTGAAAAAAGTGTGGTGCAGCTGTTGACGCAGGAAAAGCTGCAGAGTTATGCGGAAACGATACAGGATAGAGTGCACAGCTGGTTGAGTGAACCTGCTCACGGCGGGGCGTTGGCACAGCAGCTGAGCCAATTTTTTACGGTAGAACGACTGAAGCAATGGCTGGAAAGATACAGCAGTGCATGGCTGGAAACGAATCTGTCCGGTTTGCTTGTGCTGGTGGAACAGACCTGCTTGAAGCTGGTCCGGCAAAAAGAGCGTGACATTGTGGAACGTGTCCAGCGTGCCATTTTTTCCAAGATGGGCTTTATGCAGCAGATGGGCTACAGTATGATGGGTGGAGATGAGATTGTTGCCCAGGTAGTGGCGCGCATTTTGCATCAGAAATTGCCTATCTTTTTGTCGCTGAAGAGTAAGGAGTTGCAACAGCTGCTTGCGCGCTGCTGGCAGCAGACACTTTTTCCAGCACTGTTGGAGAGTCCTGTGAAGCAGGAGCACATTGGAATATTGCTATACACCCTTTTGCGGCAGCCGGCAGTGCATCGGGGCATGGCTGACATTGCCAAGGAGAGCATTCTTATTCTGGCGCAGCAGCCGCTGAACAGCTGGGGGAGATGGCTCAATCCAGAGCCGCTTTTAGAGAAGGCACAGCTGCAATTGGGGTTTCAGTGGAAGCTGAACAGCAGCTTGGCAGTACAGCACTGGCAGCCGCTCTTGCAGGATTTCTATAGGGAAACCATCGGAAAGACTACTTTGGAACAGCTTACCAGAGACTTTCATGGAACAGTGCCCTTGGCCCAAATCCTGCAGCATGATGCCCTTGCCGAAAATTTGCGCAGCGCCCAGCTGAGATTGCAGGAAAACATGGCCATTACCCGTCCCCAGCAGTGGCTGTGCTGGACGGAGTTTACAGAAGCCTTAGGACAGGCTCTTCAGGGATTGGAGGAAGACCAATCCTTCCGAGGCTGGTGCCAATATGAAGGAGAAACGTTGCTGGTTCAATTGTCTGCTGACTGGCCCAATCTGCTGCCGTCCAAGACCAGAGAGGCGCTGATGGATGTTTTGCTGCAAGCGTTCTTTGCTGCGGCCAGAGCCCATGGCAAGGACCTCTTGTCAGCGATGGAGCTGTCTCAATTGGCAGAAAGACAATTGCTATTGATGGACAGTGCGCATTTAGAACAGGTGGTGCGGGGATTTGCCAGTCAATATTTGACCCATATTGAGAATCGCGGTTGGCTGGGTGCGGTATTTGCGCTGCCTGGGATGCTGCTTTACTTGCTATAAATTTTTGCGGAAAATGAGGTGTTTGGGATGCGCATCTTCCATATGGCGGATTTGCATATTGGAAAAAAGCTGAATCAGATTTCTTTGCTGCCGGACCAACAGCATCTGTTGCAGCAGGTAGTGGCCTTGATTCAGCAGCGAAGGCCGGACGTATTGTTGCTGGCAGGAGATATTTATGACCGGCGCAGTCCGGCAGTGGAGGCGGTACAGCTTTTGGACAGCTTCCTTTCGGAGGTGGTGCTGCGCTGTCATGTGCCGGTGATTGCCATCAGCGGAAACCATGACAGTGGGGAACGTTTGGGATTTGCCCAGGGACTGTTGTCTCAGGCTGGTTTTTACATTGCAGGGCGGTGTACAGTGCCGCTGCCACAGGTGACATTGCAGGACCAATGGGGACCGGTGGTATTCCATCAGCTTCCCTATGCAGATTTAGCCACCTTGAAATATATATTGCAAACGGAGGAAGCAATCAATTATGAAGAGGCTATAGAGCGATTGTTGCAAACTTTGGAGCTGGAGCGAACGGAAGGAACACGGCATGTGCTTTTGGCTCACGGCGTTGTAGCTGGCAACGACGGAGAAAATTTGGAGCGCTGTGACTCGGAACGGGAATTGAGCATTGGCGGGACAGAGTTTTGGAGCAGCAGCTTACTAAGCGGATTTAGTTATGTGGCGCTGGGGCATCTGCATAGCTGCCAGCGCAGCGGCAGCGAACGGATTCGCTATGCCGGTTCCCCTTTCAAATACTCTTTTTCTGAGGAACGGCAGCAGAAAGGCTTGCTGCAAATTGATTTGGACGGTGCAGGCGATATCGAGGTAACCCAGCTGCCGCTGACGCCACTGCGGGATTTGCGCACCATTCGCGGCAATTTGCAGGACCTTTTGCAGGATGATATAGTGCAGGCAGCCAATGCCGCAGATTATATTCGGGCGATTTTGACTGATTATGGAGAATTATTGGAGCCAATGGCGCAATTGAAAGAAAAATATCCCAATACGCTTACCTTAGAGCGAGAGCACCAATTGTTGTCTGAGCCTATGGAGAATTACGAGAAAATTGACTTGCAAAGACAAACGCCAGAACAGCTATTTGGCAATTTTTATCGGCAGATAACAGGATCGGATATCACAGAGGATGAACTGTCGGTACTGACAGCAGCTTTTCAAGCATTGCGGGAGGTGGAGTGAATGCGGCCGTTACAGCTATCCATGCAGGCCTTTGGGCCTTATGCGCAGCGGGTAGAATTGGATTTTACCCAGCTGGGCGACCAGAATATTTTTGTCATTGCCGGACCTACCGGCGCCGGAAAAACTACAATTTTTGATGGGATGTGCTATGCACTGTACGGAAGGGCTACCGGTGAACGCAGCGAAAAAGGTCTGCGCAGCGATTTTGTGCAGGAGGAAGAACGAAGAATTACAGAAGTGTGCTTTCGTTTTGCTGTGCGGGATAAGGTGTACGAGATTTACCGTCGACCGGCACAGCGCTTGCCCAAGGAGCGGGGACAGGGATTTAAAGATGGCGTGCATGAGGCAACGCTGCGCTGCATAGGACATGAAGAGTTTGCACCGCTAAGCCGGTTGAATGAGGTAGCGGAGAAAATACAGGAAATCTTAGGCTTGGACTATGAGCAGTTTCGCAAAATTGTGATGATTCCTCAGGGGGAATTTCGGCGCTTTCTCACAGCGCCTACCGGGGAGAAACAGCAGATTTTACGCCAATTGTTTGGGACAGAGCTGTTTGAGCGTCTGCAGAAAGAGTTGGCTGATCATGGCCGACAACTGGAGCGGCAATATAAAGAGCGGAAAAATCAGTTGGCGTTGGAGTTTAAGCGGATTCATCTCAATGGGAATCAGGAGCTGGAGCAGGCAATTCAGAATGGCAATACAGAGAATATTCTGACAGTGCTGGAACAGCATTTGGCTCAAAGAAGTATACAACTGGCGGAGCAGGAAGCACAAAACGATGTTTTGACAGCACAGCAGGAAAGGCTGCAGCGAGAATTGGAAAAGGCGGGAAAGCTGCAGGAACAATTTTCTCAGCTGGCTGATAAGCGGCGGTGGCAAGAAGATTTGCTGCGGCAAAAGTCAGCCATGGAGGACAAGCAGCGCTTGCTGGATGGGGCGGAGCAGGCAAGCCGGCTGGAGCCTTTGGCTGAGAGCTGTAAACAGCAGGAGCAGCAAATGGACAGGCAAAAAAAAGACTTTCTGCAGCAGCAAAAAAAAATGCAGCAGATGGAGCAGCGTCGAGAAAAAAATCAACAGCAGGTGCAGGCGGCAGACCAATTGACAGAGCTGCAGGAACGTTTGACAGCGGCACAAGAAAATAGAGAAACATTATTAAAACAATACAATGGGATTAATCGATATCTTGAATCATTAAAAAAATATCAGGTACAACAAAAACAATTACAGGAGCTTCAGCAAGCGGTTGAAACACAACAACAGCATATTCACCAATTGCGCCAAAAACAGCGTCAATTTTTGGGTGCTTCCCTGGCGGCTGATTTACAAGAAGGGATGCCGTGTCCTGTATGCGGTGCCACTCATCATCCTGCACTGAATAAAGAACGTGGCATTGGCGTGGCAGACAGTGTGCTCCAACAGGCAGAGGATAAGCTGGAAGTGCTGCGTAAGCAGTATCAAGAAAGCTTAAGTGACGCCTCTATTGTAAAGGGACAGCTGGAGCAACGGCAGCAAACACTAGAAGAAGAATTGGGCCATCATTCCACTGCGGAGTGGATGGAGCGCAAGAAAGAAATTTATGACGAAGGCATTGCGCTGAAGGCGCAAATAGAAGAATGGCAGAAGGAACAGCAGCAGTGTTTGTTAATGTTGGGTTGGAAAACGCTGCCTGACGATTGGAAAGTACAAATCGTACAGTTGCGGCAGCAGATAGAGCAGGCGCAGCGAGAATATCATACCCTGGCAGGAAGGCTGAAGGCTTCCGAGCAGCATCTGGCACAAATGCAGGAGCAGTTGAAAGGACAGCAGGCAGTATGGCAGGAAGCATGGCAGAAGCATTTCCCCAGCGAGAACGCATATCAGCGGGCGCGGAAATCCTTGGAGCAAATGGCAGGCCTGCGGGAGCAGTGCAGCAATTACAATGCTGCCGTGAAGACCGCAGCGGAGGAAATCGCAGCATATGAATTGGCGTTGCGAGGAAAGCAGCCTGTTGAGATAGAAAAACTGCAAAGTCAATTGAAAAAACTATCTGGCGAGATAGAAAACGGGACAAAAGCGTATCAAAAATTATCCTTGGAGCAGGAGCAGGACGGTCAAATTTTGGCGGAGGGGAAGGCTGCTATGACTGCAATGCAGGATTTAGCGCAGCAATATGCCATGGTGCAGCGGCTGGCCAAATTGGCCAACGGAGAAAATGACTGGCGTATGTCCTTTGAAACCTATGTCTTGGTCACCTATTTTCTGCAAGTGTTGGAGCAGGCTAATCGGCGGTTGCTGAAGATGACAGGCGGCAGGTATTATTTTCTGCGGCATTGCGAAGCGGAGGACAAGCGCAAAGCAGCAGGATTGGATTTGGATATCATGGACAACTTTACAGGCCGCTCCCGCGCCGTATCCTCTCTGTCAGGCGGGGAAGGCTTCAAGGCGTCGTTGGCCCTGGCGCTGGGCTTGTCGGATGTGGTGCAGAGCACCAGCGGTGGGATAGAGCTAAACACCATTTTTATTGATGAAGGTTTTGGAACCTTAGACCACGACTCTCTGGAAAACACCATCGGCTGTCTTTTGGAATTGCAGCAGCACGGACGGCTGGTAGGCGTTATTTCCCATGTGGCAGAATTGAAAGAGCAAATCCCTGCATGGCTGGTCGTGGAAAGCAGCGAAAAAGGCAGCAACGCCTATTTTCAGCTGCGGGAAGCATGAATGCAACCGATAAGGTATAATAAGTTGCGCAAATTCAGATAAGAAAAAGAGAGACATAGATT
>OFGF01000287.1_pt1 | contig 49447 bp, 35 predicted proteins | sample 1521711 | NCBI WGS metagenome assembly OFGF01 (sample SAMEA3504092, study PRJEB24116) | mouse gut metagenome | biome: mouse gut; feature: mouse-associated habitat; material: faeces | place: Denmark | collected 2011 | reverse complement strand
GCCGCGGAGCACGCGATTGGAATTGACCCTACAGTTTTCCATAGAATGTACAACTTCCGAGAAAATCCGCATCTTAGTAAGCAGCAGATATCGGGCCTAATACGCATCTTTGAAGATCCACATTTCTTTGAAAAAATGATTTTTTATCCTGGAGTATCCAAGATCATGCGCATCGAAGAGTTAGGGGTTAAAGTTGCCATTGATAGTAATTGCATGAATTCGGCGGTAGCCGAGGTCAAGAGAAAGAAGCTCATGCAGCAGTTGCCCGGTCTCGACCCAGAACTAATTTTCCTACATGACCTAAACGGCGGTCATGATCAGCCCAAAATCCTTGACCCACGCACGCTGATCTTAGTTGAAGATAGCCCGTATAACGTGGCCCAGTCTACGGCGCTGCTCAACATTTTCAAGAAGGTTCCCTGGAACCAGTCAGCAGAAGCAAGGAGAATCGTTCAATCAAAGCCAGTAGTATCATTTGATACGATTGACGAAATCTATGCTTACATTTATGACGGTCTAAAGAGCTGGCAGGAAAAATACGGCTTCAGCCCCTCCTATTAATGCTAATCATTTTTAGCAACTTGCGGCGCCTTCGGGCGTCGTTTTTTCGATTCAATTTTGTCTACCGGCATATTCTTAGCTGATTTATCTTTACTACCTGAGCTCGAGCCTTTGGTCATCGTTCTTTCTTCATGATCCCCTACTTCGCCAACCTCAACCAATTTAATCTTTGGCAAAACCACATATTTACCAACCTTCCCACCGACCAATGCATCGATAGCATAAAATCCATAACCAACTATCAATATACAAATCGCATAAAAAATTAGAATCCAAATCATCTGTACAATATCATGAATATGGTAGTCTAAAAAGGCAAGCGGATAGCGTAAGTCGATATTCGGGTATAATTCCGCCGTAAATAATATCGCTGCCACATAGAACACTGGAAATGCCAGCCAATAAAAAGGATAAATACTCCGCCAACGGCCTTTAGGCATAAAAATAAGCCAATCCGCAATAACTAATACAGGTAAAGTCACGTAGCTAAGTGCTGCGGCACCACCAGCCAGAGCTGGGTGCTCCCAATCTCTCGCCATGAACACGAAGGTCGTGACGCTGACCGTCAATAATGTGATTATTAGCGCACCCTCTAACATCGGCAAACCAAGGGCCTGCCTCTTACGTTTATTTAAAACTAGCCCTACGATCGCTAAAACGCCAAAGTAAATCGTAGTAAACAGTAACGTATAAGTCAACAGGACTCGCCACGACGACCAGCCAAAATTTTCAAAGCACATCCAAGCACCAAGCATCGCCAAAATTGCGACCAAGAGACGGTAGATTGATGCCGCCAAGCCGTTTCGTATATTCATAAGTATATTATACTCAGAAAGCTTATTTCTGCAAATTTTGACGGTAATTATCAATTGCCGCCGCTAGAGCTTCGTGCCCTAGCACCGAACAATGAAATTTATGCTCCGGTAGTCCGCCGAGAAATTCACTAATTTCTTTCGGACCCACTGCTAGAGCCGCGTCCAAAGTCTTGCCTTTTACTAATTCGCTAAGTGCGGATGTGCTAGCAATCGCACTGGCACAACCATAAGTTTTCCAACGCACGTCCTGGATTTTATCATCACGAATCTGCAAATACATCGTCATCTGATCGCCACAAACTGGGTTGCCCACTGTGCCCTTAGCATCACACGCATATTTGCTCCCATCACCCATCAAAAAGTTACGTGGATTCAAGAAATGTTCCTTAACAGCCTCAGAATAGGCAAATGGTTTCGGCTCCGACTCGCATTTTTGATCATCAAGATTCTTTGTCATGCTCCCCAGCTTTCAAAGTGCTCATATCGCGTAATTTCGCCACAATCTTTGGCAAAACTGCCATTACTTTTTGTATATCCGATTCTGTAGTATTTAACCCAAGACTAAAGCGCACACTACCATGAGCTATTTCAGCGTCGCCGCGAATCGCCATAATTACATGGCTGGGCTCAAGCTTACTCGAAGCACAAGCCGATCCAGTAGAGACCGCGATCCCGGTAGCATCAAGCATCAGTTGAATCGCCTCCCCCTCAATCGCCTCAAAACTCACATTTAAGATATTTGGCAAACAGCCTTCTTTTGGACTATTGCAACTCACATGCGGAATCTCCCGCAAAATCTCCGCCCGCAGTTGATCGCGTAACCCTGCGACTTTATCCCACTCAGTCAATCTTGCTCGTGCCAACTCAGCGGCTTTAGCAAGCCCCGCAATCAGCATAAGGTTCTCTGTTCCTGCACGACGCCCTCGTTCTTGATCTCCTCCACTCAGGAGCGGACGCACATGCGCGCTCTTGCGTACATAGAGTACGCCAATCCCCGCTGGTCCACCGATTTTATGCGCTGAAAAACTCAGTAAATCCACCTTAAGCTCGTTCACATCCACCGGGATCTTTCCGATCGCCTGCGTCGCGTCGGTATGGACTAATGTTTTATACTTTGGTGAACGGCATTTCATAGATATTTCACGTACTGGCTCGATCACACCGATTTCATTATTAGCCAACATCACCGAAACTAAACTTGGGCAATATTTTGGGTCCGGATCACGATAAAAATTTTTCGGGGAAACCCTACCCTCGTTATCCACCGATACGAAACGTGCCTTTTGACGCGAGAACTTCCGAAGCGGCTCGAGAATACTCGGATGTTCAATCGGAGTCGTCCAAATAATTTGTCGCTGAAAAGCTTGAATTACTGTATTATTTGATTCTGTCCCGCCGGAGGTAAAAATAATTTCACTTGGCTGCGCATCAATCAAGAGAGCTACCTGCATGCGTGCTTCGTCCAATAATCGTCGACTACGTTGTCCGGTGGCATATAGCGCCGAGGGATTACCATATTCACCATTCACTAATCCTTCGCCCACCTCATCCATCCGCGTTTTAACTTCTGGCAATAACGGCGCTCCCGCGGCGTAATCTAAATAGACTTGTTGATCTCGCATGATCGTAATTCCTCTCGTATTTGCGCGAGACGGACCGCTTCACCCAGCTGTTTGATTAGCCTCCAATTACGCCCGCCCACTATACTCGCCTTTTGGTGTATTTTACAATATTGAACCCTGTTTGGTCAAGGTGGGTTGGTATCACTTTTATTACCTTGCACCCATACTTCGCTGGATCAAAAGCTGGGAAGAAAGTATCTGCCGGTTTCTCGCCATCAACTTCCGTGAGATAAAGCGTCTCGGCTTCATCTAGATAAGCTTCATAAAGCGACGCGCCACCAATAATGAATTTCTCGCCATCAAGCGATTCGAGATAATGGTCGAGTGTAGTTTTATCATGGAAAACTTTCACATCTGCATCGATTTCACTGCGTGAAAGGATAATATTCTCGCGTCCAGGCAGGGGTCGACCGATACTCCGAAAAGTTTTTGACCCCATTACGACCGGATGACCCATCGTAGTCTGCTTAAAAAATTGCATATCTTCTGGCAAATTCCATAACAACTTACCCTTATTACCTAGACCGCGATCCCGACTAACGCAGGCAATCATACTTAATCCCCTCATTTCTTCTCCCTATTGACAAAATTTATTATCTATGATATAATGGAAGGTTAGGCTATTTATAATTATCCCTAGCCGCCTATTCTATGCTCAAAATCTCTCCAGTACCATGTTGCAGATGTAGTAGCCGCTGATTTCGGGACCCGCGAAATTTTAAAGTCAAATCACGCTCCGGCAACACAAAAGGACCGTCAATTAAAGCATCCAAACTCTTCAAAAATTCCCATTTATCGCCACCTTCGGCCTTGATTAATTCGTAAGTAAAACCCGTGAACGACCAAATATTCCAGCCTAATTCCCGACGACACCAATCAGCGATTTCTTTACAAGCTTTTGGTTGCGCAAACGGTTCACCACCACAAAAGGTTAATCCCGCCTGACCACGGAATGCTCTTAGGCGATCCTTGATCTCGTCAACATCAACCAGTAACCCAGTGTCAAAATCCCAAGTCTCGGGGTTTTGGCAGCCCGGGCAATGATTAGGGCATCCCTGTGTCCATAGGACCGCTCTTAAGCCATAACCATTCACGATGTTGTCATGTTCGAGTGGACCAGAAAGGCGAATTTTACCACCACCATCAGTATCAGCAACGACATGAATTTTCTTTGCTACCCATGCCTCGGCCTGTCGTCTAGCATCCGACCCCGCAGAGCGTTGAGGGCTGGGGGCATTCTGCTTGCCCCCAATCGATTTATTTACCGAGCTCTCGCGACTCGCCATTATTTCTTTCCAGTCATCGTTTTTTGTGTACGCTTCGCCGCCTCACGCTTCGATTTTTCTTCTTTATCATAGACTCCGCAAACGTTATGTTTTACACGGTCATGTTCCTCAGCCTTCTTGCCGTCATTCCAGCGCTCCAACGAACCAACGAGATAACCAGTAATCCTCCTGAGGCGTTCAAAGGCTATATCACCTTCGCTCTCTTTGCGCCCACAACTCGGGCAACGGTTACCTTCGATGATACCAGAAAAGCCACAGACCGGATCACGGTCAACCGGATGGTTCACGCTGCCATAGCCAATACCCGCCTCTTTCATTTTACGGATCACTGCCTCAAAAGCTTCGATATTTTGTGAAGGATCACCGTCCAACTCGATATAAGTAATATGCCCAGCATTACAAAGTGCGTGATATGGAGCTTCGATTTCGATCTTTTCAAAAGCGGAAATTGGATAATAGACTGGCACATGGAAACTATTAGTATAATAATCGCGATCAGTTACGCCCTTGATTTCACCATATTCTTTGCGATCGATCCGCGTAAAGCGTCCAGCGATTCCCTCCGCTGGTGTCGCAAGCAAGGTGAAGTTTAGTTTGTATTTTTTACTATAAGCATCGCAACGTTCACGCATATGAGTAATAATATCAAGACCCAACTCACGTGACTCCTCGTCCTCACCATGATGCTTCCCCGTCATAGCCACTAATGATTCAGCTAAGCCGATAAAGCCGATACTGAGCGTACCATGCTTGATTACGTCGCGTAAGGTATCGTTAGGATTAAGTTTATCACTACCAAACCAGTTACCTTGACCCATCAAGAATGGGAAATTACGCACGTGTTGATTGGCCTGGAACTCATAACGCTCAAGCAATTCGTCGCGGACCAAATCCATCTTCTCATCCAATTCCTTGTAGAAACCAGACCAGTCAGCTTCCTTGCGCTCACCCAAACAAATACCGTGCTTAATGCCAATCCTTACTAAGTTCACAGTGGTGAAACTTAGATTCCCGCGACCAGTCGTGACGTGATCACTCTCCGAAAAAACGCTACCGTAGACCCTTGTGCGGCAACCCATCGTAGCAATCTCAGTATGATAATCTCCTGGTTTATAGCCTTCTAGGTTGAATGGCGCATCAATAAAGACGAAGTTCGGGAAGAGGCGCTTTGAGCTCACTTCCATACTGCGTTTGAATAAGTCGTAATTCGGATCTTCGGGATTATAGTTTACGCCTTCTTTAACCTTGAAAATTGAGATCGGGAAGATTGGCGTCTCACCACGCCCAAGACCAGCCTCAGTAGCATCTAGGAGAGCTCGACTGACTAGGCGACCCGCCGCCGACACGTCAGTCCCGAAATTGATACTCGTAAATGGCACCTGTGCTCCGGCACGTGAATGCATAGTATTAAGATTATGGATAAATCCTTCCATGGCTTGGAAAGTCTCACGTTCGACATCCTCTTGCGATACTTGTATGACTTTTGCGGGAATTTTAGTCTTTTTCAGAGCTTTTTCGTCACCATAAATGAGATCCGTCGGCACTTCTGCCTTGACAGGCTTATCGGCAAATTCATTGTACTTCTTCAAATTGCGCTCAAGGGCTTTACGGAAGCTTTTGTTTACTCCGTCCGCCATCGCATAATCAAAATTCGGGATACTCTGACCACCATGTTGTTCATTCTGATTCGCCTGTAGGATGATTGCTGCCAGCGCCGCATAACTACCAATCGAATTTGGAGTGCGTAGGTGACCATGGCCAGTATTGAAGCCGCCATCCTTAAATAGCTGTAATGGATCAGTCTGGCAACAAGTCAGGGTGCCAGTCGCATAGAAATCTAGATCGTGCACATGAATCTCGCCATTATCGTGCGCCGTAGCATATTCTGGTTTCATCAACAAGCTCTTCGTGAAAATCTTCGACCCTTCAGCACCAAACTGCAACATCTTGCCCATCGCCGAATCACCGTCAACGTTCGCGTTACTACGCTTAACATCCGAATCTTCACTCGCATCTGCAACCGCAATCGTCTTATAGATATTCATGAGGTTACTCTTGGCCTCACGCACACGGTTACGCTCTTGGCGATAGGTAATATATTCCTTCGCGGTGCGTTTAAAGGCTGATTCCATTAAAACCTGCTCAACAATATCTTGAATTTGCTCAACATTCGGCGTGCGCTGGTGAATTGTTTCTTCGGCGCGTTTCAAGACTTTTTCGGTTAAAGCTTTGGCTCGATCTTGCTTAAATTCTTCTGTAGCTAATCCGGCACCTGCAATTGCATCGGCAATTTTTTCTGGTTTAAAAGTTGCTACCTTACCATCTCTCTTAACAATTTTTTTGAACATAAAAATACCTCCTACTTTGTGCTCAAAGTTATGTTTATTTTTGCTTAACTGTGACCTGACACCATATATAGTGTCTTATAACCATTTTAGGACACTATATATAGTGTGTCAATAGCATAAACGTTGTATTTTTCACATCTCGAGCGGTAGAAAAATCATCGTGGATCATACCGCTAAAACTTACTAAATCCTAGGTTATATTGCGAGATGTCTGCAGAGTACTATCTACCCTACTTCGCGGTGCAGCGTAGGGAGCGACCGTAACCACGACTGCCGTAATTCTGCGGATTAACAATGCTGCTACTGAAGTGCAGGTAGTAGGCATTCGCCGAGGAGTACGCCGTACTGTACCAGAAGCTCCCACCCGTAGTCGCAAAGTCCAGAGACCCCGAAGAGTAATCGTAGTAGCCGGTGTAGGCAAAGTTGAGGGGATAAGATGTAAAGAACATGCTTTTTATTTAGAGAAGTTGCCAAAAACAGTGAAATAATAGATATCTATTGACTTTGTATGCTAAGTATGATACAATAGAATGATGTGCTGGTGAAATTTGCAATTTCCGACTCCAGAGTAGGGTGAGAGCTGTTGAAATCGGTGCAAAATATAAACCAGAAAATAAAGGGGCGTAATGTCATTAAGGGTGACTAGTCGAAGCCGGCATGAGGTTTCGACCCATAAAACTTTTCAGAAAAATGAGCAAGCTATTCATAAAGCTTTAAATTGCTATATTAGTGAACGTTCTTTTGGCGCTAACGTGCGCGATATTTGTCGCGATAGTGGAATTTCTTCACCAACTTTTTATGCGCACAGTGCTAATGTCAATTCTGCTTACGCGGACTATGAGCAAAGTCTAGTAAGGAAGTTCGTTTCATCCTTGCCCGGGCGACCGATTCGCAAACTTATTTTTACTCTATTGCTAAGTTTCGCATATCATGAGCGAGCTTATTTTAGGGCAACTTCACGAAATATGGATTTTTACACTTTAGGACGGATTTTGGATCGCGTACGTTTGTTGCTTGTCGGTACGCAAATTTCTGACCAATCCTTTACGGTTTATCGTAATGAAATCGCGAGCCTAATTATGATCTGGGCAAATTTTGACCATTTCAAAAAGGCGAAAATTGATTTTTATCTCGATAAAATTACGAAACTTAGACCAAAAGAGTGGTGAGACCTTATCCCCTCGACTTTGCCTACACTGGCTACTACAGTACTTCGGGCTCGTTGTACTATGAGACTACGTGGGGATACTTCTGGTCTCGTACAGCGAACGATTCGTCGGATGCCTACAGCCTGGGCTTCTATAGCAGCGTTGTCTATCCGCAGAACGTCGGCTATCGTGGTTACGGTCGCTCCCTACGCTGCACCGCGAAGTAGGATAGATAGTAATGCGGAGCAATATTACCCCTCCCGTGTAACGCAGCGGATGGCGATACCATTACCACGTGGAAATCCCGTCTTCACAGAAACATAGGGAGAAGACATATGATATGTATATAGAATTCGTGCAGCATTAGCCGCAAATACTCCTATTGCTTTACGACTATCGATATAGCCATAAGAGCGGTTATAGTGTCCCGTCCGGAGAAAGTTGAGAGTACCAATATTAAAACTGACATCATTACTGCGTATCGCTGGATAACGAATTACCGTAACCGTATACAACCCAATATTATGGATCCTGTAGATCTATAATATTGCGACTAGCGGCATCGTAACGCCTACCGAATGGGGACGCAGTAATCCTAAGCTTACCTACTTGATATACTGCCAATATTGCTTGCCATCCTGCTCTATAATCCGCAAATTCCGTTCAGCTGATCAGATTTCTGTTAATTCTTTTTGGCGCGCTCAGTATTGAAATCGGCAATCATTTTTCTGGCATCATAGTCGATATCCGCCGCATCTTCAAGCAGATTTAGCCCAAAGAGTTGATCAACCTTGCGCCAGAATATTAAATCTTTATGCTCAGCATCCTCAATAGCAACTATCGCTTCCGCAGAATTAAGATTATGATTCACTGTTTCAAGAACCGTCGCAAAATCAGCGCCGTTATTGCTTTCGTTACACTCGCCCTGATAACATTTTGCGATTAGATTACGCCAATTTAAACGCCGCTTCCGTGCCGCTTCAAGATCCCGAAAACTAAAATTCCGCTCAGACTGATAATGGCCCTGTAGCACCCACATTTTAAAATCCATCGGCGAGAACCCCCGTTCTTCTAGATCACTCACCGCATAGACATTTCCCAGTGACTTCGAAATCTTCTCACCATCGATTGTCAAGTGATTACAATGCAACCAATACTTTGCTAAATGTTTCTCGAAAGCTACTTCACTTTGAGCGATCTCATTACTATGATGTACTGGAATATGATCAATCCCTCCGGTATGGATATCGATCGTTTCACCGAGCTCAGCATGAATAATACTGGAACATTCTAGATGCCAACCCGGATAGCCGTCATGACCCAAAAAATGCCACCGCATATCGTGTTTTTCACCTGGCTGAATAAATTTCCAAACTGCAAAATCTGACGGATTGCGTTTTTCACTAGAGAAATCTACGCGCTTACCAGCTTGCAGCCCAGCAAGATCCAATCTTGCAAAATCAGCATAATGTGGGAATTTACTAGTATCAAAGTAAATCCCATCATGCGTTTCATAGGTCACCTCCTGCTCGCGGAGTCGCTCCACTAATTCTTCATCTTGCTTGATATAATCCGTCGCTCGCGCCCAAATCGCAGGCTCTTTCAAGTTCAATTTGCGAAAATCTTTCTGGAATGTTTCAATGTATTCTTCGGCTACTCCCCAAACACTCTTGCCAGTTTTCCTGGCGCCTTTTTCCAGTTTGTCCTCGCCTTCATCCCCGTCTGAACTCAAATGCCCAACATCAGTGAGGTTTAGAATCCGCTTAACCTGGTAATCATTAGCTTCTAATACCCGAACCAGTAGATCCCAGTATATGTATGCCGCTAGATTTCCAATATGTGCCCGACTATAGACCGTCGGACCGCAGGTATAGATTTTTACCTGATTTGGATTAAAAGGCACGAAGGCCTCAATTTTACGAGTCAGAGTATTATATAATTGTACTTTATTCGTCATCTTTTAGCACTTTCTTTATTTCCCTAATGATCCGCACACGTTTCGTAGCAGTAATATCGTGATCAGCGATCACACTCTGATAAGTCAATCTTTTGTTCACTTTAGCAACTTTGCGTAAATTCGCTCCAATCACCAACGGATCAAAATGACCATGCAACAAAACAGTTGGGATTTTAATTTTACGAAACGTTTGATAATTTCCGCGATTTAAAATTATATTTTCCATCGAGCTCGCAAAAGCCTGTGTCTTCAAATAGTGTTTTTCAAAATTACTAAATCGCTCAGCAATACGCGCAATCACATCAACCGCCGGTACGTCTTTGGCTAAATGTTGCAAAGAAGCATAGGTATTCATATAGACTCGATCCGGTAAGCGCGCCATTTCCGAAGCCATCAAGAGCGGTGGCGAGACCAAAATCGCCGCCTGCACAAAAACTTGTGGCCTCCGTTCTGCAATATAATTAGCAATAATCAACGCCCCCATCGAATGCCCCATTAGCATCACCGGTGTATTAATCTTGAGTAGACGGAAGGACTCATCTAGTGCTCTAGCGTAGTCATCATAATCGTAATCTAGCCAATCCGCCTTAGGTGATTTACCAAACCCTAGCAAATCGAGCGCAATGAAGCGCACATCCTTAAGCTCTGGATCACGCAACACATCTTTATAAAGCTTGCGCCAAGTATACGATGTTGCCGCAATTCCATGAAGCAATACGACAGTTAGTCGTGGATTTTTTACATGATTATCCTCTGCCACTGCCATCCGAATCGGAACATGCAGGACTTTGTGCCAAATCCAACTGAAATAATTATAAAGTTTATGCCAAATCATGTTTCGCCTGCTCTACAATCTCAGGTAAAATCTTGATCAGATCAGCCACGATCTCAGCATAGCTCATATCATAGACCCGAAATCCAGCCGCATAAGCATGACCTCCACCACCAAAATAACCAGCAATTTGTTCTGCAACCGGGATCTGCGTGCGGATTTTACCGGTCGCTTTGCCATCGGGATATGTCTTGACGGCGATCGCCACCTCAACCCCTTCCACCATACGCATTTCTTCTAGAATTAACACGTTAGGATTATACTCCTGCGAATATTCCTGAATCTCCTCAAACGGGATATGCACTGTTGCGAGCGTACCATCTAACGCATACTCAATTCTCTTGATTAGATCAGCCTTATAATCTAAAATACGTGGCGATTTCTTCATAAATTCACGACGACGCTCGTCGATTTCCGCCGGATTCGCCCCTAGCTCAATCAGACCAGCCATTGTGCGCATCGTATCAGCAGTCACAGACGCGCTGACTAGGCCAAGCGTATCCGACGCAATCGCCGCATAAAGCGCAGTCGCCGCCGGCTTCGGAATTGTAAGCCCACAGGCTCTTGCAATCCGATATATCAAGTCAGCACAAGCTGGACGCGTTTCTATGATATTCTCATGCGGAAATTCGAGATCATCATCAGTTTCATGATGATCGATTACCAATACCGGCTTATTATATAATGAATTTTTTATCGCCGGATCATCCAATAATTTTGATAGCAAAACGCTGGCTGCCGTATCGACAATGATATATCCGTCTGCTTTATAATCAAACTGCGAATTAACCCTAGACCAATCCTCAAAATAATGCAGATATTCCGGGATATCTACTGGGCAATATAGTGAATTTTCTGTCTCTGCCAATATATAATCTAGGGCTATCGCCGAGCCGAGCGAATCTCCGTCTGGATTTTCTGCCTGGATAACACAGATCCGTTCCTTGCCCGTCAAAAACTCCTGCATTTTTTCATACATATATATATTATACACTTTTTTGGCGAATATGACGAGAATGATCTCCGCCAACGCTCATCTCTAGTGACCGTCCATGCAAAAATACCTTAGGCCACCCTATCTATCAATTGCTCCTCGTTTTTTGACCAGATTTAGCTGAAGTCTTTTTAGTACGTTTACGTGGCGTCGGCTTCTTTACCTTCATGGCCGGAAAAGCCTTCAACAATCGTCGGTTTAATTTACCGTGTTGAGCGAATTTCAAGCGTATATATTCGGTAAGCTCTTCCGTAATGTCGCCGCTGACCGTTTTTGTGGTAGCACGAAAATGTATGATCAATCTCAGTGAGGCAATAAAATCACATATCAAAATCACCATAAGAGCCGCCGCAATAAAAATTAACCCTATCTTATCAAGCCGATTAAAAATACTGAGCATGAACGGGCTAATTAATTTCACTACCACGACTCCTAGAGCACCAAAACCTAAAAGCGCACCTAAACAGATTCGTCCATTAACATTAAAGGGCTGGTCGGTATAATCCCACCATCGCGCATGGAACAGTTTTTCCATAAGATAGCTTGTTAAATATTCGATTGCCGCGCCAAAAATCATTACTACACAAAAAATTTCCAAAATGTTCTCTTGGCGCCCAATCATAATAGTAATTAGAGCTCCAGCTACGCCATAAATCGGACAAAGCGGCCCAATCAAAAAACCGCGGTTATAGAAACGATGACGAATCACTACAGTAATAATCATCTCCATTAACCAACCTAAGAACGCATAGGTAATAAAAAGTAAAAACCAAATTGCTATCGTATGTAAAATGTCTATCATATCTCAATCTCCCCGATAATCTTCTTACTATCCCCCTCCGGTAGCATTTCCACGTTTTTCAATTTCTTCTCAATCTGGCGCGAAGTATGTTCGGCGTTGCCGATTTTATTGGCGGTTTCTTCCAGCTTCTTCTTGGTTGCCGCAAGGAGGTCACCGAATTTACCGAATTGCGCTTTTACCGCACCTAGCGTCTGCCAAACTTCAGCACTGCGTTTTTCGATTGCTACGGTACGGAACCCCATAGTAAGACCAGACAAAATAATCGGCAGAGTCGAAGGCGAACAAATTGTCACTCGCATTTTTTGGCGCACTTCATCGAACAACCCCGGAATCCGCAAAATCTCCGCGTACAAACTCTCGGTTGGAACAAACATGATGCCAAAATCGGTAGTTGCTGGCGGATCGAGATATTTATCAGCGATTTTCTTCGCCTGCGTCTTTACATCCTTGGCTAATTCTTTACGGAACTGCTCAATATCGACTTTATTACCTGAATCATATGCTGCGACAAGTCTTGAATAATTCTCAACCGGAAATTTCGAATCAATCGGTAAATAGATCATCTCTTCGTGACGACCCGGCATTTTAATCGCAAACTCAACTCGGTCCATGCTACCTTTTTTGGTAATAAAATTCTCTACGTATTGATCATGCATCATGCAATCAGAAATAATATTTCCAAGTTGCACTTCACCATAAATACCTCGTGTTTTAACACCCTCCATCACCTTTTTAAGATCGCCAACACCATTTGCTAAAGTCCTCATCTCGCCCAACCCTTGATAAACCTGTGTTAGTTGACTTGAAATCCGTCGAAAGCTCTCATTAAAACGCTTCTCAACCGACTCCTGTAGTTTTTCGTCTACCGTCTGACGCATTTGTTCGAGTCGAGCAGAATTATCTTCTTGCAAGCTTTTCACTCTCGTATCGACGGTCTTTTGAATTTGACCGAAGTTATCGGCAATCTCCCGCCGGTTTTCGCGAAACTCACTCTCGATCCGTGGCGTCAATTTTTCAATCTCACTCTCTAGGCGGACTAGACGTTCTTGGACTGCACGCGAATCCCGATCCTCTGGTCGGCGCACAATCACAACCACTAATAGAATAATCGCAATGATCAGTAGGCCTACGATTAGAATATCCATCTATTACAAAATCCCAAAAATCTTGAACCCTAATAGCATGAGGATAATACATGCCGCAATTCCGCCGTAGATCATCGCTGCATAACGATTATTGCCTGGCTGACGACCTCGTATATGCCATAAAAACCAAACTCCCACACCACACATCGTAAAATAAAAGATCGGGACAAGTGCCGATAGGATGATTTCACCGAAATCTAAGTTTACCATAACTAATATTATATATTATAATACTGTTTTCGCAAAGATATAAACCCTAAAACAGTATAGAGGGTCTACTATGAGACACTCTATACCAAGATATGTGTTCGGTATGTTCTTGCGTTATACCCTACGCTCCCTGATCATTCTTTTACTGGCAAAATACGTGATCAGGAAATAACCGCCATAAACCGCCAAGAAAACTCCACCGATCATGACTACCGCACCGCCAATCTTAACCCCGCCGAAGAATTCTAGAACTTCATCACAGAAAATGATTCCAAAAATTGAGTGAACTACTGCTATCACAAGTGGTAGCGCGAAGAAAATTCCAATTTGCCAAGCTAGAGCGTGATTAATCATTTTACTATCCGCCCCAAGTTTTTGCAGAATCACATATTTAGCACGATTGTCGCTACTCTCAGTGAGCTGTTTTAGAGCCAAGAGAGCAGCACTAGCGATCAGGAAAATAATTCCGAGATACAATGCCACAAAAGTTACTATCGCCTTTAAACCAATATTCGAATTTAGAAGATTTTGCTTCGTCTCGATCATGAAGTACTTTGCGGTATTCTGTAATTCTTGATCGCGTATCTTTAGGATTCTATCCGTTAGATCATTGGCATCCACATTATCTTTAAAATTTCCTACAATATATTCAAAAGCATCATCTTCGGGGAATTCAATATCGTCTGGCACGATTACAATTCCGGTATTTGCATTTGCAGTGCTGGATAATTGATACATTCCATCTGTCACTTTTGCCGACGCTGGATGTAAAACCTCCCCACCAAACTCGATACGGACATCCGCCACTAGGGCCTTTTCTAATATTTCTACCATAGGCTGAAAATTGGCCACAATTATATACTCATTATTATCAAGCTCAATTTTTTCATTATGGAACAAATCAGCAATCGCATTATAATCACCGATATGCATCATCGGGATCACACCTTGAGTATTAAAGAGCGTAAATTCCCCTGGCGACATTACCCCATTCAATAAATCCCCGTACGTCAAATCATCACTATAAGATACTTCATATTTTGCCTGCTCCTTGATCGCCGCGCCAAGATCAATCCCGTAGAGCTTCATCACTTCTACTGATTCGCTCTCGTCGGCCAAAGTTGCCGGGAATTCAATATCAACCGGCATCGCTTGATCGAGCTTCGCTGTCATACTCTCATGAATTGAAATTGCCGAAACCGACACACAAATAGTCACAAACAACATCAAGCTAATTACGGTTATCGCTAATACAGACGTATTTACTGCGCTACTAAACTGTCGCAGCGTAAAGGCATTCACATCACGATTATATAATTTCGTGTTCTGTAATAACTTCAATATAATCGTAGCCACCGACCAAACAAATAAAGTCGTCCCCAGTGCACCAGCCCCTAGCACCCATAGAATATTGGAATCGTCAAGCTTAGACGAATTGAGGGTAACCATCCAGTAAGCCCAACCTAACATTACAATACCGAGAGTAAAAATAACGATAGCCATTGAGGTTTTACGCACTTTTACAGTCTCTGCCATCCGCTTAGCTTGTAGTAATTTAATTAAACGTTGACGTGCCACCATCACAGTATCCAGCAACATAACCACCGTAAAGATAATTGCAAAATATACCAGCGTTTTAATACAGGCTTCAGGAGAAAAGACAAAATGGAATTGCGTCATATCGGCTTCAAATATACCAGCGACTAAAGTGCTCGTAAATTGCGACAAACCTACACCAATCAGCAATCCGACACTCAGCGAGACCGCCCCAATTAGCAAAGTCTCTAACAAAATAATCATCGCAATCTTGCGCTTACCCATACCGAGGGTCATATATGTACCAAACTCTTGACTACGGCGTTTGATTAAAAAACGTGAAGCGTAAATTATCAAAAAGCCTAACACGAAAGCCACAAATACACTAACTCCAGCCAACACACTTGTCATAAGTTTTACGACTTCCGACATATAATCGCTCAGCCCTAGCATCACAGTCTGACTATCTAGAGCATTAAAAATATAAAAGATTGCTACCCCTAGTACTAATGTAAAGAAATAAATCGCATAATCTTTGAGACTGCGTTTGATATTGCGCAGCGCTAATTTAAAGAACATTCGTATCCCCTCCTAGCGCTGTCACCACATCGATGATCTGATCAAAGAATTGCTTACGATCATGTTCGCCGCGACGAATTTCGTTAAAGATTTTACCATCCTTTAGGAAGATTACTCGCTTGGCATAAGACGCCGCAAATGCATCATGTGTCACCATCAAAATCGTCGAACCAAAACACTGATTTAATTCTTCGAATTGCTCAAGCAACACCCTAGCCGAGCGTGAATCAAGCGCACCGGTCGGCTCATCAGCTAATATTAACTTCGGATCAGTAATAATTGCTCGTGCCGAAGCTACACGTTGTTTTTGCCCACCCGACATTTGATAGGGGAATTTATCTAGAACCGTTGTAATGCCTAACTGCGCACTAATCTTTTCGACGCGATCGGTAATTTCAAGTGGATGCACTTTCTGTATTGCAAGCGCCAAAGCGATATTCTCGCGCGCCGTTAGGGTGTCTAGTAGATTAAAATCTTGGAAGATAAAACCCAATTCTTCACGTCGAAAGCGGTTTAGCTTTTCGCCCCGCAATCGAGTAATGTCTTCACCACCAACATAGATTTTTCCAGCCGTAACGCGATCAATCGTCGCAATACAGTTAAGCAAAGTGGTTTTACCGGAACCGCTTGCACCCATAATCGCCACGAACTCTTGGCGATCAATCTCAAATGAAATTCGATCCACCGCCTTTGTTAGTGCCGAACGACTACCATAATATTTTTCCACATTTTCAAGCTTCAATACTGGCTCACCACCAATCTGACAATGCGGCTTTTTCTGTTCTTTTGCCCCTTTCTTTTTAGGTGATTTAGGTTCAACCGATTTATTAGTTGAAACGGATTTTTTTATCGTAGTTAACTGTTTCATAATACTCCTTTACTTCATTCTATAGACTCCGGGGCTATTTGTCGTTTGTGGAACCTTACAACTAGCGAACATTTTTGTAATATTCATGCTCACCAAAAACAAAGCGTACTTCCGTAAAAGAGTCATCTCCTATTTTTGAATTGATTTCAACCTTATGCCCCATTTTATCAGCCAAGGTCTTCACAATATAGAGCCCCATGCCAGTCGAGTGCTCGCCATTTTTACCATGGCCATTTTTCCCCGTAAACGTCTTGTCAAACACCCTGGGTAGGTCCTCTGCCGGAATACCGATTCCGTCATCACGGATTTTTAGTATAGTCATTCGCTGCGCCTGTTCTGCTGAAAACGTGATTTTCTTTGCCTGATATTTTAACGCATTTGCAAGCACCTGTGAGATCATGAACTTAAGCCATTTTACATCACTCATCACATTTCTATCTAAATTACGCGTCTCAATTTCCATATTTTGAAGCTGAATCTGCGTACGATATGTCAGTAAAACCGCCTTAACTACCTCGCTCAAGTTACATCCCTGGAATAAATAGTCCTTAGCTGAACTCTCCGCACGCATAAAATATAAGATTTGTTCAGTCAAATTATCTATCCGCGCTAGCTCGCGTGTAAGTTCGCGCCCTGATCGCAATCGCCCTTTTTCAGCCAGCAAGTTTAGTGCCGCAAGGGGACTTTTAATCTCATGAATCCAAAGTTCTATATAATCAGAAAAATCCTGACACACTTGTTCGTTTTTACTAACGTTTTCAAGCATCGATTTACCAAGTTCATAACAAACATCATACAAGATCTTCCCATCGAGAAAATCTGGGCGGTCGAGCACCTCCGCTATTAGATAAGATTGATCCAATTTAGCTAAATTTACCCGTAAGTTTCGATAAAAATATCTCTGCCGAAAATAACCAAAGCAGATTACACCTAATATCGCAACAAAAATCAAGATAGCAACCATAATGACAGCTTCAGATTTAAGCCCAAAAATCTGGCATAACCCTAAAACCAAAACAGCCATCACGATCAAGCTTAGTATCTCTATGGCTCGATCATACAAATAGTATTTAAAAGAAAAATCTTTCACTAATCCCCCACTAAGCTATAGCCAAGGCCTTTATGAGTCTCAATAACATTTCTGCCAATCAGTTTTTCCAGCTTCGTACGTAAACGACTAACGTTCACAGTGAGCGCATTATCATTAATATATTCTTGATTATTCCAAAGTTCAGTCATTAAAGTCTCACGTGAGACGATCCCGCCACGCTCTTCCAATAATTGTCGCAAAATAACCATTTCGTTCTTTGTTAGATGTATGCGTCGCTTCTGAAACGATATTGCCCCACGTGCCAAATCGATCCTAGCACCCGCAAAATTATAAATATCTTGATGAGCCCCCTCCATAGTGCGCCTCAGGACTGCTCGAATTCTCAATAATAAAATTTCGGATTTATACGGTTTCAAGATGAAATCATCCGCACCGTAGCCCATAGCGAGCAGTTCGCTCGACTCAGTACTATTTCCGGTCAAAATGATCACCGGTATATTTGAAGTACTCCTCAAGCGTCGTAGTAACTCAAGTCCGCTTAGTCCCGCAAGACCAAGATCGAGCAAAATCAAATCCGGCTGCAATTCACCGACTTCAGTACTAATTTGATCTAAATTTTCAAAATTTGCGATTTCCAAAGCCTCATATCCGGCCCCGACCAAAATTTCACCTAAGACCCGACGAATTTCCGGCTCATCCTCAATTATTAGTACTCTTGTCATACTTATATTCTATACCGTAAAATCTCTACTGTAAAATCGTTAGCTTCTACCACTATTCGATATATCATAAAAGAGGCCCTATTGGAGCCTCTTTTAATTAGTTTTGCGTGCTATTTCGTATTTCGCTTTTCAATCACTTCTTGTGCTACGTTTGGCGGTACCTCCTCATAGCCATAAAGCTCCATCGAGCTAGCTGCGCGACCCTGCGACATAGAACGTAGATCCGAAGTATAACCAAAGAGATTCGCTAGTGGTACAAAAGCTTTAATTAGCTTCGCTCCGCCAGTCAGATCTTCCATACTATCAACTCGACCTCGGCGTGAGTTAATATCCCCAATCACATCACCCATGAAATCTTCCGGAGTAGTGACTTCGAGTTTCATAACCGGCTCAAGCAAAACTGGCTGCGCCTTCTTAATTCCCTCACGAGTCGCCAAGCTACCGGCCAGCTTAAAGGCTAGCTCGCTTGAGTCAACATCGTGGTAGCTACCATCATAAAGTGTTGCTTTGACGTCAACTACTGGGTACCCAGCAATGACACCTCCATTCAAGGCTTCCACAATACCTTGCTGAACCGGCTTACGATATTCCTGCGGAACCACACCACCTTTAATCTGATCGATAAACTCAAAACCTTTACCAGTCTCATTCGGCTCAAATTTGATCCATACATCACCGTATTGACCGCGACCACCGGACTGCTTGACATGTTTACCTTGAGCTTCAGCAGTGCCCCGAATCGTCTCACGATAAGCTACCTGCGGCGCACCTGTATTAGCTTCAACGCCATGCTCTTTCTGGAGACGATCGATCGCAATCTCGAGGTGAAGCTCGCCCATACCAGAGATAATGGTTTGACCAGTTTCCTCATCGGTATGTACACGGAGAGTTGGATCCTCTTCGACGAGCTTTTGCAAACCGAGAGCCATTTTTTCCTGATCACTTTTTGCTTTTGGTTCTACAGCAATACTTACAGGTGGGTCCGGGAATTCAATGCTCTCAAGATGGATCGGATGTGCTGGATCACAAATCGTAGTACCAGTTGTCGTGTCTTTCAAACCAACCACCGCAGCAATATCACCAGCGGTAATCTCCGAAATTTCTTCGCGCTTATCAGCAAACATACGCACGATACGGCCTACGCGTTCCTTGTCGCCCGTAGTAGCATTCAAAATAGTACTACTAGTCTTCATCACGCCAGCGTAAACACGAATAAAGATCAGCTTACCAACAAATGGATCGGTCGCAATCTTAAAGGCAAGCGCAGTTAGTGGTTCGGAATCTTTAGCCTCGCGAATCTCTTGATCGCCGGTCTTTGGGTTAATGCCAACAGTCTTGCCCTGATCGCGGTCAAGCGGACTCGGCAAGAAATCAGTAATGAGATCAAGCACTTTTTCTACGATTACACCGCGACCATCGCCACCAGTGACGAGGAAGAAATCACCTTCGAGCACACGCTTACGTAATGCCGCCTTAAGCTCTACCTCGGAGATAGCGTCCTCTCCTTGGTTAAAGAATTTCTCCATCAGAGTTTCATCGGCCTGGACCGCTTCTTCTACTAGCATTGAACGGGCATTTTTAGCCTTCTCAAGCATATCAGCCGGAATTTCGCCAACAGTCAATTCATGATCAGCGTAATCCTTATAGGTATAAGCCTTCATATCGATCAAATCGACAACACCACAAATGTCTTTCTCGAAACCAATCGGCAGGTGCACCGCTACCGCATTGCGACTGAGGCGCTTATGGATACTATCAAGCGATTTATAGAAATCGCCACCAATCTGATTGATTTTATTTACGAAACAGATGCGCGGAATACCATATTTGGTTGCTTGACGCCAAACCGTCTCCGACTGCGCCTCTACACCCATCTTACCATCAAATACGGCGACTGCGCCATCGAGCACGCGTAAACTACGCTCTACTTCGGCCGTAAAGTCAATGTGACCCGGAGTGTCAATGACGTTGATCTTGTGACCTTTCCATTCTGCCGTCACCGCCGCAGATGTAATCGTAATGCCACGATCCTTCTCTTGCTCCATCCAGTCGGTAGTAGCACCACCAGTACCACCTTTGACGAGATCAATCTTATGCTTTAGACCGGTACGATAAAGGATCGCCTCGGTGGTGGTAGTTTTGCCCGCATCAATATGGGCAATGATCCCAATATTGCGAAGCTTATTCAGGTCTTTGACTTCACTTGCCATGTAGTTCCCTTCTTATATATTCCTTACTTTGTGTCTCCAAATAACTCCATACCTAGACGGCAGATTTGGTAGATCATAATAGATTTCAACTAATTTTATCATAATATCCAAGATTTTAATAGGGGGTTTACATGCTAGGTTTACATGCTATAATGGCACTATGACGGAAATGGTTAAACATCTGGGCTCAAATCAACGCGAAGAGTCTCCGGGCTCGATAAACAATATCAATACTGAAGCAAACGATTGGGGCAGCTTGGCTGAATTGAATCCGAACCAATCATCCATGACTTGGGACGATCTTGCCGCAGAAGCTAATGAAAATAAAACAGATTGGATCAGCGACGAACTAGATCAAAAAGAGCAAATCGAAGCTAGTGAGACGGGATTGGAAGAGCCTCAACCAATAAAATTGACATCCGCCGAGATTAGAAAACTTAACCGCTTCGAATCTGGTATATATTACAGCGATCCTGGTACTTTCGCACAGCTCCAGCAACTTAAGAGCCGTTACGGAAACTCCTTCAATTTCCAAGAATTCACCGAAAGTCTAGCGATCCATGTCCGTTATCATCCTGCTTATCTATCGGCTCCCCCCCGGTCCCCCCCCCCCCAGCCAAACCACACCCAAGAAAAACCTCTTTGGCCCATAGATGATTTGGATCGAATTGCCCACATCTATGATGTCGTAGGTAACGTATCAGGCTCAGACACACTCTTCAATAAAACTCCTGATGACCTGAAATTAATCTCGCACTGTTTCGATATTTCGCTTGCTGAAATGCCCCTAGAAAAAGAAACGGTGATCCCAAGAGAGAATTTAATCGAAAAAATACTTCACAAATTACATCGTAATCGCTATGAAAAAGATCGCTCTGAGAGAAACCAAGCTATGCAAGAACAACATGATATTGCTCGTCGCAACGATAAAAGACGGTCGTTTTTATCCGGTGTAGTCGACACATATACGTTAAGCAATCTCGATGCGGATTCACTCCAAAATTTAGCTAAAATTACCGAAAACAGCATCAAAGCTGGAGATGATAATCTGGCAGATATCATTTGCCGCGCAGTTGGATACAACGATAATCGTCGAACTCTCCGCCTAGCCACTATGGCTCAAGAAATTGGACCCGACCACCCGGAGCAAAGATCGGCATTAGAATCATATTTTTATCATTTTGGACTAGATGATGAAAACGCGACAAAATTTCGTGAACAAGTCCTACCTTTACTGTCCGACCCCGAAACCTGCGAGACGCGTTCAGAAATCTTGCTGAGTATATCACGCGATAATAAACCCAAACAACTAGAAGAAAAACAAGAATTCGCCCTTAAAGAACTCCTCCCAGCCATCACTGCGAATAATGAACTCACTTACGCACAGAAAATCACCTACAAACATTTATTAGGATATGATACCGATCAAAATACAAGAAAAGAGTTACTTCGTGATGCAAACGAAAAGATTATCCCTTTCCTCGGGTCGCGCCCTAATGTGATCAAATCATTTTTAGCCAATGGAATAATGGATCGTGATTTTGATATGCTAACTAATACCAATCATCAAAGTTCCCCACAAAAAAGCATCGATCAATATATCGCCCAAAGCGAAGAGCTATTATCCTTCATTGAAGACGACCCCAACGACAATTATCTTCTCTACGAGAAGTTAATAAAATTAGCTTTTAATCGCGATTATGAAACAGATTTCATCGAGTATCTTGAGGCGGATTTATTCCCAAGAATTGCCCAAAACGACCCCTCGCTCGGCAGCTGGACTCGTGGAGCTGGCTTTTTACGTGGCGAAAGTAAAATTCGTGATTTTGATTTTAATTGTTTGGCATCCAAGATCACTCCACATAATATCAATCAACTCCTGATGCAGCGTCGCGAATTACCAACCAGTGATGCGGGTCGGCTAGAACAGAATCGGATCGATGCTCTAGCAGTCGAAGGGATCGTAATTCCGAATCACTCTTTTATCCATTACGAAGACCCTATGACGCATAATCTTCTAACTGCGATGGTCAATTATTACGATACCTACGGGGCTACAAGTCCTTCGAAAGCTAAGCAGGAACTAAATGATATCGCTAAAGAATGCTCGTCAACCGCTAATGGGCTCTATGGTCAGCTAGAAGAGCGTATTTATGATATTGATAACTATAATAAGATAATCAAAGGTGAGGTGAATGACGATTTCAGATTTTCACGTGCCTATGACATCCCAGCAATCGACGTCTTGAGGCGCTTAGCCGAAAATACTAAACTAAATGATTTGGAAATACCCAATATCGCTGACAAAAATTGGCAAAAGCTAATGCAAGACGCCGGAATCCGTCTTAACCCCAATGCGAGAGGTGACAAGATGTACTCGGATTGGAATAATGTCGGAAAGCTAGTCAAATACACTAATGACTGGTTACTAGAGCATCAAGACCAGTATGGTCTTGATGCAAGTATACTTGCAGCGATCGGTTTCACGGAACGCGCAGCAACTTTCGCACTCAGAAACATCTCGGAGAAAGAGCGCAGAGAACTGCCATATGACAACGAGTTCAAAGAGATCGTTAAGCTGCAGGAGCTAACCGCAAGTTATGACCACTTCCATCCACAAGACTTCGAACGTTTCTGGGAAGGGTTTAAAAATATCAAGCTAGACGACGAAAAAGCACTTCAGGATCATTACTGGAGGTTAGCAAGGCGCGAGCTGACACAGGTAGCAAAATTACAGCACGCATACAAAGAGGAAAACAAGAAAGATGCCGGGATGATACTGCAATCAGGGAATTTGCTGGCAGAGCTGATACAACTGATTGATCATCGCGAACCAAAGACCCTACGCGAACGCGCAGATAGACGCATAAGTGATTATAGTCACTGAAAATTTAGGCCAGGAAAGTTTGATCATTCGTCAGCATATATAATTTATGTTTTGCTCTCGTCAACGCCACATAGATCAATCGATGCTGGTCAGCTTTTTCGGTTTCAAGATTATCATCAAAAACCTCAAACATAGTTGCAAAGGGATGGCTCGCTAGAACCTGTGCCTGATCCAGCTCAAGCAGAATTACTACGTCCGCCTCGAGGCCCTTAGATTTGTGCATCGTCATAATACGAATTCTCTTTGCAAAATCTTGTAACGTTAAAACTGCATCTTTTTCAAGCACATGCTTCAGGGCATGCTCAAAAACCGTTAAATCAACGCCGGCTGTACTAGTGAAATTATGTCGATGTAACAACATGATGGTTTTACCTCGATTGCGTCGGACTATCGTTGCACATTTTTTAAGCATTCTTGCCGCAGGAAGAAGTGTTTTGGTAGGATTTTCGCCAAGATCCGCCATCTTTTTGGCTTTTTGAATCTGATCGATCAAAATTGTTTGGTAACGCCCATCGCCTAATCCATCCTCCAAGATATCCATTCGGTCGAATTTAACTTTTGTCAATTTTTCGCGATGAATCTTACCGTTTTTACGACTAAACGGTATCGCACGCTCCGCCTCGGGACAGTATTCTTTTAACATATAATCATTAGCATTCTCAACGATTGATCGATCACTACGATAATTCGTGAGCAGCGGAATATTTTGATAATCTTCCGAGAAATATTTTTCAAAATTCAAAAAGTAGTCCACATCCGAACCGGCAAAACGATTGATCGCCTGCCAATCATCACCGACTGCAAAAAGATGCGCGGAGCAGCAAATCATCCGAAGCGCGCGGATGATCGCATAAAACAAATATGAAAAATCCTGATACTCATCTACCATTAGATAACGCAGATTACGAAATTTTTGTCGAATTTCTGGGAAAATTTGCCCTGAAGCGGCCGCCTCCAAAAACTCAGTCGCCTTTTGCATAAGCAGATTAAAGTCAATTTTCGGCAACCGAAGCTGATCGAGATAGCCAAGATACGTCATAAAAGCCAGTTGATGAATTCGTAAGGCTTTATGGTAAGTCGGATCTTCACTATGACGTGCCACATACATTTCAATTTCGTTGCCTAGGCGCACGATTCCCTCTTCGCCACAAAATTTCTGCCCAGCCCGCGTAATAAAACTATTTGTCAGTTTTAAAATATCTCCGTAATCAGCAGGGGAAAGTTTTTGACGTGTCTTGATTATAGATTTCTTTAGCTCGGATCGTACTAGCTGGTCATGTGTAGATTCATCAATAATTTCCGGCTTCAGACCCGTCATTCTAACAACATCAAGCGCAAATTTATGAAAGGTTGAAGCGACTCGAGGTATCGTAGTTTGAGGTGAACTACCTTTATCATTACTTTTATTAGCGTTCCTTGCTAAATCACCTGAAATTTCCGGCAGAGTCCGACCATCGACTTTTACGCAGGCAATACGTTCATTGACCTCGGCCGCCGCGGTGCGATTGAACATGAAAATCGCGATCTCGCCGAGCGAGATCTGCTCGACCGCCACTAGATAAGCCGTCTTTGCAACAATTACCCGTGTCTTCCCCGAACCAGCCCGAGCCGTCACCAAAGTATTCCGGTGGCGGTCGAGCACCGCGGCGGCCTGGTCTCGGTCCAAAGTATATGGTTTACCATCTAGAGTTACATGTTTAGCAAACCATTCCTGTAATTCTTTGGCTGCCTGCAAGCTATGATCCTAGCTTCTTTTTCAGAATCTCTTGTACACTCGAAGGGTTAGCCTTGCCTCGCGACTCTTTCATGACTTGCCCGACTAGGAACCCTAATACTTTTTCCTGCCCAGCGCGATAATCATCCTGAGCCTTCTTGGTTTCTGGTTTTGCAAGCACACTACCAACAATCGCTTCAAGTGCATTAAGATCATTCTCTTGTACTACGCCAAGCTCTTTTGCAATCGTCTCAGTGTCCTTATAGTGCATCTCTGGATCAAAGAACTTCAAAAAGACCTCTTTGGCGCCAGTACTTGAAAGTTGATTATTCCCCAACATTTCTACTAGCTTCAGCAGCTGCTCGCGCGTCGGTAATTCATCATTCAGCAAGCTAGCATTCTCCTCTGCCAGTAGTACCGAAGCAAATAAATTCGCCACCTTCTTTACGGCTGCTTCATCCCCAAGTTCAGCCAGTTTTTCCATCAACGGACGATAATCAAGCAAGATTTCCACGTTTTCAGCACCAATCACTCTATTAAACTGGTCACGATACCAGGCTGGCATCTTTGGCAACTTCATTCGCTCAGCCTCTACTACCTCAGTCGATAAGCGAATCGGCGGTAAATCTGGCTCGGGCATATAACGATAATCTGCTGCGCCCTCCTTGGTGCGTTGTCCGGTAGTCTCACCAGTGGCATCATTCCATCCTCGCGTCTCCTGACGAATTGCCTCTCCACCTTCAAGCAATTTAATTTGACGCTGAATTTCGTATTCGACTACCCGTTCAACACTCCGAAAAGAGTTCAGATTTTTCACCTCAGTTTTAGTGCCGAGCTCCGCACTACCCTCTTCAGCTACACTAATATTCACATCAAAGCGCATATTGCCATTATAAAGATCACCAAACGTCACCCCAGCGTAAGTCATCAGACGCCAAAGTTCCTTCGTATAATCTCGCGCATGCGCTGCAGAATGAATATCCGGCATAGAAACAATCTCCACCAACGGCGTCCCGGCACGATTCAAATCAATCAAACTATAATCACTTTCATGCGTCGACTTGCCAGCATCCTCCTCGAGATGTGCGTGCTCAATTCGAATCTTAGTCCCATCCGGCAATTCTACCGATCCGGCCCCGATAATCGGATGGAATAACTGTGTGATCTGATATCCCTTAGGTAAATCTGGATAAAAATAATGTTTGCGATCAAAACGCGACTCGAGATTGATCTCGGAGTTCAGTGCCAATCCTGCCCTCATGGCATAATTTACGGCTTTTTTATTTAACCTTGGCAGCATGCCAGGCAGACCATAATCAACTGGTGAAACACAAGAATTGGGCGCTTTACCACGCGCATCATTATCTACCTCTGAAAATAACTTCGTCTTCGTTGAAAGTTGCACGTGACATTCAATACCAATCGTTGGCAAGTATGATTTTCCGCTTTCACTATTGACAATTTCGCTAATCTGTGATACAATAGAAGGTTGACCCATTAAATCGCTCCTAAATCCTTTAATGCCTGCTTAAAACTAGCTAATGCGCGATTTGCCGTCGTGTATTCAAGCAAAAAATCCGGCTCATGTGCAATCTGATTACGAATCTTATGCGCATACCAAACTTTATTAATATCCGACAGACGACCATCTACCCTCTTGAGGCGTTCGCCCATCGTCTTTCCCCCGACCCCCATTTCAATCATCGCTTTATCAAGCAGCTTATCGCCGTTCATCACCGCAATAGCATAGCTGTTAGGATCGGACTTCTGCAGACCATTTTCAATCTTTAGCCAACGAGTCTGATATTCCTCCTTATCGAAGCTATGTCGACTATTCCCCTTTAACACGATCGCGATCAGGGCGAGCAACCCTACTGCAATAATTGCGATAACTAGAAATACAGCAGATGGCATCAATCTTTTCCTCCCATAATATCAACGTGACGCTCAGTACTACCAGCGGCACTATTTTTATGCATCTCTCCAGCAAAGCGCAGGAGTTCACGATCACTACGGCGCGGCCCCGCTAGCTGTAGACCAACCGGCAAGCCAGCATCAGTCTCGCCGACTGGTACGCTAATACCTGGCAATCCCGCTAAATTCAGAGGTACCGACAAAACATCTTCCAAGTACATCGCTACTGGATCATTAACTTTCTCACCAAGCTTGAAAGCTGGATTCGGACTCACTGGCATTAATAAGAAATCACATTTTTCAAAAGCTTTTTCAAATTCACGGATCAATACCGTACGAGCTTTTGCCGCCTTTAGGTAATACGCATCATAAAATCCACTACTTAGCACAAAGTTACCAACCATAATCCGACGCTTATTCTCCGGCATAAAGCCTTCGCCACGGGTGTTTCGGTATAATTCCGTAAGCCCTGTACTATTTTCACTACGGAAACCGTAACGGATGCCATCATGACGACTAAGGTTACTGGCGATCTCAGCTGGCGTGATAATATAATACGCCGCTAGCGCATATTTCAAGGCTGGCATTTCTAGCTCGATTACTTCATGACCATTTTCGCGCAGCTCTTCAATTGCTTGTTTAAGGACTGCACGAATCTCTGGGGCAATTGCTTCGTTGTCAAAATCCTTTACTGCGCCAATCTTCTTCACCGGGTCATCGAAAACCTGCTCTTTACCATAATAATCAGGTAGACTCGTGAGATCATACGGATCTTGCCCAGCACAAATTCGCATCAGTAAGTCAATATCAGCCGCATCTTGAGCAAAAAAGCCTACGCAGTCTAAACTGGAGGTCATTGCTACGACCCCATACCGACTGATCGCACCATAAGTCGGTTTAAATCCAAAAACGCCATTGAAACTGGCTGGTTGGCGAATACTTCCACCTGTATCTGTACCAGTCGTGAACGGCACGATCCCTAGCGCTACTGCCACCGCTGAGCCACCTGAACTACCACCTGCAACCCGCTCAAGATCGCGCGAATTTTTAGTTGGCCCAAAATAACTGTTCTCGGTGCTTGATCCGTGAGCAAAAGCATCGAGATTCGTGCGACCGATCATGATCGCACCCTCGGCTTCAAGTTTCTTGACTGCCGTAGCCGTGACTGGACTTTCAAAGCCTTCTAGAATTCGTGCCGAAGCCGTCGTATCGCCCTCATTGGTCAAAAAATTGTCCTTCACCGCATATGGCACACCGGCCAGCCTACCGACATCCTCGCCAGCGGCAATTCGACGGTCAATCTCCTCCGCTCGCTGAATAGCGGCGTCGTTAATCCAATTGAAAACATGATAATCTGGCTGATAATGGTGCGCTTTCTCCAGCGCTTCTTTTACCAAACTAACCGCCGTTAAATCCTTACTCGCAGTTTTCATCACCCTCCTACAATACTTTCGGTACTTTTATTTGATGATTTTGCACTTCTTTTGTCAAAGCCAAAAGTTGATCCGGATCCGCTTCTTGTGGTTCAATTTCATCTGGACGCCAAACATTCTCCATTTCGAATACTTGATAGGTCGGCTCAACCCCCTCAGTATTTAGCTCGTCTAATTGGGAGATATAATCTATAATTCCAGCAAGATCCGTCTCTAAACGTCGGCTCTCCTCCTCGCTCAAAGAAAAATTCGACAACTCAGCCAAGTGTGCTATAGTTTCTTGATTAATTTCCATATTTATCATTATAACACGGCGAAACTCAGACAAAAAGAATTAAGACTCAAAAGGCAGTAATCTCCTCTCATAAAAGAGACCCCCTGAAAATTGGGGATCTCTTTTGTTTTTATCGAAGCGCGATTACATCTCAGCAATATCTTCAACCGATGGTTCTTCGCTACTTTCCATATCCTCGGTTTCAGCTTCTAGCTCATCCGCAATTGCATCCGTCACATCCAATGGCGTTACGCCGGTACCGACTGGGATCTTGCGACCAATAATCACGTTCTCTTTCAGGCCGTTCAGATGATCAACCCGACCATTAATCGCGGCATTAATTAGAACCCTCGTAGTATCCTGGAAGCTTGCCGCCGACAGGAAGCTATCGCTCCAGATGCTCACCTTAGTGATGCCAAGCAATAGATTTTGGTAAGTTGCAAGTTCCTTACCAGCCTCCTCAAGTCGTTTGTTCTCGGCCAAGATTGCCGCCTTGGAGACAATATCACCGGCTACAAACTGCGAGTCACCTGCTTCGTCGATCATTACGCGACTAAACATTTGTCGTACGATAATCTCGAGGTGTTTAGCAGAGATCTCGTGACCCTGCGCCGCGTACACCGCTGTCACATCATTCATAATGTAGCGTGCAGTAGCCTCAGCGCCCTTATACTTCAAAAGATCTTGAAGATTCAAAGACCCAGTCGTAATACGATCACCCTGTTTCAGTTTATCTCCATCGTGGACCAAGATCTCAGCATCCCCTGGAACTTCCATGCGTACTGCTGCGCCAGCGCCGGCAACCACAATGATCGCATTTTCCGTCAACTCAGCGATACCGTCAACGGTACAAATCAACGGATCCTTACCGCGACCACGGTCAGCCAAAACATCACCCGTCTGTACGCTCGCGCCGTCCTTAACTTTAGCCTTGCGACCGTCCAATTCTAGACGCAGAGTCTCACCGGCTTCCGGTGTAATCGTAACGACATATTTATTATTCTCTTCGAAAACCGTCACAACACCGTCGATCGGAGTAACATAAGCCTGACCCTTTGGCGTACGAGCTTCGAGCAACTCCTCGACACGCGGAAGACCACGAGCAATCGCACCAGAACCTGCCACACCCGAACCATGCTTCGTATCCAAGGTCAACTGTGTACCTGGCTCGCCAAGCGATTGAGCAGCAATTACGCCTACTGGCTGATGTGCCTCGACCAATTCACGGGTCGACATATCAACACCATAACTCTTGCGTGGAACTCCGCTCACCGCCGTAGTAGTAAGAACAGATTGAATCTTAACACTGTCAATCTTATCGTCTGCTTCGATCTGAGCTGCGGTTTCATTTGAGATTAACTCACCAGCATCAATATAACCTGGCACCGTTTCCGCCGCATAACGTCCAGCCAAACGCGCCGCAAAACCAATCCCAGTATAATCAGATTCTTCGCGTAATACTGCAAAACCTGGATCTTCGGCCTCTTCGTCAGTCGTAAAGACATCTTGAGCTACGTCAACAAGACGACGAGTAAGGTAGCCAGAGTCGGCAGTACGTAGCGCCGTCGAAACCTGACCTTGGCGTGCACCTCGCGTCGCGATGAAGCTCTCAAGTGTATTAAGACCTTTCTTGTAACTACTCTTGACTGGAAGCTCGATCTCATTGTTATTAATATCAACCATAATACCGATCTCGGCACTCGCAAGCTTAATATTCGAAATCGAACCACGCGCTCCAGAGTTTACCATCACAGCAATATCCGTATCCATCTCGGCTAGCTTACTTTTCAGGAAGTCCGAGATCTGCTTATCGATATCACGCCAGTTATTCACGGTTAATTTATAACGCTCTTCTTCAGTTACCATACCCTGATCGAACTGTTCCTGGATCAAAGCCGTCTTGGCATCACCCGCCGCAATAAAATCATCGATTTCAGGATAAGTTGGATAATCGCCCTTTGCGGTCGAGATTGACGCGATTGTCTCATACTCGAAAGCAAGATTCTTCATAGCATCAGCCGTCTTTACGGTCGTTTCAGTACCATAATTATCGAAAATATTCGCCATTACGCGCTTTAGCTGCTTGCTATTCTGTACCGAATCATCATACGGATAATCTTTTGGCAAGATCTCATTGAAAATCACACGACCGAGTGTAGTATTACGGATCTCCCCTTTCGCAAACACACGAATCGGCGTTTGCAACTCAATAACTCCCTGATCGTAGGCCATCTCCGCTTCGTAAACCGAGCTATATGGCTTAATCTCATCAGCCTTAATTCCTGGCTTATTGTAAGTCAGATAGTAGCAGCCTAGCACCACGTCCTGATAAATTGCAAGCACTGGTGCACCATCGGCCGGCTTGAGTAAGTTTTTGCTTGCCGACATTAACTCACGTGCTTCCGCTTGAGCAGCCTCGGACAATGGTAGGTGTACCGCCATTTGGTCACCATCATAGTCAGCGTTAAACCCACTCGCTACTAATGGATGAAGCTGGATTGCTTTACCTTCGATCAATTTAGGCTGGAACGCCTGTACTGAAAGGCGGTGGAGCGATGGCGCGCGGTTTAAGAGTACATATTTACCTTTAATCGCTTCGTCCAGCGCATCCCAAACCACTGCTTCGCCCGCATCAATCATCCGGGTCGCTGAACGAATATTAGGAGCTTTATCCTCAGCGATCAATTGCGAAATCACGAACGGTTTAAACAATTCGAGTGCCATTAATTTCGGCAAACCACATTCATTAAGCTTCAATTCTGGACCAACCACAATAACTGAACGACCAGAATAATCTACGCGTTTACCGAGTAAGTTCTGACGGAAACGCCCCTGCTTACCTTTGAGAAGATCAGAGATACTCTTAAGTTTACGGCGACCATTAGTCGAATTTGCACTACGGCTACCGTGCACGGCGGAGTTGTCAATCAAAGCGTCAACTGCTTCTTGGAGCATACGCATCTCGTTATGACAAATCACTGCTGGAGCATTTAGCTCTACTAGTTTCTTTAAACGATTATTGCGATTAATTACCCGACGATACAAATCATTGAGGTCGCTCGTCGCGAATCGACCACCAGGAAGCGGGATCATTGGACGTAGATCCGGCGGGATCACTGGCACGACAGTTAGAATCAGATCAATCGGTTTAATCCCAGCTGCTTCCATGCCCTCGAGCACCTTGAGGCGCTTCATTAGTTTCTTCTCTTTTTGACCTTTGGCATCTTCAGCTTCTTCGCGCAACTCCGAAATCATCGTTTTGAGATCAATCTCATCAAGCAAACGCTTAATTGCGGTTGCACCCATTTCCACTTCGACTAATTCGTCATAGTCATCCGGAAGACTACGGTAAGCCTGCTCCGAGATCACTGCACCTTTTTGCAAGCTCTCAAGCGCACTCTTACGCATATTATAATCAGCCTCAAGCGCCTCAGTCTCTTTCGCCTGCTCGTCAGCCAGAGCAGCAATATTCGCATTTTGATCTTCTGTTAGCTGCTCATAGCGTACACGAATTGCCTCGCGGCTAGCTACGGTCTGCGCCTCAAGATCCTGCAACTTGGTCGCAATCTCTTCATCTTTTGCATCTATAATCAAATATGACGCAAAATAAACCACTTTCTCGATATTTTTAACCGTCAAGTTTAAAAGTACACTTAGAGCCGATGGCGTGCCGCGCATAAACCAAATATGTGCTACTGGTGCCGCCAAGGTAATATGCCCCATGCGTTCGCGGCGCGAAATGCTCTTCGTGACTAGATTGCCTTCTTTATCTACTGCTGCCTCACGCGAGCGTACACCTTTGAGCTTATTATCGTGCGGGTTGATATCTTTAGTTGGCCCAAAGATACGCTCACAGAACAAACCATCACGTTCTGGCTTCTGAGTACGATAGTTAATCGTCTCCGGCTTTAAGACTTCACCGTAGCTCCAGCCCAAGATGTCTTCTTTGCTGGCTACACTTAGCCTAATCGAGTCAAAATCGTTGGCGCTGATAAAATTATCCATCCAAGCCATTCTATAACTCCTCTCCGAGGTCGAGAGCATCTGCATCATCCGATGCTTCCACATCTTCCGCCTCTGTTATTTCCATCCCCTCGTCATCTAACATTTTTTCAGCTTCCTCTTCGTCTAAGTCGACCAAAGTTTCCGCTTGTTCAATACTGGCGCCATGTCGAGCATAAATCAAACGATCGTCATGCGCATGTTCGATCTCGCGCGTCGTCTTCTCGATAACTTCCCCCGCATCCGTCGAATTACCATGATCAAGCAAATCCACCTTTAGAGCTAAGCCTTGAAATTCTTTCACTAGCACGTTGAACCCTTCTGGAAGTTTTGGACCCTCAATCGGTTCGCGCTTGATGATACTTTCATAGGCTTTTGCACGACCGTAGACATCATCTGATTTGATCGTAAGCATCTCTTGCAAAGCAGTAGCAGCTCCATAGGCCTCCAGTGCCCACACCTCCATTTCACCGAAGCGTTGACCACCATTTTGTGCTTTACCACCGAGTGGCTGTTGCGTCACGGCCGTGTACGGACCAGTCGAACGAGCGTGAATCTTGTCCTCTACCATATGATGAAGCTTTAGCATATGCATCACGCCTACCGACGTACGTCCATCAAACGGCTCGCCAGTCAAACCATCATAAAGCTGCACACGTCCATCCGGACTAAATCCAGCCTTTTCAAGCTCTTCAGAAATCTTCTCATCCGGCACGCCGTTGAAGCTTGGGGTTGCAACTTTGTATCCTAAGGCTCGCGCAGCCATACCTAAGTGAATTTCAAACAACTGACCAAGGTTCATACGACTTGGCACACCCATTGGGCTAAGCAAGATATCGATCGGAGTACCATCTTCCATGTATGGCATATCCTCGACCGGTAATATGCGCGACACCACACCCTTATTACCATGTCGACCAGCAATCTTGTCACCAACGCTAATCTTACGCATCTCGGCAACATAGATTTTTATCTGCATTAACACACCGGCTTTGAGTTCGTGGCCTTCCTCACGAGTATAGACCCGTACACCTACAACCTTGCCAGTGCTCGAACCATCCATTCGCACAGAAGTATCGCGCACGTCTTTTGCCTTTTCACCGAAGATAGCGCGTAGTAGACGCTCCTCAGAGCTCAACTCCTGCTCACCCTTCGGCGTAATCTTACCGACTAGAATATCACCAGGCTGAACTTCCGATCCGACTACGACGATACCATCTTCGCCAAGGTGACGCAAACTGCGTTCCGGAACATTTGGAATGTCTCGCGTCACTTGTTCTGGGCCAAGTTTTGTCTCGCGCACTTCAACGTCAAAATCTTTGATATTAATTGATGTCAAAGAGTCATCTTCAACTAGACGTTGCGAGATCACGATCGCATCATCCATGTTGTAACCGCGCCACGGCATAAATGCCACTAATAGATCTTTACCTAGCGCCAATTCACCGCCACGCACGCTCGCGCCTTCAATCAAGATATCATTTTTCTTGACTTTTTGACCATGCGCTACGACTACGCGCTGATTGTAACAACGATCATCGTTGGTCTTTTCAAAGTGTTCGAGCTGATATTCCTTTTCTCCAAGTTTATCGTACTTAACAATCACCGAAACACCGTCGGCCTTGATGACTTCACCATTATCCTCTGCAACGATTGCCTGCGAAGTATTCATAGCTACAGCATGTTCAATACCAGTACCAACGATCGGCGCATCATTCTTAAGCAGTGGCACAGCTTGCTTCTGCATCGCGCAAGCCATCAGTGAACGGTCGACACGGTTTTTCTCTACGAATGGAATCAAACTCGCTGAAGTACCAAGAATCTCTTTATGGGCGGCGTCAACATGAGTTACTAAGCTTGAAGCAACCTGGCTAGGGCGACCCTTCACGCGCGCCGAAACCCATTCCTCTTCAAATTCACCTTTATCGTTCAACTTAACGCTCGCATCCGCAATCACCATATCATTTTCGCTAGCGGCATCAACATAGACTACCTCATCAGTCACTTTACCGTCCTTTACGACCCGATAGGGAGCCTCGATGAAACCGTATTCATTTACCCGGGCATAGGTAGCAAGGTTAAGTACCAAACCAACGTTACCACCTTCTGGCGTCTCAACGGTACAAATACGACCATAGTGTGTTGGGTGCGCATCGCGCACGTCGAATCCAGCGCGTTCACGCGTCAAGCCACCTGGCCCCATACTAGATAGACGACGTTTATGAGCAAGCTCCGAATAGCCATTCACCTCATCCATCAACTGGCTAAGCTGTGAGCTAGCAAAGAATTCCTTCACTGCAGCAACTACTGGACGTGAATTTAGTAGTTGCGACGGTGTTACCTCCTCAGCATCTGCCATCAACATGCGATCAAGAATATTGCGCTGTAGACGTAGCATACCAAGTCTAAATTGGCGCTGCACCAATTCCCCGACCAATTTCACGCGACGATTACTGAGCGAGTCAATATCATCGGCCGGTTCCTGGGTATTATTAAGGCGAATTATTTCCGAAATGATCGCAATCAAATCTTTCATTTGCAAAGTGCGATGCGCGGCATCATTCGGCGTATCGAAACCAAGGCGCTGGTTCAGCTTATAACGTCCAACACGCGACGAATCATAACGACGATAGTCGAAGAACGTATGCTCGATCATCGACTTGGCGTTGTCTACTGTAGCGAGATCGCCCGGGCGCAAACGTCGATAAACTTCAAGCAAAGCCTCAGCCTGCGTTGTCGTAATATCCTTATCAAGCGTCGATTGAATATAGCTAATCGCGCCATTATCTACTTCCTTAAAAGTATCAAGGATCTTCTCGTTGCTGCCTAGTCCGAGTGCCCGTAGGAACGCTGTTACTGGAATCTTGCGACGACGATCGATCTTGACATTAATACAGCCACTAGTCGTAGTTTCAAACTCCAACCAAGCACCGCGCCCTGGGATAACCTTGGCGCCGTAATAATTCCGACCGTTAATCTCGTCCGCAATAAAGAAAACACCCGCCGAGCGCACTAATTGCGATACTACAACACGCTCGGTACCGTTAATAATGAAAGTCGCGCGATCAGTCATCCAAGGATAGTCACCAAAGTAAATATCCTGCTCTCTGACATCGCCAGTTACTTTATTCGTCAACTCTACCTGCACGTGCAGCGGAGCCGCATAAGTCGATAAATTCAGCTTTGCTGCTTTTTCGTCCTCGACTGGCTCCTTAAAGTAATAATCTTTGAACCTGAGCGACAACTTATTGCCATTGTAGTCATCGATCGGATTCAATTCGTTAAACACTTCCTTAAGACCAGATTTTACAAAATCCGCCCAGCTGTCCTTCTGGTGTGCGGTCAAATCTGGAATTGGAAGCGCTTGGTCACCTTCCGTGAAAAACACGCGGTCCTTTGATGCTTGCTCCACTTTCCCTCTCCGTTTTTAGTGTTTAATAATCTTAGCGCCGAAGATTACTGTGTTATTTTGTACTGGATTTCGCCAGATCCAGCACACAGAAAAAACAACACACACTACTTCTTAATATCTCATTATACATAGTTTATTTCAAAAAACAAGAGGGTTAAGACCAAAAAGCCACCCTAACCTAACAAGTGGGTGGTTTTTGAACATATAAGCTCTCAACTTATTGGTAGTTGGCTCGCAGTTAGCCTTATGTTCTTTCGAACTGAGTTAATTGTAACGTACTCTTTTTTAAAGCGCAAGTGTTTTCAGGAAAACCCATCAAAAAACGTTGTGTTTTTTACAACTTTATCACTAATTTAGCTATATTCGTATCTGTTATTTACTATATTTATCATAATCATAATTTTATGTATTTTTTACAACATTAGATGTGGAAAACTATACCAAGAGCTCGCAAGATCGCCACGGAAACTACTCTGCTGAGTTGCTTCGATTTTTCTTATAGATCTCAAAAATAGTCAGCGAGCCAAAGAACGAGATCGTCACTACCACCAAAATCGCCCAAATCGGCACCGCCACAGTATTCGTAATTTTCATCAGCGGACCGGACAAAGCGACAATTTGCAAGATCACCGCAGTTGCCATTGCTAACCAAAAACTGAGATGCGGAACTTTCAAACGCGCCAAAGCTGACTCATAAAACCCGCGCGATGAAAATGCGCTCGCCCACTGCAATACGACCAAAGTCGTAAATGCTAAGGTATTCGCTTGCGCGGTATTACCCAATATTTGTACTGCAATCCCATAAGTTGCAAGCGTAAATACCGCCATCACAAAAGCTACTAGCGCCATTTGCCGAATCATCTTACCCGATAGGATTGGCGCATCTTTACGCTCTGGTTTTTGCTTAAAAATCCGTCGCTCAGCCGGCTCCAAACCGATTGGAATTACCATTAGCGAATCAGTGACGATATTCACCCATAAAATCTGGATCGGTGTCAGCATCTGACTCCCAAAAAGCACCAGCGAGCCAATCATCGTCAAAGCCTCACCGGCATTTGTCGCCAACAAATAACTCAGCATCCGCCGAATATTCACAAGTATCGTGCGGCTTTCCCTAATTGCTTCCGTCACATTTTTAAAATTATTATCCAACAAAATAATATCGCCTGCATCCTGCACGATCGACGGACTATCACCCATTGCAATCCCCACATGCGCACCAACAAGTGCTGGGACATCATTAACACCATCGCCGGTCATTGCGCAAACCTCGGTCTGTTTGATTGCTGACAAGATACGATACTTATCTTCTGGCGTCACCCGCGCAAAAATCGTAATTCCGCTCACCATATTCACTAGGTCATCATCGGTAATATTGCCTAATTTTGAGCAATCAAGAACTTGGTCCGGGCTAGCAGCTAAGCCCAGCTCTCGACCAATTGCATAAGCCGTATCTGCATGATCGCCAGTAACCATTTTAGTTTTTACGCCCATTGCCGCCGTCTGCCGAATTGCGATAGGCGCCTCTTTGCGCAGCGCATCCGCTACCGCAAAAAATCCCTCAAATCGGAAAGTCAGACTCGATTCCAAATCCTCAAGTTCATTAACCGGCGCGGGAATTTTGGCACTTGCAAGCGCCAACACCTTGTAGCCACTTTCAGCTAATTCCTTTAGTTTTTCTTCAGCTTCGATCATCTTTTCATTACTGAGCTGCGATCGCATTAAAATCGTCTCCGGTGCGCCCTTGAGCTCGAGCCGAAAATCACCCTCTTCCTCCATATAGAGATTGCCCGATAACTTTAGCCCCTGGTCAAAAGTATACGATTGTTCCGGTTCTTGCCTGCAAAGCGGAGCTTCCTGTTCACGCAGATAAGCCAGGATACAGGTGTCGAGAGGATCATTCATTACTGAATGACTATCATCGTCAATTGATAACTCCGGCAAAACTGCCGCCGCAAGCCTAGCTAATAATTTATCATCCTTGCCTCCTGGTGACCAAATCTCCTGCAAAGCCAAGCGATTTTCAGTCAAAGTACCAGTTTTATCGGCAGCAATCGTCGTCACCACCCCGATTGATTCGATCGCCTGCAGCTCGCGCACTAAGGCCTTTTTCCTAGCCATCCGCCTAGCCCCTAGCGCCAAAATAATCGAAATTGCAATCGGCAAGCCTTCTGGTACCGCCGACACAATCATCGCGAGCGTAAACTCCAACGCGCTCAATAGACCAATCCCCTCAATCATCTGAATAATAAAGACGATAATTGCTAGACCTACCACCACTAGCGCAATTTGGCGCACTAATTTATCCATTTTGACTTGAATCGGACTCTCCTCACCTAGGTGAGAGGCCAACGAGGCAATGCGTCCATACTCGGTATTATTTCCTGTAGCCGTGACTACAAATTCCGCACTACCAGTAATAACAAAAGACCCCGAAAATACCATATTCGTTCGCTCATAGACTTTCTTCTCGCCATCTAGCGCGCCCGCATCCTTAGCAATCGCATCCGACTCACCAGTCAACATCGATTCATTACTCAAAAGCCCTGATTCACTAATAATTCGTCCATCAGCCGGGATACGATCCCCCTCATGCAGAATCACGATGTCTCCCGGAACAAGCTGTGCTACGTCCACCGAGATCTCCTTACCACTGCGTCGCACCACTACCGCCTGCGTAAGCTCACGCCGCAAAGATCTCAGTATTCGCTCCGTTGAGAAACGCTGAATATAATAAATTGCCGCATCCGCGATCATAATTGCCCCGATCGTCGCCGCCTCCAGCCAATTCCTTTGGACCGCCGAAAGAATCAATGCTACCAAGAGTACCAGCATAAAAATATCCATAAATGGTTCCAGTAATACTCGCAAAAACGGTGTTTTTTCAATATTAATACTATTCTTTCCGTATTTTTGACGGCGTTTCTCTACTTCCGATTCACTCAGCCCGTTCTTCGAATCCACTCCTAGGTCTTCTAGTACCGCTTTGGTACTTTGATTATATAAATTCAGCATATGCTAATTATAGCATATCAAGTCTTACAGATTACGCCAGGAATCTACTATTGACTTTCTTTAATATCTGTGCTATAATGGTAAGAGAGGATACTATCTGGAACTTTAAATTGCACTCTATAGAAAGGGGGTTCGATACAAATGTACGAACCAATATGCTGCTTATTAGTGGGGGATTTTGTAAAAGCTTTTTCGCCATTAATCGCTATCGGATTAGCGATAGTATGTTTAGTGATTATCGGCGTGATCACGATTATTTATTTGATCGTGAATCAATTTTTATGCTGGTATGACGGCATAATTCGCGAAGATGCCGTCAGGTACTTGCGCAGCTATCTCAAGAAAAGCGACACCCGGTATCCCAGCAGTACGCAGCTCGAACGCTTCATGAGCAAAGAGCTACGAATCGCACACATGCATAATCACAGCACGAAGCACTGCGACTCAAAAGCCACACGAGAACTATTGCGCTACCTGATAGCCTTCGGGCAATCGGAGTCTTCTTTGGTTTTTGCGCTGGCAGAACAAGAAAATAAGACACTCGCGGAGGTCCTATGGATGCGCTTCTACTGGAGAAAAGAGTGGTGGATTCTATGGCCCGAAGTCAAGCCGAGCGAACCTCGTGGAACTTTCCCCAGAGAGGAGAAAAAGATCGCCTTACGAGCCTTCCCGGAGTCATGGCTTGAAAATGAAGCCGACTCCGAAATCGGTCGCATCATCGCTATGCGGACGATCGCCCTCTCTACCGCACGGTCGTTACTACTGTAGATAGAGTGTCCTGCCTCAGCTTCACGGCTGAGGCGTTTTCTTAGGCTAATTCTGATTCAATATCTTCAGCGCTAATCGCAATTTCTGTACCAGTCTCAGCTTCTCCGGCAAGAATAGCTTTTGCAACCAAATTTTCAACCGTCTTTTGGATAATTCGTCGCATTGGTCGGGCACCAAGCTGCGGATCATATCCATGATCGACCAACGTTCGTTTCGCAGCTTCATCTAGTTTAACGGAGATCTTCTGCGCGCTCAGAGTCCGATTCGTACTCGCGATCATTAAATCAGCCACTTTCAGTAAGTCTTCTTTGCTGAGCGGCGTAAAGACACAGATTTCATCAAATCGGTTCAGGAATTCCGGTCGGAATTCACCCGTCTCAATCAGGTGATCAGTGATTTCGTCTTCGACTTTAGCTAGCTCCTGCCCCTCATTGACAAATTTACGTACTAAATCCGCCCCTGCATTACTAGTCGCCACGATGATAGTATCGCGAAAACTTACCTCGCGATTCTTAATATCACGCAACATACCCTCGTCAAGTACTTGTAAAAGCGCCGTCAAAACCTGTGGATGCGCCTTTTCGATTTCATCAAGCAGCACGATCGAAAACGGTTGTTTTAACACTTGCGCGGTCAGACTCATTTCGTCGTCAGCGCCATCGGCGATTAAACGATTCACATCACTGGAATCCACAAATTCATTCAAATCCAATCTAATAATTTGACTCTCGCCGCTAAAATAAACTTCACTAATTGCCTTGGCGAGTTCGGTCTTCCCTACACCGGTCGGCCCCAAGAATAAAAAGGTACCGATCGGCCGATTTTGATTCCGCACTCCTGCGGCCGCACGCTGCAAAGCTGAGCTCACTGTTTTGACTGCGCTCTTTTGATTTACCATCCGCTGATGAATCAGTGTTTCCATATTGAGCAAACGCTCGCGATCATCACGCGACCCTGCCACTTTTACTTTAACACCCAGGCTTGACTCAACTGCATCTTGAACGGATTTTTCAGTGACAATCCCACCCTCGGCATACTCTGCGCTGATTTCCAACATCCTTAATGCACGACCAGGCTCAGCTCGATCAGTAATATAACGATCCCCCAGTCGATAAGCTTCCTTCATGGCGAGATAAGTATAAAAGACGTTAAATCTAGCTTCAAATATCACCACTTGATCCTCCATCACTCGCATCGTACCAGCCTCATCAGTCGCAGCAATATTCACGCGATTAAATAAATTCGCCACTCCGCTTTTACGATTAGCTAATTGCAAAAATTCCTGTTCCTCAATTGATAAAATGATTCTTAGATTCCCAGCTTCAATAATAGGCATTAAGAAATTCGTCAAGTCTACCGATCCCACACCCTCCCGAAAGAAAAGCTGAGCATCATTGAGGTATAAAATAATATTTTTCGCCGCATAGGCTTCATTAAAAATCTTCGTAAGCAATCGTTCAAGATTCCCTTTTTCGCCACCAACCGAACTAAGCAGCGCCGAGGCATCCAATTTAAAAATCTGTCGAAATTTCAAATTTCGCGGTACTTTACTGTCTTCATCTAATAACTCTTCAGCAAAGGCCTTGACTACTAGCGATCGTCCGCTCCCCTCTGGACCGATCAGAGCTACATTCTGTCTTGCATTTCCGGAGAAAATTTGCACCATCTTTTCGAGGGCTACACTACGATCGGTATAGGTTAATTGGCTACGCGCCGCCCGACTAATGCGTTGTGACACATTTTGACCATAATGTTGCAAAGTAGGAATATAACCAAAATTCAAATCCCGTGCAACCCCGCCACTGCGGATCGGTTTCTTAGCATTCTTTGACAGGCTATAAAGATAATTAAACCATCTCACACAGGCATAAAGGTCTCCAAAATCAAGATGATGACGCTTTAAAACCAGCTCTGCGCTACTAGTTTTTTCAAGTATAGCAATCAGTAAATCCGCTCCACCAATTTGTTTCGAACCCGCATGTTCGCGCACTCTACGTGAGACCTCGAACACTTCGACTAGCTTCAACTCATTCTGATTTTCGGCAAAAACTTCATCTAATACTCCGAGCGTCAGAAATAATCTTGTACTAAGGAAACGTCCACTCTTGGTTTCGGACAATAAGTTCTTTGCTAGTGCAGCAGGTTCCATTGTTTGAGAGAGCACTAGCGTCGTGTCACCAGAGAGTAAATCATTAATATTGTTTGTCTCTCCCAGTGGTATATGCTTTAGTCCACGATCAACCCATGTTACGAGCATCAGCAAAATCGCCGCTGCGCCTAGCAGCAGCCAACCAAATGCAATATGCGCGAACAAAACTAAATAAAACCACCCAACGAACCCCAGCGCAAGCCCAATACCAAACAAGACATTAAACTTCTCGAGTACCTGTCGTAGCTTGGCTCGTTTAGCGCGAGGATTTTTTGGGTTATAAGTATTATCACTGTTCATAAACTCACCCCCATAATCGCCAATATAACACAGGCCACTGGCAGGATCGGTAGCAGCGGCCAAGCCAGCATTAATAGAGCGCTCAAAACCGCTTCAAAACAAAAGACCAAAACCCCTACCAGCATCAGTAAAATCCGTACTACCGCTCCGACTAGACGCGAAATCAAACGATCTAAAAAAACTTGTAGCATTGCGCCGCTTTCATTCGCGGAAATTTGACGAAAAGGCGCAAAAAGTGTACGCATTAACGCCCCCAACGAGAAAAAACTGAGCGCTCCACGCATTTTTTCGATCAAAGTCCGACCAAAACCGCGCCACCCCTCTAGATACCACCAGCCAAGTAGATCAAAAATAATCATAAACTTCATTATACTGAACCTAAACGCTTCTGACAACCACGGAGAACGCTGAACTAGGCTCAGCGTTCATATATTGTCAATCTAGCCGCCGCATAGACCCTACTCGTGCGTAATTTCGCTCCTACGAGCTCTAGAGGCTCTTCTTTGGCTGGGGAGGATAGCATTAATACCCCACCACGCGCCATTAACTTGACCAGCTCCTGAAGCTCCCTAGGATTAATCTTATCATAAGGGGGATCAGCTAAAATAACTCCAAATTCCCGTTCTCCAGCAAATTCTTGAATAAAATTCGCCATTTTTTGCATATAAATCCGCGTTTTTGCCATAATTTCGCTATCATGCTCCGCTAAGGATATCAAATTATGCCGAATTGCTCGTACAGCCGACGCAGCATTCTCAACAAATACCACATCCATAGCGCCACGACTAAGAGCTTCGATGCCAAGCGCGCCTGAACCCGCAAATACATCAAGCACGCTTTTGTCCGCCACCTCCACCATATTAAATAGGGCTATTTTTTCGCGTGCCCCCATCGGGTGAGTCTCCGAAACGCCTGGACTAGCCAATCGCTGCCCTTTGAATTTTCCAGAAATGACCCTTAATTTAGTACTTTGATCGCGAATCTTTCGCTGATCAAGCCCATGTTTACTATCCCTATAATATTCTAACTTGGACATAACCCACGATTATCCTTTGCGCTGGCTTTCCTGCAGAGCCGAATACCAGCCAAGCGCCACCATCTCAATAATCATCGGGAGCAACTGATCGCGAGTCTTATAAACTAAGCCTACTGTCCAGCCTTTAGCAACAAAATCCTCGTAAATTTGCAGACTTTTCATTTTCTCTATGGCATGCAAAAATTCTTCTTCAAAATCTACTTGTCGGAATTTTTCTATATTGACCTTAGGGATTAATTTCTTAATCGGTATTGATGCCACCAACATAAGTACACCGTACTCATAGGAAATATGCTGCGACATGCCACCCGAAAACCCCCAATACTGCCAATTATTTTTCCATGTCTCACGCCAATTACGACCTTTCATTAAGCCCTTCATCGGCGCACCAAAGACCGTCATCATTTCATCGCCAGTCATCAAGCGTTTTTTCTCTTCGCCAAGTGGGTAATGATGTGCCGGAGTGAGGGCATCCGTTACCATATGCGCCATCCAGGCTGCTTCGCGGGCTGCCTTTTCACGATCGTCAACCCTCAATGCTGCGACTAAATTATGCCTATAATCATAGATTAGCTTTTTTACATCCCGGCCATCTGGACTATCTGACCAGATATGCGAGGGTTCATCCTCACCCGGACTCTTACGCTTTAAGCCATCTGGCCCGCGAGTCCCCTCAAAATAGATAATTTCTTTGCCGGTAGGAAAGTATTCCTGTTTTGTGATTGCCTCGACCAAAACATGGTGCGCAGCTAAATCAATCCGCTGATGCGTACCAATATAACGCCCATTGAAACGTGAGTTCTTGACTAAAGTTGTGGTCGAATACATATTGATTAATTAAGAGTAGTTAGTTGTTGATATTTGCGAATCCGCATTGCCAGCTCTGGATATTTTACCATATCCTCCGGATGCTTAGCAAATTCAGCCGCATGGCGACTGGCAGCTGTAATCGTCTCTGTATCCGACAAATTTGCCACCTGAAGGTTGAGTTCACCATGCTGCATAGCCCCATAAATCTCACCCGGACCACGTAATTTCAAGTCTACCTCGGCGAGATAAAAACCATCGGTTGACTTTTCCATTTCTTTAAGACGCTTTGAGGGACGCCCCTCACTCGTAGTGAGCAAAAAACATTGCGCCGGCTGATCACCGCGCCCGACTCGTCCTCGTAGCTGATGTAACTGGGCTAAACCATAATTTTCGGCATCCTGGATCACGATCATATTGGCATTTGGCACGTTTACACCCACTTCAACCACCGTAGTAGATACTAAGATGTCAATCTTTCCCTCCGCAAAATCGTCCATAATTTGATCCTTCTCCTCGACCGGCATCTTACCATGTAGCATCCCGACTTGATAATTCGAAAAAATCTCCGCCAATTTCTTCGCTTGACGCTTGACTGGCGTAGCTTGACTCTGATTCTTATCCTCAATCAACTGGCAAATCCAGTAAATCTGTTGATTTTTACGTAGCAACTCTCGCATCGCCGGGTAGAGGTCGTCGGCTTGGGCTAATTCTGGCAAAATCTTAGTCACAATTGGCTGACGACCCGGAGGTAGCTCGTTCAAAAGTGAAACGTCCAAGTCGCCAAAAACTGTTAACTGGAGTGAACGCGGTATCGGTGTCGCCGTCATCGAAAGCAGATGCGGAGCGGTGTGCTCGGGCGATTTTAATAGTAACTTTTGGCGTTGGCCAACCCCAAAGCGATGCTGCTCATCAATAATACAGAACCCTAGTCGATGGAACTGTGTGCTATCAGTCAAAAGCGCATGCGTACCAATCACTAGATCAATTTCACCTGTCCGAATCTGTTTTTTGAGCTGATTTTTGCACTTCGTTGCGCCAGTCAAAAGCGCAATACTCGGTAACTTCATACCCGGATTTTGCTTTTGCAAACCCTGAAATAATTTCACAAAACTTTCGAAATGCTGATTCGCGAGAATCGCCGTTGGCGCGAGCAAGGCCGTCTGTGCGCCACTTGCTGCCGCCTGTGCAGTCGCAATCGCCGCCACGATAGTCTTACCAGAGCCTACGTCTCCCTGCAGCATGCGATTCATCGGCTTCTTGCTGCCGAGTTCTTGTAAAATTTCCCAAGTCGCCTTACGCTGTGCACCGGTTAACTGAAATGGCAGGCTTTTTACGATCGTTTGAGTTAATTTTTGCTCAAATTTCAATGGCATAGCATTTAACCGCAAAGTTTCCAGCTTGTTAAGCTTGGCTGCCAAAATTAATTCAAAAATCTCTTCATAAGCCAAATATCGACGCCCCGCTTCCGCATCCGCTGGATCTTCCGGAAAATGTGACAAATACAGCGCTTCTGAACGCGCACCCGGGCTGATATATTTCGGCACATGTTCGGTAAACGGCAATAAATCTGGGATCTCAGCAAATTGATCACGCATTCCATTGATAATTTTTTGGAATAATTGTGGCTTAATTGTACTTTTTTGACCATAAATTGGTTGAAACCCAGCCGCTTCGCCATCTTTTTCTACATCTTGAACTAGTTGCGCTGATGGACTCTGCAGGACGTAACGGCCATTTTTTAACTCATATTTCCCGGTAAAATAATACTCACGTTTGGCATCAAATTGTTTCGCACGATAAGGCTGATTAAACCAAACTGTCCTCAGTGACCCCGTATCGTCACTGATTGTCCCCTCGGTGATCGTCAGCTGTCTCCGAGAAGTACGCATCACCCTTAGATCACTGATTCTGCCCTTTACGATCACTTTCCCTGGCTTCAGATCCTCGATCGCTACCGTAGTTTGATAGTTTTCATAAATTCGTGGCAAGCAATACAGTAAATCACCCACAGTTTTTAAATTCACCCGTTTCAGAAGCTCGGCGGTCTTCGGACCAACTCCCTTTACCTCCTCGATCGGCGCTTGCATGTCCATGCTAGATATTATAGCACAGGGCCAAAACACCGCGTTATTGATTGTTTACAATAAAAAGAGGAGGCAAGTTTCCTCGCCTCCCAAAATAAATTAGCAGTTCTCTTTATACTATCGTCATCATTACTCTTCGCTATCTTCTGCCTCTTCACGCTTTTTCACTTTAATTATCTTTCTTAGTGTCAAGACGAATCCTGTCGTCGATACTACCAAAATCGACAACAGAATCGCATCGCATTTATCAAGATAGGTCCGATACTGAGTAGCGAGCGGGCCACCCACATCTTCGACTTCAGTGATGGTGCCACTATTTACCCGGAAGCAAAAATTAGCCCGAGCTTCCGTCTCGCCAACGCGAAAGATACCCAAAAATTTGCCATAATCATTTTTTGATTTCAAGCCTTTTTTCGGTCTGATCGTAAAAGTGACAACCGCCTGCTCGCCAGGATCATAACATCCCAAGGTACTTAAAAAGAATACTCCAGATTGCGAATCTTCCTCGTTCTTGAGCTTTACGCCGTCAGGATGCGCATCATCAGTCAACGTAATTGTATCAGAGATCACTTCGAATAGTTCGTCGCCAAAATTACAATACATCATTTTGACATCCTTATGTTCCTCTCTGTCCTCGTTAGTATAGGCAAGGGTCACCTTCGCTCGGTCAAGTAGAACTGTCGGACGCACTTCCGTTTTGCAAGAATAATACCTCTCGGTAGAAACGTGGATATTGAAGCGCACGACCTGGATATTTTCATACCCATATTTAACCTCTCCGTTGGAATTTTCACCAACAAATATACCGGACCCTTTAGTGTCTTTATCAGTCAAGCCATCATTATTCTTGCCTGGCTCACTGACTTTTTCCAAGGTAAAACCTCTACCCTGGGAGTCAATAGAACCAAGAACCTCTAAATCACTGCCCGAAATATCTTGTGCATGATCTTCCCCATCGCCAATGCTGAATTTGCTTGCTGCAAGAACAGTAGACAATGAGATATTGTGATGATCGGCAGATTTAAAAGTCAGGCTACTGATGTAGCAATACTCTTCCGTATTCGATGATGTTATCACAGCGGAGAGTGTTTGCTCTTCGCTATTCTCTACTTTGCTACGTACGATCCTAACCTTTACGTCTTTTGCTACAGTACCAGGCGTATCGTTAACGATGTAAACATCGATCCGATAGTCAGTACCGCCAACTGCATCCGTTACTTCAATTACTTCGCCAGGCGAAACAAAATCTTCTTCATCCTGGTCTTTGACAGGATGGACTTTGATAGCCCGCATGAAATATTTTTCGTCGCCAACCAAGAAACCCTCCGTATCAGAATTCAAACGTGGAATTGCAATTTCAGGCTGCTCGGACGAATCTTTGGACTGTTCCCCTAAATTCGTCGCCCTGACAGGCGTACTATGCGTTAAAGCACCCCAAAACAATCCCAAGACTAAAACAACAAGTAACTTAAATAACCCCTTTTTGTACTCTCTCATATTTTTCACTCCTTTTTTGTTTTTGGCTCCAGTGAGCCTCTTGACTATTGCGCTATCTCCTCTTGCATAAATCAACACCAAAACAAAGCCCTAACCATCTTCAACGGTTTACTTGTTCGCTAAACGAACGAGCAAGACATGTTTCATCTGCTCGAATAAACATAACCAGAAGTTCATGTTCTAGACGATCCCTACGAAGCATAGCCCCGAAGGAATGAGATCCGAACGATGGCTCAAGAAGAGATTTGCGCAATAATCATTCTAGAGTGAATTATTGAGAACTACTAATGGTAATATTCTTTAAGCATCAAATTTAAATCTATGCTTAACATCTTGATTGTATCACACATTATCAAAAAAGTCAATAGTATTTATGCTAAAATTGCCGAAAACACAAGAATGTATTAAAAATTGTTGTATTTTTTACAACAATATCAAATCAAAGAGGATATCTCAGTTTCTAAACTATTCCAAGATCGTCGTCTACGCCGCGCTCAGTCCGCCGTTTTAGGCTCTGCTCCCTTCGCCACTGATCAATCTTGGCGTGATGCCCCGAGAGTAGTACCTCTGGCACCTTCATTCCCCGAAATTCTGCCGGTTTAGTATATTGTGGATATTCGAGATTATCGCCGTCGGAAAAACTCTCGATCTCTGCCGAAGTTTTCCCGCCAAGCACCCCCGGAAGCAGGCGCGTAATTGAATCAATAATAATTAGCGCTGGCAATTCTCCTCCAGTAAGAACATAATTCCCTAGCGAGACTGGATAATCAACCAAACTCATAATGCGCTCATCGTAGCCTTCGTAATGTGGACAAAAGATAACATAATGTCTCGTCGAGATGGTAGACGATGATTTTTCCTCATTAGAGTTGACGCTCTCGGGGTCGTTTTGCTGTGCTCGCTGGTTACGATCCGCGCTAGCCTCAAAATCAGAGTTCCATGAATCATGGGAGTTATCACTTGATACCTCTGCAAAACTTCTCGCTAATGCTTGATTCCAAATCTGACCGACTGGCGTTGGCAGAATTATCTTCGCGTCCGGGTCTTTATTTTTTACACTCTCGATCGCAGCGAAAGCCGGTTCACACCTGAGCAGCATTCCGTCGCCGCCACCATACGGCGTGTCATCAACCGATTTATGCGCACCGACTCCAAAATCGCGTAAGTTTACATACGTAACTTCAATAATTCCAGCTTTTTGCGCCTTATAAAGCATTGAGCTGTTCAGATACGGCTCAAGTGCCTCCGGGAACAAGCTGATAATCGTAAACTTAGTTTTTGCCATAACTGTACTTTATATTATATCATATATCATGATCATTACAAGATTTACCTAGATAAAACGCCCCCTAGGAAACAGTCGATTAGCATTATTTTTACTGTTCTTCCTCTACCCCTCCCGTGTAACGCAGCGGATGGCGAAGCCTGCACCACGATAGTTCATCCCCTGGGACTCAGCTTTAATT
>OFGF01000270.1_pt1 | contig 50708 bp, 48 predicted proteins | sample 1521711 | NCBI WGS metagenome assembly OFGF01 (sample SAMEA3504092, study PRJEB24116) | mouse gut metagenome | biome: mouse gut; feature: mouse-associated habitat; material: faeces | place: Denmark | collected 2011 | reverse complement strand
TTTTCTCAACCTTCTTTCTTGGAATTCCCTATACTTGAATTATACAGGAAGCTCCTTTATTTATCTTATTAATGTTATGATTATATTATAAGGCTGGTTCATTAAAATGTCAAAAAAAAAAATAGTACGCCCATGCAACAATTTCTTAAAATTTCTACACTAATATATGTCACTGGCCAAACAAATTTTAATGGGGGAACGTTATGAACCATGATCTGCAGCAGATAAAAAAGGCAAAATCAGGCGATACAGGCGCGTTTGCAGAATTATACCGCACTATCTATGCTGATTTGTACCGGTTTGCCCTTTATACATTAAAAAATCCCGCTGATGCGGAGGACGCTGTCAGCGAAACTGTTATGGATGCATTTTCATCCATACGCAAACTTCGTTCCGAAGATTCTTTTAGGCCATGGATTTTTAAAATCCTATCCGTCAAATGCAAACGGCGCTTTCTGGAATACAGCAGCCAGCCAGATGAACTGACAGCAGATATCCCGGACGGTAATAGTATACATGACCTAGCGGAGGGCATAGATTTGCGGACGCAATTTTTCCGGCTGAAAAACGAAGAACGGCTGATTATCAGTATGCATGTTTTTGCAGGTTACAGCAGCCGTGAAATCGCAGGCATTCTCCATATGAATGCTAATACGGTACGTTCTAAAGAAAGCCGTGCCTTAAAGAAACTTTTAGAACAACTCAGTGATTCGGACAGGAAGGAAAGGTGAACATATGAATGAACAAGAATTATTAAATAAAATCAAACAATCCGCCGAGCAGGAGGTGATTCCGGAAACCCTTATGCCGCAGCAGATCCACAAACGCCTAATTAGAGTCAAAAAAACACGCCCTATTACTCAGTTTCCAATTAAAAAAGCCGTATCCTCCGCCGCTGTTTTACTGTTATTCGGAGTCCTCTCCATTGTAGCGTGGAAGACGGGACGTATTTCACCTGATAAAAAAGGGTATGTTTTGGAAAATGATACTACAACTGACAACTCTGTACCAGCAGGCGCCAGCGGCCCACAACGCAATCTTAAATTCAGCCCGCCAGATTCAGAAAAGGACGAAACAGCTCAAAAACCCTCCATCGAACCTAAAGCAAATGCAGGCGAGCTTTACAAAATTGCGGCAAATTACCAGGAAGTATATGATGTATTGCAGTCCTCCTTTGAATTACATCAAAAATACCGGGCAGAATCAAATACAGATGGCGCTTGCGAAAAATCTGCTGAAGATACCGTTACCGAATATTCTAAAAATGCTTCAGGAGCCGAACAGAAGATTCTTTATTCAACTACAAACCTGCAAACACAGGGGGTAGATGAAAGTGACAGTATTAAAACCGACGGGCAATATATTTATACTATTGCGGGGGCAACCTTAAAAATCACTGACACCTTTGGGGGCAAGTTAAAGCCTGCAGGCGCAATCACCCCTGACCTTGACGCATCGGATCATATCCTGGAGTTTTACATTGACCAGAATATGCTGTTTTTACTGGTACAGCATTACGAAACTACAATTACAGAAGAAACATACTATACAGATACAGACGAAAAATCGGGTGTTATCCCCTTAAACAGCTGTGATAAAATTGCTTCATTTGACGCAAATTCGTCCACCATCCTTTATACCTATGATATCTCATCCCCTGCTAACCCTATACTGGCCGGGACAGTAGAGCAGGACGGAAATTATTATACTTCCCGGAAAATAGGGGATATGATTTACCTTTTTACACAGCAAGGGTTAAATGCTGATAATTTTAACGGATTTATCCCTTGTATCAACAATGAAAAAATCCCTTGTGGCAATATCTATATTTCAGAGAAAGGAAATGAGGGTTTTCTCATATCATCTATTAACGTTTCCGAACCGGACAAAATCCTGGATAAAGTAATGCTTGTCCATAACTCTGTAAATGTCTATGTTACAACGGATGCTATTTATTTGTACCATTCTGATTACCAGGCCGCTGATACGCTGACTAAGATCGCCAAATTTTCAATTGACGGCGGTATTATTAACGCTGTAAACGCTACATCGGTAAAGGGGGAAATCTTCGATACTTTTGCCGTGAATGCTTACCAGGATACACTGCGCGTCCTTACCACACTTTATGACCAGAACGGTAATACAGACAACCACCTGTATATATTAGACAGTGAACTGAACCTAATTGGAGCATTGGATGGCATTGCACGCGGTGAAGAAATTTATGCCGCCCGGTATTTGGATAAAACTGTTTACTTTATTACTTATAAAGATACAGATCCCCTGTTCGCTGTAGATTTATCGAATAACACAAATCCTGTGGTATTAGGTGAACTTAAAATCAGCGGTTTTTCAGAATACCTACATTTCTGGGGAAAGGATCAGCTGCTTGGTATCGGATATGAAACTGATCCGGACAACGGTGAGCGTAAAGGCTTAAAGCTCGTAATGTTTGATATTTCAAATCCCATGGACTTAAAAGTAATTGACAGCCTGGTTTTAAAGGACAGTTTATATTCCCCAGCTCTTTATCATTATAAATGCGCGCTTGCCGACCCGTCCTTAAATCTGATTGGATTTGCGGCGGAATACAGCAATAATAACGCAGCTTATAATGTCTATTCTTTTTCAAACGGCCGTTTTGTCCCTAAGCTAAGTGAAACATTACAGGACTCCCAGTATATTTCCTATGAGTCCGTGCGGGGAATTTATATTGGGGATACATTTTTTATCGTATGCCCTACAGAAATAAAATCATATGAAATGGCCAACGGATTTCGTAAATTAGAGCATTTAGATTTAACAGATTGACAAAAAGACAAGGAAACCCTACACCTGTCCGACATAAATAAGAAATCTTCTGTAGGTCAGCCGAAACCGCTCCCTATAGTTTTCCTAAATCGTGTTTGAAAAACATTTTACATAAATAAATTTCCAAATATGTTGTTAGTAATACTAAATATGACATAGTATTGTTAGAAAATAAAAGCGGATTTTGTATAATTAGACAAATAAAAATAAATACAGGGAGGAGAAAAATGGGACATTTACAATATCCGCTTAAAGTTTTTATTTCTTATAGCCATCAAGATAAACTTCTAAAGGAACATCTAATAAAACATCTCAACTCTATGATCCGACAAAAATATATTGAACTGTGGCATGATGATATGATGTTGCCGGGATCCAGTATTGATGACGATATATTTAGGGCAATGTCACAATGTGATATCGCATTGCTTCTTATCAGTTCAGACTATCTGGCATCCGATTACTGTTATTCCACAGAAATGGAAGCTTTTATGAATAGCCGGAAAAATGGTAAGATCGTCATTCCTGTTATGTTAAGGCCTGTGGATCTAAAAGGCACTCCTTTTGACGGCCTAAAATCCCTTCCAGAAGACAGAAAAGCAGTAAGCAGCTACAAAGACCAGGATGATGCCATGCAGTCAATTGCATCCGGCATTAGAAGAGTCGTTGAAAATGCATATCAAAAATCCATACCTGGAATGAATAATGCACCCTTAAAGGGAAACCATAGCCAGAATACACCTCATCCGTCATCCCATGTTAACTATGGCTTTGAATTTCAAGGAAATCAAATTAATGGAGGGTTCTTTAAAATTGAACAATAAACGGGAGGGCTTTAATAATGGAAACAGAAGATACCTTACAATCAGACGGGCTTGAGGAAAAAGCAAAGGACACAGAGCCGCCCCAACAACAAAAAAGGGAAGCAGGCGATCTGATCGGAAGCTACAAAAATCTATTAAAACAAGAAAATCTTGAAAAAGAAGAGACAGGCTCTTCATCAGTAGATCTGTTGCGGGAAATATCAGAAAATTGGGGAATGCAGTTTGAACAGTCCTCCTTCCAAGACAATATTTTTGTAATAAACCAAGATTCCAAAGGATCGGGTAAAAAGAAACAAAAGCAAAATATTCTTGGCACCTTGAGTGACAAGGAGATACTGGAATGGTGTTCCGATCATTATTTAGATTATATTTTTGCATTTTTTCTGACAGTCTGCATTTTAGATTGCCAGGTTTATGAAGATATCCTAAAGATGGCAGATGAGCTGCAGGAAATTTTTTCAGAAAGAAAAAACGAAGAATCAAAGGATACAGATATCTGGAATTATAAATCCAAAATACACGAAACTCTAGGACTGATAGAATACAGAGACATAGTTTATGTACGGGGCATAGGACAGGAAGCTGATTTTCTGCGCCTTCCCACACATAATCAGTCAGGTTATTATATTCAGCTATTAATTAAGGAATTTCCAAGCTTAAAACTAATGCTTAGCCCTTACCTAGTATCTAAAATATTTGATACCACCAAAAACAAAAGAAATTATCTGGTAATTGGAGGATGCACAGAAGCCCTTGCAAATATTGGTAAAGAAAATATAGTCTACTTTAATACACAAATACTGCCTTTATTTTTTTCAAAAAAAACAACGGAAGCAGATTATTGCCTTGCAATGCTTTTGAAACAAATGTACCAGATGGAACAAAACAAGGAATTTATAATTACATGTGCAGAACAATGGGGACGTACAACCAATAACCCACACTATCCATTGACAGTACTGTATCTTTGCGGAATGATCAAAAACCAGGATGATTTTGTATGGGGTGTCTGGGACATCCTTTTAAATACCCTGCTGAAAGAAATCATGAATGGAACAATATTTGCATCAAATTCTTATTATAAAAACCTGTTAGAATTCTTCAGGAGTGGGAATAGGGACTTCTCTTATTATAAAGGTGTAATCCATGCTTTCTATAACAAATTCAAACAAATGGAGCACAACCGAAAACGTAAAGAAGTTGAAATACTTGGCACCCTGTTTCTTTTACTTATAATCAACGACTATGCTGACTGCCATTTATCCGGCCTGTCTAAAAGAAAACAGGATATGTTATGGGTTGCAATTATGGAAAAGCTAGATCAAAAAACAGGGCAAGAACTTGTTTTTTTGTGGAAACAGGTTTTAAAGCACCGCCGTCATCCAAAAGAAGGCTGGCATATACTAGAGCTATACCTGGATAAATATGAATCATGGGATGAAAAAGATTTAGGGCGGCTTGCATTTTTCTTTTACTGGATTAATGATTCAATGGATAATGGCCAGGCTTACTCCTTTTTACAAAAGTGCATGTCAAAAGGAAGGGGCAGGCTGCTAATTGCAGAAAAAATATACCAACGAATTATAAAGGAGAGTACATATGGATAACAAAATTATAAAGATCAGAGAACTAGAAAAGAAACTAACGAAATTTCAAGAAATACCAAGAGGAAATGCAGAAACAGCATATGTTTTTTTTCAATCCAAAGACAATTCTAAATACGCCATTACGACCGAAAAAAAGAAAATCATGTCATCTCAATTAAAAAACGGGAAATATGACAGGATTATGGAAATACAGAGGGGATGGTTTGAAAAAAAGATTCACAAAGAAATCCCCTGCCAGGAAAAAGGCCATCATTTTACATTAGAACTAACAGTAGAATATTATATATCAGACCCGGAATATATTTATCTAAACCGGAATTATTCCATGTCGGCAGAACTTGACCGGGTATTATCAAGTATAGAAGGAGAACTTTTAAACCAATACAGTTATACAAACCAAGCGGATTTAACCAAAAACATAAGGCCGCTCATTGATAAAAAACTTAGAGGGCTGCCATATCTGGAATATTCTTTTGACTATAAAATAGGCTTAGACGAGGGCTCTAAGGATTTATTAAACAACCAGATGCAGCATGAGATAAAAATAGACAAAATAAATAAAGAATCGTATGAAGAACTACTTAAATCAAAAAATAAAGATGAGCTGAACCGAACAAAAATGGACAGCCTGGGAAATTTAATAAAAACATATGGGGCAAATGCTGGAGATATGATAAGCCATGTAAATGGTGAAATATCTGGAAAAGATCTCTCCACTATTTTAAAAGCAGACAAAAACGAACAGATCGAAAGGAATTTTGGATTTCTTATGAAATTATACAAAGAAGGGCTCATTGATGAAACGAAAATGTCAGGAGTCTTAAATACAATTCTTCCGGAAATTGGACAGGCTGTATCCCCAGAACAGATTGAAACTAAAAAAAATAATATGGACGAGGGGGATGAATACATAGAGCATAAACCATTCCAATGGAAAAACTCTTAACGGCAGGATGGTGGAAAACTATGCCAATGGATATAATAAATATGTACCTTGCTATGATACTATATTATATTTTAATTTCTCCCTATCCGGTCATTATTCTTATTTTTGTTACAATATTGTACCTTCTGATAGGGATAATAATATTTTTATCGCGTGCTATTTTAGAACTGATTATCCAGGTTATCCAACAATGCCTTTATTTATTTACCAAATTTATTCCTCCACTACAAAATATATGCTCCAAAGCAGATTCTATACTTAATTCATTTGGTATTTGGCTTGAAGGGACACATAGTAAACACAACCAGAACGGAAAAAAAAGAATTCTTGTTATGAAACTATATTTCTTAGTTATAATCCTATCATGTGTATTCTTTGTTGTCCCGTATTATTTGGAACCCAAATTAACAGGCAATTCACAAAAAACCTGTGCTAATATAAACAATTTTGTTGAACAAAAAACAGCAAAAGCCCAGGAATTTGTAGATCAGCATTATACCCCAATGACACAAGAAGAAATCCCACAAGAAGAAACAGTGGAACACATTATTTTTCACCTTGGGCCTAAGGGAATAGAAGGTTCTAATTTACGAAGTTCACCAGAAAAGACATCTGGTAATATTGTAGGTATCGTACGTGGCGAGATTGAGTTAATTTTTGAAAATGAAATACAACAAACGGAAAATATCATATGGGTAAAAGTAAGCACAGCTGATTATATTGGAGTATGGATAAGCAGCAACCTTCTTAACGAAGAAGAAGTGGCAGCATACCTTACGGTTGAAAAATAACAATAAATTCTTATCATTTGCCAAACTTAGTTTAATTTTCTATTTTTTATTGGAATACTTCTTTTTTTTTGGTATTATAGAAATTAATTATGATACTATTCATTTATTCTCAGAATATCTTTATTCCTGCAAGCAGGATCGCGTGCTAAAAAGAACCTGAGAGTATTCACTAAAAAAGGAGGATTTTTATGAAAAAAGGTTTATTACACAGGGCGTTTGCACTCTTACTTACCGGATCGCTTACCTTCTCAGGCATTGTTTTTTCTCCAATGAATACAAATGCTGCCCAGCCCGTGGTAGACGGCGTCGCTTCTACAGTTTCATCTGGCATGTTTGCCGCAAACAGCCTGGATAATACCTGGCTGTTTGGCGGTGGCGTCGAAACACAGGGCAGGTTTGCAGAGATTGGGGGGATACGCAATTACATCGGCCAATTTGAAGAGTATGTCCGCTGGGAAAAACGTGTAAACGGTGTACTCGAGGGCATGCAACGCTACACTATTAACGCAGGGAAGGCTGGGCAGGATGCCAGGGCATTTGCTGAAAACTTAGAAGGATATATAAAAAAAATAAAACCTAAAGCTGTTTCATATTTGGTTGGCCCGGAAGACTACAGCCAGGGAAAAACTGGAATTGCTGCATTTGAAAACGCCATTTCGGAAATAATCGAAACCTCCCTTGACATGAAAGACGGCTCAGGCTACGCAGTCATCCAGCTTCCACACGCTGTATCTGGTACACAGGCATCAAATGCAGCCCTTTATGCCGAATCTGCAAGGGCTGCTGCTGTCAGTATTGCAATGCTACATCCCCAAGATGCTGGCAGGATTGCAATTGTAGACCATTTTAGCCAGACTGACAACAATACGTTTAAAAATAGCATGCTGACTGACGACGGGCTTTTAAATGCAAATGGACATTATCAGATCGCACGGCAGTTTTCCCAGGAAATTTACGGCTCCGTAGAAGGGTTTCCGCAAATTTCCGAAAACTGGCAAGCTATTGATACTCCGGAAATCTACTTGGATACCGCCCCAATGGCAACTGTCTCCAAAGATACACTTCATATTACCATTCCAAAAGACGTATCCGGGGACAGCTGGCGTTATACCGTAGAAATTGATGGCGTAACCATTTCCGGAGCTGCTTTAGGCAGCCCATTTACCGTAGCTGGGCTTGCTGTAGGCAAGCCATATCTTCTGACTGTCTGTTCAGCAGACGGCACAACACAGCTTTCTCCAGTAGAAGGTATTGTTACAGACGGGAACCATGCCAAAGAGCCTTTTGTACCAGAGGGTATTGCACAAGAAATCCGCATGCTTTCAAATGACAAAAGCTTGCCTCTGACCTGGCTTTTTATGGGGGATTCTATCACTCATGCAGCGGCGCATACACACGGCTATGACGGCATTGCACAACTTTTTGAAAAATATCTAAAAGAAGATTTGGGCAGGACAGATGACTTCGTTATCAATACAGCAGTATCTGGTGCGCAAGGCACACGTACATTGGAAAATATTGAACAAAGGATGAAAAAATACGTTCCCGATATTGTATCCATTATGCTTGGAACTAATGATGCCATAAATGAAGATTACAAAAATAATTTAAAAAGGATTGTAGATGCCATACGGGAAACAAATCCAAATGCAATTATTATATTTAGATCCCCAACGCCTGCTGCCCGCGGTGATTATGCCACAAATCTTAAAGGTGAAAACGGATCGGTGGCATATATGAAGTCGGTAGCAGAAGAAGACGGAAATATCCTTTTTATTGACCAGTATACAGAATGGGTAAAGGAATTTGAAGCATATCCATACCTATACGATTCTGCTCACTACTTTGGCGATAATTTTTTACATCCAGGTGCTGCAGGGCAGGTTCATCTGTTCCAGCAGTTTATCCGTGAATGTGGTTTAAATACCAATACACGGACTGCAAACCTTTCTTACTCATTCTCTTACACAAAAGAAAACAGCCCCATAGTTCCGGCTGCCCTAGTCTCAAAAAACAGTGTAGCCTTATACAAACCAGATTTAGAAACAGCTTATGGAGATGGCGAAATTGGTGATCTAGAAATAATACTTACGGATTCCAGCGGCAATAAATATGCAAAATCCATTACATCAGAAGAAAACGAAGCCATAATCCAAAACCTCCCGGTAAGCCGTCATTATACCTTATCCGCTACGGCTAACATAAAAGGAGCCACACCAAAGCTTGTTACATTTGCAACACAAGAAATTACCCTCTCCACCGGAAGGGAGGCCGATGATTTAAAAGCAGCGCTGGCAAAATATGCAGTTACCCGTAAAGGCGATTTGACAGTTTATACAAACGACAGCGCATCTACATTTCAAATGGCATATGATGCTGCACAAAAAGCAATTGACAACGGGCAAACAGATGTAGAAATTTTAGTAAAGCTTTGCACTGATTTAGAAAAGGCAGTAGATGGACTTACAATAAAAACAGCCCCACCGACACCTCCAGGCCCAACACTTCCAGGCGGAACACAGGGAGATGGATCTACAGCTCCCACCCCAATGCCAATACAGCAAGGGCAGGTTTATGGCTGTGGAAATTACTATTACAAAGTAACAGACCTATCAAAACTAACTGTAGAAGTAACTGGGGCAAAAAACAGAAAACAAAAGCAAATTACTGTGCCAAACAGCGTTTTACTTGACGGGAAAACTTATACCGTAACATCTGTTTCCGCTTCAGCTTTTAAAAATAATAAAGAAGCCACAAGCGCAGTAATAGGCAAACAAGTTAAAAGAATTGGAAAAGAGGCATTTTCTGGATGTACAAAACTTAAAACGGTTTCCATAAATTCTGTTAAGCTCAAAAGCATTGGGGATAAAGCATTTTTTAACTGCAAAAAGTTAACGAAACTTGTAGTTAAGAGCAAGGTTTTAAAGACAGTCGGTAAAAATGCCCTAAAAGGAGTGCACAAAAAAGCATCTGTAAAAGTACCTGCTGTTAAACTAAAAGACTATAAAAATAAATTTAATAAAAAAGGGCAGGGAAAACAGGTAAAGATTATCAAATAAAAGATAATATAAAAGGATTTAAAAATATATCCCGGAGATTGTATGAAGCCAAACAGCTTATATCATCTCCGGGAATAATTTGTTTTGTTCACAAAATGCAATCGCCTTTTATAATCGCGCAAAAGTTTGTATTGTATTATGGAGGCATAATATCGTATGGTGTTCTATAAGGTAGGCCTCCGTAGCCGAAGTGATAATCCCCTGATGTGCATACTCAGATAAAATATTACAAACACGGTTAAATATCTCTGGTGATAACTTACTTTTGTGAATAATTAAGTAATAGGTATGGCTGGTTTCGTCTTTAAATAGGGAATTGTCGCCTTCGTAAATATCTTTCAAAATGTGGGAAAGACGGATTACATCTGTCAAATTGTGGAAAATAAACATCTTTGTTAAATCAATCGATACTTCTTCATCATCCGGATCGTTGTCTATCGTTTCTTTTAATGAGACAAAATTGCCAGATGGCGTTTCTTTTTCTTCAGTTATTTTTTTAAATAAACCAATGATATCGTCCGCACCCTCTGAAAAAACCTCCTGATAATCTTCATCCATCAAATTATCATATTCTTCTGGAAGATCAGAAAATTTGGAAAACCGGGTGTCTAACTCTTCTGGATATTCTACCTTGGTAATATTTAAAATCATTGTCCCTGCAGCAGTCGGGATTGCTTCAATCATAAGAGGGATATCATCCGACTCAAAGCCAAATTCATAGCTTGCCTGCTGCATCATGTCCTGGAACAGCATCTTCGCTTTTTCTGTACCATAAGCAAGTTCACTAAGCTTTAAATGACGGCTTGCAAGATCCTGCTTGGTCAGCGTACAGCGAATCTGATGATCGTTTACTTTTTCAATTTTCACTTTGCCACTTCCTTATCTGAGAAATAGTGTAAACCTTATATTATTATAATCAATGCCCACTATTCTGTAAAGCCTGGATCTCTGTTAAATATTTGTAAATTATCTTAAAGCAATCTTAAATATTCAAATTATGCTTGCATTTGCATAAAGGCTATGCTATAAATAACTGCAAGAGGTGCTTTTTCCGATAAATCATAAGGAAGGAGCGATGAAATATAAAAGAAACCATCTTGTCTGGCAGATACCAGGTTCTTACAGAGCTTGGAAGAGGAAGCGGCAGTATCGTTTATCTGGCCAGGCATCAGAAGCTAGGTGAATACCGGGCAGTTAAATGTATTAAAAAAGAACCGGATTTCATCTGGAAAGTTCGGGAAGCAAGTATCCTGAACCGTCTTAACCACCCGCAGATTCCCCGTTTTTATGATATGGAAGAGGACGAAGAGTCTTATTACATCGTAGAGGAATACGCAAGAGGTGAATCTTTAGAAGCAAAAATGCTTCAATCATCCTTTATTACCCTTGATTTTATTATTCAAGTTATTACGGAGACAGCAAAAATACTAGATTATATGCATCATTTAGAGCCTATCCCCATGATTTACCAGGATTTAAAACCTGAGCATATCATTTTGAGCAGGGATGGAATAAAACTAATTGATTTTGGTATTGCTTCCTATCTTGGGGAAACAGGAAATAAATTTCAAAATTACGGGACACCCAAATTCTGCGCGCCTGAAAAAGCAACAGGTAAAACAGCCAGTATCCAGTCAGATATTTACAGTATCGGCAAGCTGCTAGAAGAACTGGTCTGCGCAGAGGGCAGTCATCAGGCCCGTTGTCTAATGCAGGTTGCAGACAAAGCTACAAGCCCGGATTTATCCATACGCTATCAAACGGCAGAAGAGCTTTTAGCAGATTTGTCAGCACATATGCAGTCAAAACAAAATTCAATTTATCAAAAGCATCTCTTAACAAAAATCGTTGCAGCCGGCAGTCAGCCGCGCATAGGGACAACTCACCTTTCAATTTCATTAACTGCATATTTAAACCAGAAGAATAAACAGGCTGTTTACCTGGAAAAGAATACAAACGGACATATGCGGATGTCAATTCAAAACGGCATTTTTGCAGAAGAGGGCGGTCTTTACCGCAGAAACAATTTCCTGGGAATGCCTGCATATGGAGAGGGTGTATCAGTAAATATACCAAAAGGATCCATAGAAATTTTAGACTACGGTACAGATATTGCAGGGGCTCTGTCAGAAGGGGCGGATATGATCCTATTTGTAATAGGAAGCAGGTATTGGGAAACAGATTTTGCCAATTGTGCTTTTCAAACACTCAAGAAAGAAAAAAATGTTTTTTTTATGGCCAATTATGGGTGCAAAAGGCAAGCCCGGCTGTATCATCAAAAATATGGGCAGCCTGTATACTGTTTCCCATTGGACGCAGATCCGTTTGAGATGACAAAAGAAAAGGAGTGCTTGTTTAATGGATTGCTGGAAAAAGAAAGAAAAAATAAGAAAAAGTATTGGAATTGCCGGATCTGTCTGCGGGAGTGGGGCAACGCACTTATCCGTGGCATTGGCAAATTATGCAGCAAGCGCCTTAGGTGAAAATACTGCCTGCCTGGAATTAGGCAGGCAAGGGGAATTTGCATATTGGAAAACAGCAAGCCCAAAGGGATATTTTAAGGATTCCGGAATTGATTATTACCCCGGTATGAAAATGGAGCATATACCGACATTGTTAAACTGTGGGTACGAAACTATTATTATGGATTTTGGGAATGATTATCAAAACTGTTTTGGTGAAATACTGCGGTGTGACAGAAAAATAATCCTCTTAAACTTGAATCCCTGGCAGGAATTTGCAGCAAAAAAATTAGTACAGGCGGTTCAAAGCGAAAAATGGGGCAATACCGTGCCGGTTTACGCTGGCATACATCTACATGAACCAATAAAAAAGGCTTTGGAAAAGGAGTTTCAGATATCTATTGTAAAACTTCCTTTCATCCCAGATCCTACGCGTATCAATCCTGAAGCATTTCCCTGTTTGGACTATCTATTAGGCTATAACGCTGCAAATTACAAAAGAAGAAAGGCTCTGCCCCCTATTTGGAAGAAAATATAGTTTTTCACACATGTAATTGTACTTCATTGGATGCAGAGAGCAAGGTATGGAAAATTTGCATAAATTGCAGTTGTTTGTAGAACTGCAGGAAATTGAACGAAGGGGGATTACACTATGGCTCGAAGGGTTTCAAAGTAATTCTTCCAGAATAACAGACGCTATATTTGTCAACGAAGATAGCTTATATATGCGGGATTATATTTATGACGAGGAGGTGTTAAAAGAACTGCACTTTAATAAAGTTCATGAACTTTAATTTATATAATAGTATATAATATTGTAGCTTTATAATTTTGGGATTTTTTAATTGATTATTTTGATCCGGGACCCTCAATGCCGGATAAGAACAGAAGATAAAAAGATAAAAGGCACAACAAGAAAGCCTCGTGTAGCCTTTACATGGGGCTTTTTTTAACGGGTACCAAGCATCCAAAGCTTTTTGAAATCATAAGGTTACTGGTTAAGAATGCTGTTTTTATATTGCTGCAGGCATTCCTCTAGCTTTTTTAGTTCCTCTTTTGAGATCCTATTAATTTCTTCTTGTGTATGGGTATGATAAAATAATGGAGAAAATAATTCAAAACAATTCCTATAAAAAAAACTCAATTTGCAATCTTCCTTTTGTATTTTATTATAATATACTATTTTTTGTAATATTTTTTTCATTTTATTTTCTTTACGCTTATTTTTTATTTTCATTTTGCAAACTTTTTTCCTTTCTTACATGATTTATTATTTATTATATAGTATATAAATATATCCTGTCTATAAAATCAGTTATTATTTTTTCATTATTGTTATATAATGGTCAAAAAAGAGGTATAGAGATGAAATATTTACACATTAGGATAACAGAACTTTTACAAGAGCATAATATATCTAAGACAAAAATATGTAAAGATCTTGACCTGCAGAGAGGAAACTTTAACCGGTATTGCCGGGATGAGTTCCAAAGGATCGATGCAGGTTTAATTTTAAAATTATGTGACTATTTTAACTGTTCCGTAAGTGATTTATTGGAGATTAAAGAAAAATAAGAATGCATGGATATTGTAAAAATTTGATTTTTTTTATCCATGTTTTTTTATTTTTCCCATTACTAAAAACACAGCTTATATTCTGCCAGATTCTTTGAATCTTCCGAAATGGTGTGTTATAATATCTATAAAATATTATTTTACCAGAAGGAGGAAGCCGAAATGGACAAACGGCGTATACAGCAGTCTTTGATAGTGGCAGCATGTGTTATTATTGCTGTTGTTTTGGTAGTTGTAGCGGGTAAGGTTATCCATAAATATACACCAACAAAGGAAGAAAAGGATCTATATGAGTACTATGGGGTAGAAGGGGATCAGGCAGCTGCAATTGTACTTAACCATGAGATTTTAGAGCAGAAAGCAGTTGTAAAGGATAACATGCTGTATCTGGAATATGATACAGTTAGGAAACTGTTGAACGACCGTTTTTATTGGGACGGGAATGAAAACCTTTTACTCTACACAACGGCGTCTGATGTAATAACAGCGCTAGCTTTGGAAAAAGAGTATTCCATCACAAAGAAAAAAGAAGAAGTGGATTATGTCATTGTATACGCAGACGGGCAAACGGCATATATCGCAATGGAGTACATCAAGAAATATACGGATCTGGATTATCAATTTTACAAAGATCCTAACCGTATGGTTGTAACGACAGACTGGTCGGATTACACCTCAGTTCCTGTCCGGGGGGATACACAAATCCGATATCAGGGCGGAATTAAAAGCCCTATACTTGCACATGTTGAAAAAGATACCAGCCTCACGCTTTTAGAAAGCGGGGAAAATTGGAATAAAGTCGCTACAGAAGACGGAATTATTGGTTATATTAAAAAGAAAAGGCTGGGGAAAGAAGAGACAAAAAGCTATAACCACACATATGAAGAGGAAACATTTGAGCATATTTTAAAAGACGAAAAAGTGACGATGGCATGGCATCAGGTAACGACGAAAGAAGCAAACAATAATGTTGAAAATGTAATTGCAGCAACAAAGGGGCTAAATGTAATTTCCCCTACCTGGTTTTACTTAAATGATAATGACGGGAACCTAATGGACCTGGCAAGCACAGACTATGTAGATTACTGCCACAGCCAGGGGATTGATGTATGGGCACTTGTCAACAATTTGGAGAATGATGAAGCAGATTCTACGGAAGTATTAACACATACTTCCAAACGGAAAAAAATGGCCAACCAATTGATAGCAGCCGCAATCCAATATAATCTTGATGGGATAAATTTAGACTTTGAAGCCCTTCCACAGGAAGCAGGGGACGCATATGTTCAATTTATCCGCGAACTTTCCTTAAAATGTGAAAATAACGGGATAATACTTTCTGTAGATAATTATGTACCTATGGAATACAACCGGTTTTATAACCGAAGGGAACAGGCAAACTTTGCAGATTATATTATTATTATGGGATATGACGAACATTATGCCGGATCGGATGAAGGATCGGTTGCTTCGATTGGATTTGTCGAGGAAGGTATTGCTAATACGCTACAAGAGGTTCCTGCAGAGCAGCTGATATTAGGAGCACCATTTTTTACAAGGGTCTGGGCCGAAAAGCCAAAGGAAGCTACAGATGACGTAGAAGCGGCAGCCGAAGGTTACGTCCCATACGAGCTTTCTTCCCATGCAGTCAGCATGGGGGAAGCATGGAATATGGCATTGGTAAATGGGATAGAGCCTGCCTGGTCCGAAGAAGACGGGCAATATTATGCAGAATATATAAAAGATGGGATTACCTATAAGATTTGGCTGGAAGATCAAAGGTCAATGGAATTAAAGCTTCAAGCTGCAAAAGACAACGGGCTTGCCGGAATATCCTTTTGGAAACTGGGGTTAGAAGATGCCGGAATGTGGGATACAGTTCTAAAATATATGAATTAGGACAATTCGTAATTTCATAAGCTGAATTAAGAAGTCTGCGAAGGTGTAGCCTTGAACAAAAAAATTGAGCTTGGGATGGCAATTATCTTACTTTGTTCCGCCTTTATAATATCACGTAAAGAAGCGGTGATAATGACGGGGAGCAATGGTGCACTTACAGTAAATGAAAAATGTATTGTAATTGATGCAGGGCATGGAGGGGATGATCCCGGCAAAATTGGTATTAATGGGACATTGGAAAAAGACATTAACCTCAATATTGCCCACAAGCTAAAGGTACTTTTAGAAAGCCAGGGTTATGATATTGTGATGACACGCACAACAGGAGAAGGCCTCTATAAACCAGGGACAAAAAATATGAAAGTAGAAGATATGCATAACCGCTGTGAGATTATTACAGAAGCAATGCCAGTATTTACCGTAAGCATCCATCAAAACAGTTATCCAGAAGAATATGTAAAAGGGGCTCAAGTATTTTATTATGGGCAATCTAAAGAAGGCGAAGCGCTAGCAAAGAAAATACAGGCCAGCCTTGTGGCACATCTGGATCCAGAAAACCACCGGGTTGAAAAGGCTAACGAGAGTTATTATTTACTGAAAAAGACACCTACGCCCACAGTCATAGTAGAATGTGGATTTTTGAGCAACAGCATGGAAGCAGAGCTTTTAAATACAGAAGATTACCAGGATAAAGTGGCCTGGGCTATTATGATGGGGGTTGTGCAATTTTTGAATGAATAATAAAAAAGGCTGTCCGAAAATGGCTATTGTAGCATTATGCCATTTATTGACAGCCTTTTATTATGAAAACCTGCAGCATGATATCTTTAACCAACAGGAGGAAAAATGAAAAAAGACAGATATACTTTAAGAATTATATACGCCATATTGCTTTATATAATAATCTTTACAGGGTGTTCATCAAACGGTAAAACGCAGCTTGAAACTTCCATAGAATCTAAAACCCATCTTATTGCATCAGAAATAACGGCAAAGTCTATACAGCAAAGTAGCGAACCAGAAACAGAAAATACAAAAACAGTCCCCCCAGAGATTATATATATCAATTAGTCAGAATATTTTGAAGGGCATATCGGTTCTGTTGTCTTGTACGATCCATCTGAAAAACAATATAAATTCCGCCTAATAACCCATTCCAACAAATACCCACAAATTTCAAACTACATAAATCATATCTTCCTAAACCATCTCTTTTTCATCTTAAAAATAACATTTCCCTTCAATTCAAACATGCCGTAAATAAATTTTTCTAAAAAATTACTTGATCTGTCGTAGTAATTGTGTTATCCTAATTTTACAAATTACTACGACAGACATAATACTTTTTGAAAGGGGGCAATGCGTATGATAAGCAGCGACGGGATACGCGGCTACAACGACATGATGATTCTCTATCTGATTTTAACTGAGCCATCCTACGGATACCAGATTTCCCGGGAAATCAAATCACGCACAGATGGAAAATACATCATCAAGGAAACAACATTATATTCTGCATTTACAAGGCTTGAAAATAACGGATATATAGAATCCTTTTATGGCAATGAAACAAACGGCAAACGCAGGACCTACTATCAAATTACGAAAGCTGGGAAAGATTATTACAAAGAAAAATGTAGCGAATGGGAACTAACTAAAGAAGTAGTAGATCAATTCCATCATAAAAGTTAAAGGAGGATTATTTCATGGAAACTATTATTAGTTATATTGACAATTTGTTTAGCAGCTACCCAGACACCCCTCAGGCAAGAAAAGCCAAAGAAGAGCTGCTTGGGATTATGGAAGACAAATACAACGAATTAAAAGCGGAAGGAAAATCTGAACACGAAGCCATTGGGATAGTAATATCTGAATTTGGCAGCATGGATGAAATTGCTTCTGAGCTTGGTTCAGATAAAAAAATTACTATCGAAAAAAAAGAAATGGAAGAACACATCAATCAAAAAAATATTACCTCATCAGAAGCTTTAGAGTACTTAAAAAGACAAACAAATTTTAGTTTTAAAATCGCTATAGGAGTAGCCCTATGTATCCTTTCGCCAGTCATTCCGGGTATATTAGATGCCATAGGGAAATCTGGAATTATTCTTGAAGCATTTGCAGATGCTGTAGGCGGGGCTTCATTGTTTTTAATGGTTGCCGTGGCAGTCGGCATTTTCATAACAGCAGGGATTTCAAACAGCAGGTACGAAAATTATGATAAAATTGAAATAAAACTGGATTTTAGCACGAGGGATCAAATATCAAAGCAATATGAAGCCTTTAACCAATGGTTTGGCATAAAAATAGCGACAGGAGTTATTTTATGTATTTTAAGTGTTTTGCCCCCTATATTTTTAGACGCTTTTTTTAAAGCATATTGGATAAATCAATTGTCCGGAATTAGCATATTTATATTCGTTGCAGCAGGCGTATTCTTATTTATTACGGAAGGGATGCGAAAAGACGCATTTGAAGTATTATTAGGAAAAGGCGACTATGCCCCAAAAACTCAAAAACAAAAAAAAGCTAAAAAGATCATTGACCTATTCTCATCAGTTTATTGGTCTCTTGTTACAGTTGTTTACCTGTTGTGGAGTATTATTACAATGAAATGGGGTTTTACCTGGATTATCTGGCCAATTTCAGGAATAATATTTTCTGCTATCAGTACAATAATATCTAATCTGTCCCATACAGATTAAATGAGTTTCTCAGAAAAACTTTCCGTGCTGCATTCCTCACATATTATTAGTGATCTGGACAAAATTAGCTATTACATTTCTTTTCTTTATCAGGGAAGACTGGTATTTTGTGAAGAAAAGGATCGCATGTTAGAAAAATATGGATTTTTTCATACCACAAATGCTGATCATAGGACAGATTATTGCAGCAAATATATTATGGGTTATCTTTCCTCCCTCGCAGCTATAGTGCTTGTTATTTTTGGAAAAATGTTAGACAGGTCATTCCGGGTTGAAGAATTTGCTATGATGTTTCTTGTTTTATGTATATCTCTTTCTATGCAACGGAAAACGGCATAGCCCGTAGGCTACGCCGTTTCCGAAAAGCTTTATTTCTTTTTATGCCATATCTTTTGCTAAAAACTGGTTAATTTCATTGACAAGCGCATCTGGCTCAATTCCATGAACCATAGCAGCTTCTTCAATTGTCTCCATTTGGGAAGAAGGGCAGCCAAGGCAATGCATGCCTATATTCAAAAGAACCGGGGCAATATTCGCATTGATCTGAAGTAATTCACCAATCATCGTTGATTTTGTAACCTGTGCCATTTGTAATACCTCCTTTTTAATCAGTATCTACCGTTTTCTACCATTACATTCATATCTTTTTAAACGTATTTGATAATCCGTCCATCCTATACATACGCAGGATAAAAACTTCTGAATACGATCCTGATTATTATAATACGTTTGGTAAGTTTATGCAATTGTTTCTATATGTTTTTTATAAAAAAACAAATTCAGTACTTGTATTCACATACCTTTTGTATTAAAATATTTCTAGGCTGGTAACGGCTAAATTATCAGAAATACATAAGGAGGATTTAACAATGGCATACGTTATTACAGATTCATGTGTAAACTGCGGAACTTGCGAAGGTGAATGCCCAGTAGGAGCTATTTCTGCTGGCGACGGAAAATATCAGATTGATGCAGGTTCTTGTGTAGACTGCGGTACCTGTGCTGGCGCCTGTCCTACAGGAGCAATCGAACAGGGCTAATCCTAGCAGCAAAAAACTGCCGCACATTTTATGTACGGCAGTTTTTATTTTCTTATGTAGTCACTTCTTTTTTTGCAAACAAACGGCGTGGTTCTTTTTTCTTCGCGCCCTTTATCTTCTTGCCATGCAGTTCCCGGATTGCTTCATCCAGCTTACGGAAACGTTCTTCTTCCTGTTCATCCTGTTCACGCATCAGATAATTCATTTCTTTTAAGACACGATCCCCTACGTTTTCCCCTACTTCTCTACCAAGCTCCTGGTTATTTTCCGCTAAAGCTTCTTTTACGATCCCGCTCATCAGTACCCTGAACTGAGCCATCTTATCCTCAGCTGACGCATAGCTTGTACTGTGGTTTAAGGATGTATTTGCCGGCTGTCCTGCTGTTGAAAGTGCAGCGGCTTCTTCTGGATTTGCGCCGCTATGGACAACCATTTTAATTGCCTTAAGCTGGTATCCTTGTTCTTTTAATTCTTTTATCTTAAGGAATTGCTGTATGTTCTCTTTGGTATAATAACGGTGCCCCATCTCATTCCGCGGGATATTTAGCTCTAATTCTTCTTCCCAATATCGGAGTACATGCGCTTCTACATTCACGAGATTAGCGGCATCTGAAATCATATAACGTAGCTTGTCCAAATGAACTGCCTCCTTCCTCTTTATTCATTATAAAAGAGAATAGACCAATAAGCAATGAATTTTGGTCGGGAAGTTTCGACAGGATAACAAGCTTATTTCTCCATATTTGCAAACTTCGTATATTGCGGCAGCCAGACCAGGTTTATCGTGCCAATAGGCCCATTCCTTTGCTTCGCTATGTTGATTTCTGCAATGTTTTTCATATCTGTATCTTTATTATAGTAATCATCCCTGTAAATAAACATTACGACATCCGCATCCTGCTCAATTGCCCCAGATTCCCTCAAATCAGACAGCATTGGCCTGTGCTCTGGCCTTTGTTCTACGGCCCGGCTTAGCTGTGACAACGCAATTACCGGGACGTTTAATTCCCTTGCAAGGCCTTTTAAAGATCGGGATATTTCTGATATTTCCTGCTGCCTTGAATCATTCCTGCCATTTGAACTCATCAGCTGAAGATAATCTATAATAATAAGCTTCAAATCATGCTCCAGCTTAAACTTCCTGCATTTGCTGCGCAATTCCGATATAGAAATTCCAGGCGTATCATCAATTAAAAGCCGGGAATTTCCAATAATGCCTGCTCCTTCAATAAGCTTTTCCCAATCCGTATCATTTAAATTGCCAGAACGTAATGTCTGGGCGTCTACCCTGGATTCTAACGAAAACAAACGGTTCACAAGCTGTTCTTTTGACATTTCCAGGCTAAAAATTGCCGTTGGCATGTCTTCATGAAATGCAACATATTGAGCAATATTTAAAACAAATGCTGTTTTACCCATTGAAGGACGGGCTGCAATCAGAATAAAATCGGAAGGCTGTAAGCCAGACGTTTTATAATCAAGATCAATAAAACCGGTTGGAATGCCAGTTACATTTCCTTGTGCTTTAGATGCCTGCTCAATTTTTTCCAATGCATTTAAAACTATTTCTTTTATGGGTACATAATCACCGCCGCCGCGGCTTTGCAGCAGCTGGAAAATGTTTTTTTCGGTATCTGATAATATCTCTTCTAATTCCTTTTGCCCTGTATAACACTGGTTCTCTATCTCTTCAGTAACCTTGATCAGGCGGCGCAGAATGGATTTGTCTTTTACTATCTTGGCATATGCTTTGATATTAGCAGATGTCTGTACGCCTGTCAGCAAATCCCTGACAAACTCCAGGCTGCTAATTTCAGGCGGGACATTCATTACCTTTAATTTATCCTGCAGGGTGATAAGATCTACAGTTCCACCTGCATTATAAAGCTCTGTCATAGCCACAAACAACATTCCATACTGCTGATAATAAAAATCCTCCTGTGAGAGCATTTCCATTGCCGTCACAATCGCATCCTTATCCATGATCATAGATCCTATGACAGACTGCTCTGCCTCCTGGTTGTTTGGCATAATCCTTTTAATCAGGGCTTCTTCCATGAAGCACACTCCTTTTTATGGTTTATCTGTCATAATTATTCTGCATTCACCTGCACCCTTAAAATTCCAGTTACCTTCGGATGGAGCCGCACCTGTACTTCATGCACGCCTAGAGTCTTTATCGATTCATCTAACTGCATTTTTTTCTTGTCCAGATCTAAATTCAGCTGATCCTTGGCTGCTGCTGATATCTCCTTTGTAGAAACGGAGCCAAACGCTTTTCCATCTTTTCCTGTTTTTATCTTTACTTCTACCTTTAATCCCTCTAATTTCTTTGCCAGCTCCTTTGCCGCTTCCAGGTTTTCTTCTTCTACCTTTTCCTTATGCTTATTGCGCAGCTTTAAGTCGTTTAAGTTTTTATTTGTGGCTTCTAATGCCAGTTTTTTGGCAAACAATACGTTCCTGGCATAAGAATCGCTCGTATTTACAATTTCACCCTTTTTACCTAATGATTTCACATCATCCAATAAAATTACTTTCATATCTCAATCGCTCCTTCCTCTAGCATTTTGTCAATGGTATCCTGCAGAACACGCTTTGCTTCTGGCAGCGTATGGCCCGTAAGCTGTGCCCCCGCCATATTTAAGTGGCCGCCTCCGCCTAACCTTTCCATAATAATCTGAACATTTATTTCGTCAATGGATCTGGAACTGATAAAAATTTTACCCTTATATTCTGTCAATACAAAAGATGCCTTGATTCCAATTATATTCAAAAGCTCGTCTGCCGCCTGCGCGCCTACAATAGTTGGGCTCTCCATTTTGCCAGGGCAAACGGAAATTGCAAACGAGCCTTTATATACTTCGGCATGGCGGACAACCTCCGCCCTTGCTTTATATGCGCTCATATCATTGCGCAAAAGCTTTCTGACCCTGGTCACTTCTGCACCGCAACGGCGCAAATAGGCTGCTGCTTCAAAAGTACGAACGCCTGTTTTTGTCATAAAGTTATTAGTATCAATTAAAATACCTGCATAAATACTGTCTGCTTCGCTCGGCTCTAGTTTGATATTTTCTTTAAAATACTGTAGTACTTCTGCAATCATCTCGCAGGTAGAAGAAGCGTAAGGCTCTATATAAGATAAAATCGGGTTTTGAATTATCTCATTACCCTGCCTGTGGTGGTCAAATACTACAATTGCATTTCCACGTTCCAAAAGCTGGGGGCATTCTGTATAATTAGGCCGGTTCGTGTCTACGACCATTACAAGCGTATTGCGGTTTATAATTTCCATTGCCCGTTCACTATTGATAAACAAATCTTCCGGATAGCCATGTTCCGGGGAAAAGCATTCCTTTAATGGGCGCAGGGATGTTGTGACCTCGTTTAGTACAATCTGTGCCTTTTTATTTAACACCTTTGCCGCACAGTAAACCCCGATTGCCGCGCCAAATGAGTCTATATCACTAATGTTGTGACCCATAATTATGACATTCTCGCGGCTTTCTAATGTTTCCCGCAGCGCATGGGCCTTTATCCTTGCTTTTACGCGTGTATTTTTCTCAACGGTTTTTGCCTTTCCTCCATAGTAAGAAATCTGCTCGCCTTCCCGGACCACTACCTGGTCGCCCCCACGCCCCAGCGCAAGATCGATCGCCATACGTGAATATTCGTAATTGGTATTATAATTATCTCCGTCAATCCCAATACCAATACTTAATGTCACTGCCATTTCATTGCCAACCTTCACATTTTTGACATCTTCGATCAGGTTAAACTTTTCTTCTTTCAATTTGTCAAGATATTTGTATTTAAACACTACAAAATATTTATCCTTCTCAGTTTTACGCACCAATGCGTCAACCCGTGAAAAATAATTATTGACCTTACGGTCAATTAATGCGGCAAGCAGAGAACGTTTTACATCCTCAATGCTGTCTAAAGCCTCTTCGTAATTGTCAATATAAACCAAAGCAGCAACCAGCTTTTGATCCTGGTTCTCTTTCATGTATTGGTTTAAACCAGTTTCATCGAACATATAAATCGCAATCAAGTACTGCTGGCCTTTTTCTATTTCGACAATATTATGCTCCCCTTCCGATATATCAGCATCAAAAAATACGCGATCCAGCTTCAAGCGGTAAACTTTTTCACCCATCTCAATCCGAAAATCAGTATCTTCCCCAATATCTAAAAAACGATCCTTTGACACACCAGGGAACAAACTAAAAACAGATCTATGGTAGGCCTTGTCCTTACCAGTTACCTTTGCAAACTGTTTATTCATCCAGATAATCCTGGCATTCATATCCAATATGGCATAAGGGACTTCAAAATCTTCCAACAGGCGCTTTTGTACTGTCGCATACTGTGTTGCAAAACCTACCATTTCCTTTGCCTTCATTGGTTTCTTATGGGATGAGAAAGTAAATGCGCATACAAAATAGATAGCAATAAGGAATGTGCAAAATGCGCCTGTCTTGCAGTCGATAACATAGATTGGTATATTAAAAAGCATTAACAAAGCGATTAATAATACCTTTGGATCAGGGTACCCGCGCGGCTTGTTATTTTGTTTTAACTTTTCTTCCATATCTCCTCCGCCTGTACATCTTTTTGCACTATTTTGACATTATAGCATTCTTCACCCCAAAGATAAAGGGGATATTGGGAAAAAGCGGCCCTTATGCCTATTCCGCTTACTATAAATGAAGCACCCTTTCCTTAATCTCCTGTGTCCTCCCCTGGTTCCAATACTGTGTCCCAATATACCCGCAGGTACGCCTTGCCACACTCATGGTATTTTGATCCCGATTGCCGCAATTGGGGCATTCCCATACCAGCTTGCCATGCCCGTCTGTAGTAATCATTATTTCTTTATCATATCCGCACAGGCTGCAATAATCGCTTTTTGTATTTAATTCTGCATACATGATATGGTTGTAAATATGCTGCATAACGGCTAAAACTGCAGGAATATTGTCTTTCATGTCCGGCACTTCCACATAGCTAATCGCTCCTCCAGGGGAAAGGCGCTGGAACAATGCTTCAAATTCCAGTTTTAAAAATGCATCTATTTTTTCTGTTACATGTACGTGATAGGAATTGGTAATATAATTTTTGTCCGTTACGCCTTTTATAATCCCAAAACGCTTCTGAAGGCATTTTGCAAATTTGTATGTTGTAGATTCTAATGGTGTGCCATATACGGAAAAGCTTATGTTTTCCTTTGCTTTCCATTTTGTGCAGGCATCGTTTAAATACTGCATGACTTCTATTGCAAAGGGCGTTGCAGACGGATCGGTATGGCTTTTCCCAGTCATATAATAAACACATTCGTAAAGCCCTGCGTAGCCGAGTGATATTGTCGAATAGCCGTCCATTAAAAGGCTGTCTATAGTCTCTCCTTTTTTTAAGCGGGCCAACGCCCCGTACTGCCATAATATAGGGGCAATGTCAGATTTTGTCCCCATCAGGCGGTTGTGCCTTGCCATCAACGCCTTATAGCAAAGCTCTAAGCGTTCGTCAAAAATCTTCCAAAACTGTTCAAAATCGCCCTCGGACGAGCATGCAATATCTACCAGGTTAATAGTGCAGACACCTTGGTTAAACCTGCCGTAAAACTGATAATTGCCCTGCTTGTTTTCGTAGACAGTCAAAAAGGAACGGCAGCCCATACAGGTATAAACGTTGCCTTGTTTTAGATTACGCATTACTTTGGCCGATATATAATCGGGCACCATACGTTTTGCCGTGCATTCTGCAGCAAGGCAGGTCAGATCCCAGTAAGGGGAGTCCTGTGTGATATTATCTTCATCTAATACATAGATTAATTTAGGGAATGCAGGGGTAATGTATGTGCCGGCTTCGTTTTTTACGCCTAAAATCCTCTGGTTTAAGACAGATCTTATTACCATTGCCAAATCGTCTCGTTCCTGCCCTTTTGGCGCTTCGTCTAAATACAGGAAAAGCGTTATAAACGGGGCTTGTCCATTGGTTGTCATTAAGGTTACTACCTGGTATTGGATGGTTTGCACACCCTTATCAATATCTTTTTTTACGCGTTCCTCTGCGACATGGTTTATTTGCGCTTCATTTGCCGTTATTCCTGCGGCTTTAAATTCTTCTTTTACTTCCCTGCGGAATTTGCTTCTGGAAGCAGCAACAAATTTAGACAGATGGTATGCGCTTACCGATTGTCCGCCATATTGGCTGGATGCTACCTGGGCAATTATCTGGGAAGACACAGTACACGCAACAGAAAACGAGTTAGGCCTGTCTATTTTAGTTTCACTAATCATCGTCCCGTTTTGAAGCATGTCATCCAGGTTAACCAAACAGCAGTTGTGGATATGCTGGGCAAAATAGTCTGCATCATGAAAATGGATTAGCCCGTTTTCATGGGCATCCCACACCTCTTTTGGGAGAAGGAAACGCTTAGTTATATCTTTGCTGACTTCCCCTGCCATATAATCCCTCTGGGTAGATGCTAACAGAGGGTTTTTATTGGAGTTTTCCTGCTTGGCCTCTTCATTCTGGCTTTCAATTATTGTAATAATCTGGCTGTCTGTCGTATTAGACTGGCGTACTAGCTGCCGTTTATAGCGGTATGTTATATATACCCTTGCAACCTGGAATGCCTGTTCTTGCATAATCTGGTTTTCTACGGCATCTTGTATTTCTTCTACACTCATAGCCCGGATAGCTTTATGGCAAATATCCTCTACATTATTTGCTATTTTTTGAATCTGGCCAATAGATAGGCGATCCTGGGATATAACTTCTTTATTGGCTTTATTGACCGCGGAAATGATTTTTGTAATATCAAATTCTACTTCTTCCCCGCTACGTTTGATAATATTCATAATAATAGCCCCCAATGCAAATGCAATTTACGGGTATTGTACCATGGGAGGGTGGAATATGGCAACTAATAATTAAATCCCTTTACATTTTCCATCCATAGCCATTTCATACAAATTATTCCCGTCCTTATCTATTACTACGATAACAGGAAAATCCTTTACCTCTATTTTTAACACCGCTTCTGCCCCCAAATCCTCATAACAAACAAGCTCAGACTTTACAATACACTTTGAAAGTAAAGCCCCAGCGCCTCCAATTGCCGCAAAATATACAGCTTTATTGCGTATTACCGCATCAATTACCTCTTTTGAGCGTTTCCCCTTCCCAATCATTGCTTTCTGCCCCAAATCAAGCAGGACCGGCGCATATTTATCCATCCTGCTGGCTGTAGTAGGCCCTGCAGAACCAATTGGCCTTCCTTCACGTGCAGGAGACGGGCCCATATAGTAAATCGCAGCATTTTTAATATCAATAGGAAGCTGCTCCCCATGTTCTAGTGATTCTATCATCCTTTTATGGGCGGCATCACGGGCAACGTATAATGTGCCTGTAATATAAACATAATCACCAGATTGTAAATTCATGGTAATCTCATCTGTAATTGGCGTATTAATATATTTATCCATTAAATCCTCCTTTTTTATATTTTGTTGTCCGCCTTTGCCAAAATTAATAAACCTTAAATTACCCTCAAAACATGCCTGTTTACATGACAGCATATATTCACCGCCACCGGAAGGCCCGCAATATGTGTAGGGTATGTATTTATATTTACTGCAAGTGCAGTAACAGCCCCCCCAAGCCCGCCTGGCCCAATTCCCAGGGCATTCACTTTATCTAATAGCTCCTTCTCCAGCTCACATACATAAGGGATCAAGGAATGTTCCCCCACATCCCTTGTCAATGCCTCCTTCGCTAAAATCGCGGCTTTCTCAAAATCCCCCCCTATTCCAACTCCAACTACCATAGGAGGGCATGCATTTGGCCCGGCATCCGAAATAGCCGTCAAAACAGCACGCTTAACACCCTCAATCCCATCTGCAGGTTTTAACATAAATATACGGCTCATATTTTCACTTCCAAAGCCTTTAGGGGCAAATGTAATTTTTACTTTATCCCCTGGTACAATGGAGTAATGAATGATTGCAGGCGTATTGTCCTTTGTGTTTTCACGTAAGATAGGATCTTTTACAACCGATTTCCTTAAATATCCCTCGGCATACCCTTTCCGTACTCCTTCGTTTATGGCGTCCTCCAGATTTCCTCCTTCAAAATGCACATCCTGCCCGATCTCCATAAAAACAACCGCCATTCCGGTATCCTGGCAAATGGGTATTTTTTCTTCCTCTGCAATCCGTAGGTTATCCTGAAGCTGGTTTAAAATCTTTTTTCCAAGCTCTGATTCTTCCACACAGACAGCATTCTTTAAAGCCAGATCCATATCCTTTGAAAGATAATGATTGGCTTCAAAACACATCTCTTTTATATGTTCCGTAATCGCATTTGTATTGACAGAACGGATCATAGCCTATTCCTCCTTTTCTTTTCTGCTTTTCACAAAATCCTTCAATTGTTCCCTCAACTTCTGCAATGACTCATTATATTCCGTAGATTTCATCCCAGGAAATGCCTTTAACAGACGTTCCTGCCCCAAAAACCTCGTTTCTAACAGTTCCTTTTGCTTTTTTACCAGTCTTTCATATTCTGACCTGCGCTTTTCTATGTTCTCGTGCACGCTGCTTCTTATCTCTTTTTGAAGCTCTCCGGCCATTTCTTTTTTCTCCATTACCTCTGTAACATTCTCATAAATATTTTCACCTATTTCAACTGACAACTCGCGGAGCAGCCCGGCTATTTCATCAATTCCCTTCAGATGCCTGTTCAATTTTAAGATTGTACATACTGTAAACAGGCAGTCAACCGCAAATGCCGACAAAAAAACCGCCAAAAACAAAAAACCTGCCGCTTTTGGAAACACAGTTATAAACCGATACACAAGCGGGTGCAGGATCAGCATAATAAAACTGCATGCCAATCCCCAGAGGACAGAAAATTTCAGGCAGACATATCCATTTATATTAAACGGAAACATTGAATAATCCCACCATTTATTGTGGAACACCTTTTCCAGAATCCAGCCTGTCAGATACTCCAGTACAGATGTCAGCAAAAAAGATCCTGCAAACAGGATCAGAAGATTATGTTTTAAAGGGGTCAGGGCTCCAATTACAATCAATACACCCACTCCATAAATAGGGCAGTATGGGCCATTCAAAAAACCCCTGTTAACAAATTTTCCTAAATCCATTGCAGCATAAGCAACTTCCGTACACCAGCCAAGGCATGCATAAATGACAAAAATGCATAAGAATTCATATACTGTTTGAGGCATAGATATCTCCTTTTGATACTTTGTCCTATAAAGGTTTTAATCATGTAGTTGGAAAGAGGCTGTGGTTAACCCTCTGCCACAGCCCCTTTTTGGCGGCGCATCCAGGGGCATGCCCGTCAAAATTATCCATTCTCTTTCTCTTCCATCTCCTCTATCAACCTTGCATCCTCCCGTACTTTAGCGATGCTTGCAATTGTTACGTCTTCATCCATATTAATCAGCTTAACCCCCATTGCAACACGCCCAAGCACAGAAATACCTTCTACCTTCATCCGTATGATAATCCCGCCTGTCGTAATTATCATGATTTCCGTATCGTCATTTACGGCTTTTATCCCGACTAAATTGCCGGTACGCTCTGTAATCTTATAACACTTCACACCTTTCCCCCCACGGATCTGTGGCGAGAATTCGTCAATCCTGGTACGTTTCCCAAGCCCTTTTTCAGAAGCAATTAAAAGATAATCCCCCTGCGTATCCATCTGCATCCCGATGACTTCATCCCCGTCTAACAGGTTCATGCCAATTACTCCCATTGAATTACGTCCTGTACTGCGGACATCAGTTTCATGGAAGCGGATACACTGCCCAAACTTCGTCACAAGTATAATATCTTTTGTATTATCTGTCTTCTTGACTTCAATTAGCTCATCGTCTTCCTTTAGGTTAATTGCAGACAGGCCTGTCTTTCGGATATTGGCATAGTCACAAATATGGGTTTTCTTTACAATTCCCTTCTTTGTCGCCATAAACAGATAATTCCCATCTGTATATTCACTAATCGGTATCACAGCTGTTATTTTTTCATCCGGCAAAAGCTGCATTAAGTTTACAATCGCAGTTCCCCGCGCTGTCCTTGACGCTTCCGGAATTTCATAAGCCTTTAATCGGTATACTTTCCCGCTGTTTGTAAAAAACATCAAAAAATGGTGAGTCGTTGTCATTAAAAGCTCGACGATATAATCATCTTCTATCGTCTCCATCCCCTTGATGCCTTTCCCCCCGCGGTGCTGGCTGCGGAAATTGTCAACGCTCATCCGTTTGATATACCCCAGCTTTGTCATGCAAATCACGGTATTTGTCTTAGGGATAATGTCCTCCATAGATATATCATACTCGTCAAACCCAATCGAAGATCTTCTATCATCCCCGTATTTATCAGAGATCATCATTATCTCTTCCCTGATTACTCCAAGCAATTTTTTCTCATCTGCCAAAATTGCTTTAAATTCAGTTATCTTTGCCATCAGATCTGCATATTCGCCTTCGATCTTTTCCCGTTCCAGCCCAGTCAGCGCACGCAGCCGCATATCTACAATCGCCTGGGCCTGTACATTAGTCAGCCCAAAGCGTTCTTCCAGACGTTCTTTTGCTTCGTTCGTTGTACGGCTGCTGCGGATAATGGAAATTACCTCGTCTATGTTGTCAAGGGCAATCATTAACCCTTCTAAAATATGTGCCCGCTCCTCCGCTTTATTTAGATCGTATTTTGTCCGCCTGGTAACGACGTCCTTCTGATGGATTAGATAATAATCCAACATCTGGTAAAGGTTTAACACCTTTGGCTCATTATCAACCAGCGCAATCATATTTACGCCAAATGTATCTTGAAGCTGCGTATGCTTATACAGCTGGTTTAAAATTACGTTTGGGCTTACATCCCTTCGCAGCTCAATGCAGATACGCATTCCCTGACGGCTGGATTCATCCCTTAAATCAGTAATCCCGTCAATTTTTTTGTCGTGGAACAGCTCTGCAATTTTTTCGATCAGCTTTGCCTTATTGACCATAAATGGAAGCTCAGTAACGACAATGCGGTTCTTGCCGTTTGGCATTGGCTCGATTTCAGTCACGGCGCGTACGCGTATTTTACCACGTCCAGTACGGTATGCCTGCTCAATCCCAGCCGTTCCAAGAATTATTCCTCCAGTCGGAAAATCCGGGCCTTTAACTATCTTAAGGATTTCCTCCAGATCGGTTTGACGATCTTCTAAAATCTGGTTATCGATCATGTGCACGACTGCGGCAATGACTTCGCGTAAATTGTGGGGAGGGATGTTTGTTGCCATACCAACCGCAATTCCAGACGTACCATTGACTAATAGGTTCGGATAACGGGACGGGAGCACTACTGGCTCTTTTTCTGTCTCGTCAAAGTTGGGCATAAAATCGACGGTATCTTTGTTAATATCCGCAAGCATCTCCATTGAAATTTTGCTCAGACGCGCTTCAGTATAACGCATTGCAGCTGCGCCGTCGCCGTCGACTGAACCAAAATTGCCATGCCCGTCTACGAGCGGATAACGGGTAGACCAGTCCTGCGCCATATTTACAAGCGCGCCGTAAATAGAACTGTCTCCATGTGGGTGGTATTTACCCATGGTATCACCGACAATACGGGCACATTTCCTGTGCGGCTTATCGGGTCCGTTATTTAGCTCAATCATGGAAAACAGTACCCTTCGCTGTACGGGCTTTAAGCCATCCCTAACGTCCGGGAGCGCACGGGATGCAATTACGCTCATGGCATAATCGATATAGGATGTTTCCATTGTCTTTTTGAGATCTATGTCATGAATCTGATCAAAAATTTTATCATCCATTTAATTTTGCTCCCTCCTATACGTCCAGATTCTGGACATATTTTGCATTTGCCTCAATAAACTCCCGGCGTGGTTCTACTTTATCTCCCATCAGGGTTGTAAAGATGACGTCAATTTCTGACGAAGCTTCTTCGTCCATTACAACACGGCGCAAAATCCGCTTCTCGGGATCCATGGTTGTCTCCCAAAGCTGGTCGGCATCCATTTCACCAAGCCCTTTATACCGCTGGATTTTGTTGTTATTGTCGCGCCCAATTTCTAATAACAGCTTTGCAAGTTCTTCGTCGCTATAGGCATACCAAATCTTTTTATTTTTTTCAATTTTGTATAGCGGCGGCTGTGCTAAATATACATAGCCCTGTTTGATAAGCTCTGGCATAAAACGGTATATAAAGGTTAAAAGCAGTGTACTAATATGCGCGCCGTCTACGTCGGCATCTGTCATAATAATAATTTTATGGTACCTTAACTTTTCAATATCAAAATCCTCATGTATCCCCGTACCGAATGCAGTAATCATTGCTTTTATTTCAGCATTGCCGTAAATTTTGTCAAGCCTTGCTTTTTCAACGTTTAAAATTTTACCGCGTAACGGCAAAATCGCCTGTGTTGCGCGGCTCCTTGCCATTTTTGCAGAGCCTCCCGCAGAATCTCCCTCAACAATATATATTTCACATTTTACCGGATCCTTGTCAGAACAGTCTGCCAGCTTACCAGGAAGCGAAGTACGGTCTAACGCCGTCTTCCTTCTGGTCAAATCCCTTGCTTTTCTTGCAGCTTCCCTTGCCCGCTGGGCAAGCAGGGACTTTTCGCATATGGTTTTGGCAACAGAAGGATTTTGTTCTAAAAAATAAGTAAGCTGTTCACTGACAATATTATCAACCGCACTCCTCGCCTCACTATTGCCAAGCTTCTGCTTAGTCTGCCCTTCAAACTGAGGTTCTTCTACCTTTATACTGATAATGGCAGTTAAGCCCTCCCTGATATCTTCCCCTGTCAGGGCAGTATCGGTTTCTTTAATGATTTTATTTATCTTTGCATACTGGTTGAACGTTTTCGTTAATGCGTTCCGGAAACCCGCCAAGTGCGTGCCTCCCTCCGGCGTTATAATATTATTAACAAAGCTAAATGTCGTATCGTTAAAGGATTCATTGTGTTGTAAAGCAGCTTCTACATACACGCCGTCCTTTTGCCCTTCACAGTAAATTATGTCTGGATACAGCGCTTCTTTGTTCTTGTTAAGGTATGAAACAAATTCCTTGATACCGCCAGCGTAATGGAATGTCTCTTCCAACTGCGGATCAATTCTTCGATCGATCAAGACTATTTTTAAATCCTTAGTTAAGAAGGCGGTTTCACGCAATCTCTGCTTTAGGGTTTGGTAATCAAATATTATTTCCTCAAATATAGTATCATCTGGAAAAAATGTGACCTCTGTACCTGTTTTTTCTTCGTGGCATTCCCCAATAACCTTTAGGGGGTACACAGTATTGCCACGCTCAAAACGCTGTTTGTATATTTTACCGCCGCTAAATATTTGAACTTCCAGCCATACAGAAAGCGCATTAACAACGGATGCACCTACACCGTGCAGCCCGCCGGACACTTTATATCCCCCGCCGCCAAATTTACCGCCAGCGTGCAGTATCGTAAATACGACCTCTACCCCTGTAAGCCCAGACTTGTGATTGATACCGACAGGGATACCCCGTCCATTGTCGGTTACTGTTATCGAACCGTCGCAGTTAATGGTTACTTCGATTTCAGTACAAAATCCGGCTAATGCTTCATCTACGGAATTGTCTACAATTTCATATACCAGGTGATGAAGACCTCTTGCAGAAGTCGTGCCGATATACATCCCCGGCCGTTTACGGACGGCTTCTAACCCTTCCAAAATCTGTAATTGGTCTGCTCCATATTCAATTTCCATAGCTTCCTCCTATCCACGGATCACTTTTCCTTCAATCACTTCAAACATGCGGTTCATATGAAAACGGCTGCGTACCAGTTCATCTAATCCCGTACATGTAATGATTGTCTGCGTACCACATATATTTTTCAGCAAGTAATTTTGCCTGTTGCTGTCCAATTCAGATAAAACATCATCTAATAATAAAACCGGGGCATCCTTCATCACCTGCTTTACGAGCTCAATTTCAGAAAGCTTTAGGGATAGTGCGCAGGTACGCTGCTGCCCTTGTGAACCGAATTTTCGTATATCAACACCCGAAACAGAAAACGACATATCATCTTTATGCGGACCGATTGACGTCTGTCCGGCCTTTAAATCTTTTTCCCGGGCTTTTTTTAACTCATCTTCAAATAAGTTTTCCTGAATATTTGGATCATAAGAAAGTAACATCTGTTCCTTGCCGCCGGAAATCTGGTAATGTATCCTGCCTACTATTTCATTCAGGCGGTAAATAAAACCGGCACGGCTTTTTATAATCTGTTTTCCATATTGAATTAATTGGATGTCCCATATAGAGAGTGTATCTTTGAGATCTGGCCTAAAATTAATATCTTTTAGGAGCTTATTTCGTTGGTTTAAGATTTTATTATACTTTGCCAGATGGCTAAGATAGATTTTATCTAACTGGCATAGCTCTGAATCCATAAATCTCCTTCGTTCTGAAGGCCCGTTTTTCACTATGTTTAGATCTTCTGGTGAAAAGAAAACGAGGTTTAGTATCCCAAACAGATCGCTTGCTTTTTTGATCGGAATTGTATTTACTGCAATCCCCTTGGCTTTGTTTTTCTTTAAATGCATATCAAGCCGAAACTGCTGGCTTTGTTTTTCAATCATAATACGGATGTGGGATTCATCGGAGCCAAACCGTATAATATCTCTATCTTTACAGCCTTTATGGGATTTTGTTGTGCCGCTTATATAGATTGCTTCTAAAATATTTGTTTTCCCTTGGGCATTGTCGCCATAGAGAATATTTGTGCCTCTGTCAAAATCCAGTTTTAAAGTCTTATAATTACGAAAATTTTGTAGCTCTAATGTTTTAATTATCATTCTGTGATTTGAAAAACCTCGCCGTTAAAAGATATGGTATCGCCAGGATAGAGCTTTTTTCCCCTTCGCTCTTCCGTACTTCCGTTCACCTTCACTTCGCCGTTTAAAATAACTGCTTTGGCATCTGAGCCGGAACCTACAATTCCTGCTTTTTTCAATGCCTGCCCTAAACGGATGAATTCATCATTATTCCGAATTGAAATATTCATATGCACTCCCTTTTTCTTTAAAAATTAATTAGCTGCTGCATTAAAATTAACAGGAAGGATTAGATAAATATAACTTCCTTCGTCATTTTTTATAAAACAGGGTGCTTTGGGGTTAACCATATAGAGGGTTATTTCCTCATCATCAATCACGCGTAAAGCATCTATAAAAAATTTGGGGTTAAATCCTATTATAATATCTTTTCCATCTTTTTCAATATCAATATCTTCATTCATTGAACCGATGGCAGAATTTATTTTGAGTTCCATAAAATTATCTGTAATATTCATTATGATCGGCTTTTTTTCTCCTTCTTTAATTAAAAGGGTAGCACGATCAATACAATTTAAAAGTTCTTTTTTGTTGATTGATATTTTGGTCTCATAGTCCGGGGAGAGCATTTGTTCGATCCGGAAATATTCTCCTTCAATCAAGCGTGAAACAACCGTTGTCTGTCCAAATTCAAATATAATGTGATTATCAGTAATGTATAATGTAACGGTTTCATCTGACAACCCCGGTAATATTTTGCTAATTTCATTTAATGTTTTACCAGGTACGATTACTTTCCGGTTAGCGTAGTGATCTTTTAATTCAATATTGCGGATAGAAATCCTGTGTCCGTCTAGAGAAACTACTTTCAGTCCGTTTTCATAAATTTCAAATAATTCACCTGTCATGATTTTGTTGTTGTCATTGTCGGCAATGGAAAATATAGTCTGCCTGATAATATCTTTTAGTGTAAGTTGTGACAGTGTAATATGATCATTTCTTTCAATATAGGGGATGTAAGAAAAGTCATTTCCTGATTTGCCAGCAATGTTAAATTTTGCTTTTTCACATACGATAGTAGTTTGAAAATTGGTGTCTGTTTCGATCATAACTTCATTATCTGGAAGCTTCCTTACAATTTCTAAAAAGAATTTTGCATCTAAAGCAATAATGCCAGGCTCTGTTACATGGCCTTCGATTACAGTTTCGATTCCAAGTTCCATATCATTTGCGGTTAATTTGATTTGATCATTAGCTGCTTCGATCAGGATACATTCTAAAATTGGCATTGTAGTCCGTACTGGGACTGCTTTTGAAACAATATTGACTCCTTTTAACAGGTTAGATTTCTGGCATATTAGTTTCATACCGTATAACTCCTCCCAAAAACGCATATAGTAAAAATAGAATAAGGTTCCGTAGTAGTATTCTTAAGGGTTGTGAATAAGTGTAAAACCCTTATAATCCGCTAAAGTATAAGATCTTTTAGATGTATAAGCTTGTTTAAAAGCCTAAAATCTCTGCGGATTTATATTGGATGGAATGTGGACAACATTAACTTAATTTGGGTTAATTTTCTTTTTAATTGTATCGATCAGAATGCGGGTATTCTCATTTGAGTTATATTCATCGGTGATTTTGTTAATACCGTGGATAATTGTAGAGTGATCCCGTCCGCCTAATAAAGCCCCAATGGAAGCTAAAGGCGTGTTTGTTAACGTTTTACATAAATACATGGCAATTTGTCTTGGCCTTGCAATGTCATTGCTCCTGTTTTTGGAAATCATTTGTTCTAATGAGATTTGGCAGTGCTCGGATACTGCTTCAATAATAAGCTGAGGTGTAATTTCTTTTGGCTTATCGGGTGTAATAATATTCTGCAGTTCTTTTATTGCGATATCAAGTGTAATCTCTGTTTTAACCAGATTGCCAAATGCTAAAAGCTTGTTTAACGCTCCTTCTAGCTCCCGGATATTGGATTTTATGTGGTTGGCAATGTAGTTTAGGATGTCGTCGCCGAGTTCCATCTCATCTGCTTCTACTTTACGCCGCAAAATAGCCATCCTGGTTTCATAATCTGGAAGCCCAATGTCGGCCATAAGGCCCCATTCAAAGCGCGATTGGATACGTTCTTCTAGAGTCTCCATTTCTTTTGGGGGCTTGTCGGAGGTCAGGATGATTTGTTTTCCTGCGGAATGCAGTACGTTAAATGTATGGAAAAATTCTTCCTGTGTACTTTCTTTTCCTATTACAAATTGTATGTCATCGATCATAAGGACGTCTACTGTCCGGTATTTTTCGCGTAGCTTTGTCATAGCTGTAGCATTGCCAGTTCTGATAGATTCAATCACTTCATTGGTAAATTCTTCGGAAGTTACATATAAAACGCGCATTTCCGGATTCTGATCCAGGATAAAATTACCGATGGAGTGCATCAGGTGGGTCTTTCCGAGCCCAGGTCCGCCGTAGATATAAAGCGGGTTGTATGATTCTCCTGGGGATTCTGCGACAGCCAAAGAAGCAGACTGTGCGAAACGGTTATTATTTCCAACGACAAACGTGTCAAACGTATAGCTGGGATTTAGATTGGACCGTTCTGGAATTGTGGCAGGCTTTTTGGCCTGGGCACTTTTTAATTCCTTTGCTTTATCTTCCAAGATAAACTCCAGAAGATATTCAACCCCTGTCATTTCCGTAATCGAAACCCTCAATGGAAGTTCATATTTCTTAGAAATGTAGTTAACGGCCATGCTGTCTAAGGGAACCTCAATATAGAGGGTATTGCCCTTGATCGTGCATATTTTGAGAGGTTTGAGCCACGTTTCAAAGGATATGTCCGAGATATCATGCTCTTCCTTTACATATTGTAGAATCTGATCCCATTTTTCAAAAATAGCTTCCATTTGAATTCTCCATTAATCTTTCCTGGTAAGGATAAAAAAACCTATGTTAAATTATCATATCAAATTTTTGAGTATTAATCAATCATATTTTGGATAGTTTTTTTGAGGGGTATCTGGATTAGTATAAAGATATTCACGTTCTGATTTAGCCATATTAACATCAAATGAGAATAAATTCCTTAATATTAACACATGGACCATACTTGTCCATAAAATATAAAGTAAGTTTCCCACGCTTATCCACGAGTTATCCACAAAATGTGCAATACTTGTGCAAATCCACATTAATTTTCCCGTGTGGATAACTAAAATGTGGATAACTTTTTACAGTTTATAGAAATTCGTGAAAAAATATTAATTTAGCTTGACTTCGTACAATTTTTTGTTATAATTGAAATGGTGTTTTTTAGGATAGAGGAGGTGGACAAACATGAAAATGACATACCAGCCAAATAGAAGGAAAAGAGCAAAAGTTCATGGTTTTAGGGCAAGAATGAGCACAAAAGGCGGAAGAAAGGTATTGGCTAGAAGAAGATTAAAAGGAAGAAAAAGAATATCAGCTTAGGCCACAATTTGTGGTCTTTTCTTCTTTAAGGAGTGCGTTTGCTATATGAAGTTCTCAGAATCGCTCAAAAAAAATGCGGAATTTAGAAATGTATATAAGAAAGGCGCTTCCTTTGCCAACCGGTTTCTGGTAATGTATATACTGCCAAATTGCACAAATGGGAACAGGCTTGGTATTTCAGTCAGTAAAAAGGTAGGGAACAGTGTGGTAAGGCACCGGCTTACCAGGTTGATTCGGGAAAGCTACAGGCTGCATGAAGAAGAGTATAAACGGGGCTATGATATTGTAGTTATTGCAAGGGTGAGTGCAAATCAGGCTTCCTTTCTGGAAATACAAAGCGCCCTGCTTCATCTTGCGGGCCTTCATTCAATAAAAGAAATTGAAAAGAAGATGGAATCGGTTTGAAGAAAATATTGATTTTTATGATTCAATTTTATAGAAAAAATATATCGCCTTTTAAAGGGTACAAATGCCCTTATTACCCGACTTGCTCGCAGTATGGGCTGGAAGCCGTAGAAAAATATGGCGCGGTGAAAGGCGGTGCTTTGGCTTTATGGCGGATTTTACGGTGCAACCCGTTTTCAAAAGGAGGGTATGATCCTGTCCCGTAAGCATTCATGTATAGGAGGTATAGATATTGTCAGATATTGTTTTAACGGCATATGACGGTGCGATCCTTGGGCCTATTGCAAAGGTTCTTGGCTTTCTTATGAATCAGATTTATGTGTTTTTGTCTAGTGTGCTTGGGATATCCAATATCAGTGTAACAATTATTATTTTTACGGTTGTTATTTATATGTGTTTATTCCCATTAACGTACAAACAGCAGAAATTTTCCAAGATATCGCAGAAGATGCAGCCAGAGCTGCAAAAGGTTCAGAAAAAGTACCAGGGGAAGAAGGATCAGGCTTCTTTAATGGCAATGCAGGAAGAAAATCGTATGATCCAGGAGAAATATGGCGTTTCGCCTACTGGAAGCTGTATTTATATGTTAATCAACCTGCCAATTTTGTTTGCTCTTTTGCGTGTGTTTTATAATTTACCAGCGTATTTGGGAAGCGTAAAAGCACAGCTTTCGTCTTTGGTTCAGGGTATTATGGCTACGCCCGGATATCAGGAACTAATGCAGGAACTGGTAAAAGAAGTAAAAGTTTCGACGGTTCGTGTAGATTTTACTGTTACGGACAAGGACGTGCTTTCTAATTATATTGTAGATACGCTTTATGCAATGCACAGCTCAGGGTGGGATTTATTAAAAGAGAAGTTTGCGGGGCTTTCGGATGTGATTGCTAGTACACAGGATAATATTAATCATATTAACAATTTTATGGGTATGAATATTTCTGATTCGCCAATGAGTATTATTATCTCAGGTTTTAAAACAGGGGCGATCCTTATGGTGGTTGCAGCTGTTATGATTCCTGTATTTTCTTATCTGACGCAGGTTCTTAGCATGAAGCTGATGCCGCAGCCGACGGTAGGAGGGGATAATGATGCGATGGCACAGCAAATGAATTCTGTTAATAAATTTATGCCTCTGGTTTCTTTATTTTTCTGTTTTTCGATTCCGGTTGGTTTGGGGGTTTACTGGATATTTAGCGCTCTGGTGCGAAGCGTGCAGCAGATTTTATTGAACAAGCATTTTGAAAAAGTAGATTTGGACGATATTATAAAGCAAAACCAGGAAAAGGCAAGAAAGAAACGCGAGAAGATGGGGATTTCGGAAAACCAGATTAATAATGCGGCTCATTTGAATACGAGAAAGCTTTCAAAAAAAGTTGATATGCCGTCAGAAGAAAAGGAAAGGCTTTTAAATGATGCAGCGCAAAAAAGGCAGAATGCGAAAAAAGGCAGCATGTCAGCAAAAGCGGATCTTGTGAAGGAGTTTAATGAAAGGAATAGCAAATAGGGGGGCGAGACTATGGATGTTATTGAGGTTTTGGCGAAAACATATGACGAAGCAGTAACAGATGCTTTGATTAAGCTGGGGTCAACCAGTGATCAGGTAGAAATTGAGGTTATCGATAAAGGAAGTGCAGGTTTTTTGGGGATTGGGGCTAAGCCTGTAAAGATTAAGGTAACAAAAAAGCTTACGGCGGAAAGTTTTTTAAAAAAATTTTTGTCGGATATTTTTGAAGCCATGCATTTAAATGTGGAGATAATACTTAAGGCAGATGAAGAGGCCCACTGCATTGATATTGAACTTAAGGGCGAAGAAATGGGAGTTTTGATTGGCAAGCGGGGGCAGACGCTGGATGCTTTACAGCTTCTTGCCAACAATGCAGCGCACAAGAATTTTGAAACATATTATAAAGTAAAGCTGGATACGGAGAATTACCGCTTAAGAAGGAAGGAAACGCTTGAAAATCTGGCCAAAAATATCGCATATAAAGTAAAACGGACGAAGCATTCGATTTCACTAGAGCCCATGAATCCTTTTGAGCGCAGGGTAATCCATTCTGCCTTGCAAAATGACAGGTATGTTATTACCCACAGTGAAGGAGAGGATCCATTCCGGCATATTGTAATTTCTTACAAAAAATAACTTGAAAATAGCAGAGGCTGCTGCAATACATTATACTTTCGTATTCTTTCGTGAGTTGGTGTCTGCGGCAGCTTTTTTATAAGTAGATAGGAGTGCTTTTCTTATGGGAACGGATACAATTGTAGCAATTGCGACTGCACTTACAAATTCAGGGCTTGGAATTATCCGGATCAGCGGAGAAGAAGCCATTGAAACGGCAGATAAGGTAATAAGCCTAAAATCAGGAAAGAAGCTTTTTGCCTGTGATAGCCATACGATTCATTACGGTTTTGTCAAGGATGGGGAGCGTATTGTTGATGAGGTGATGGTTGCTTTAATGAAGGCTCCAAAAAGTTATACGAGAGAAGATACTGTTGAGATCAACTGCCATGGGGGAGTACTTGTGATGCAGCTGATTATGGGGCTTTTGTTAAAAAAGGGTGCAAGGCCCGCGGAGCCAGGTGAGTTTACGAAGCGGGCTTTTTTAAACGGGCGGATTGATTTGGCTCAGGCAGAATCGGTAATGGATGTTATCCATGCTCAAAATGAATTTGCCCTAAAAGCTTCCATAGAACAGCTAAAAGGGGCAGTTTCGGAAAATGTGAGGAAATTAAGGGAAGAGATTTTATATGAGCTGGCATATATTGAATCTGCCATGGATGATCCGGAGCACTTTGAGCTTGAAGATTATGGCAATCAACTTTTGGTAAAGACGGATCGTATCTTAGGGGAAGTCAAAAGGCTGCTTTATAATGCAGAAAATGGTTCAATATTAAAAGAAGGTATCCGTACTGTGATTGTTGGGAAGCCTAATTCTGGTAAATCATCTCTTTTAAATGCCTTACTTGGGAAAGAGAGGGCTATTGTAACAGATATTGCCGGGACGACGCGGGATGCGATTGAAGAACAGGTACGTTTGAATGAAATTAGTTTGAATATAATTGATACGGCAGGTATCCGTGCAACAGATGATACAGTGGAACAGATCGGAGTTTTAAAGGCGAAAGAATATATTGGAAAATCAGATTTAGTGATTTATGTTGTAGATGCTTCTGTACCCTTGAGTGGAGATGATTTTGATATCGTGCGTCTGATAAAAGACAGGAATGTAGTCGTGCTGTTAAATAAATCAGATTTGGAAACAGTTGTTACAAAAGAGGAAATAAGGGTGATTTTGGATAAGACAGCGCTTTCTGTTTCAACAAAGTATGGAAAAGGAATAGAACAGTTAGGACGTACGATTGAGGAAATGTTTTTTCATGGTAAAATCGGGTATAATGATGAAGTTTATATTACAAATGAAAGGCATAAGGCATCCTTGCGTTTGGCAGAGGCTAGCCTGGGTATGGTAAGAAATAGTATTGCAGATGGGATGCCAGAAGATTTTTATACGATTGACCTGATGGATGCTTACCGCGAGCTGGGGAGTGTCATTGGAGAATCGGTGGAAGATGATTTGGTAAATGAAATTTTTAGCAGGTTTTGTATGGGAAAATAAATTATAAGAAAGAAGGATAACAATGCCCTGTATTATAGAAAATTATGATGTTTGTGTGGTCGGAGCAGGACATGCGGGATGTGAAGCGGCTTTGGCTGCGGCAAGGCTTGGTTTTGAAACCATCCTATTTACAATCAGTATAGATAGTATTGCAATGATGCCCTGTAACCCAAATATTGGGGGCAGTTCAAAAGGGCATTTGGTCCGGGAAATTGACGCCCTTGGCGGAGAAATGGGAAAAAATATAGATAAGACTTTTATCCAGTCCAAAATGTTAAATAAGTCAAAAGGCCCTGCTGTCCATTCCCTGCGCGCGCAGGCAGATAAACTTTCCTATACAATGGAAATGAGAAAAACATTACAGTCTACGGATCATTTGACAATCCGGCAGGCAGAAGCGGCAGAAATTATAACAGAATCGTTAGAAGGAGGATACCGGATTGTTGGGGTTAAAACGGTTTCCGGAGGAACGTATTATTGTAAAGCAGCCGTTTTGTGTACGGGAACGTATTTGAATGCCAGATGTTTGACTGGAGAAATGGTTACACATACAGGACCGAATGGATTACAGGCAGCAAACAGCCTAACAGATTCACTAAAGCTACATAATGTAGAAATATACCGCTTTAAAACAGGTACTCCGGCAAGAATTGACAAAAGATCGATCGATTTTTCAAAAATGTCGGAGCAGTTCGGGGATAAAACGGTGGTACCTTTTTCATTTACTACAGATCCAAAAGATGTCCAGATTGACCAGGTTTCCTGCTGGTTAACTTATACGAATGAAGAAACCCATGAAATTATACGGAACAACCTGGATCGCTCTCCGTTATTTGCTGGTGTGATAGAAGGGACTGGGCCGCGGTACTGCCCTTCTATTGAAGATAAGGTTGTGAAGTTTGCTGATAAGGACCGGCATCAGGTATTTATAGAACCGGAGGGGATTCATACAAATGAAATGTATATCAGCGGTATGTCCAGCTCCTTGCCAGAAGATGTCCAGCAGAAAATGTACCGTACGGTGCCTGGGCTGGAAAATGCAAAAATCGTGCGGAATGCCTATGCAATAGAGTATGACTGCATTAATCCTAACCAGCTGTTTCCGTCCCTGGAATTTAAAACAATAAAAGGGTTGTTTTGCGGCGGGCAATTAAACGGCAGCTCCGGTTATGAAGAAGCCGCCTCCCAGGGTTTGGTAGCAGGTATTAACGCTTGTATGTATATACAGGGAAAGGAACCTCTCATATTAGACCGCTCTGAAGCTTACATCGGTGTCTTGATTGATGATCTTGTAACGAAGGAAAACCACGAACCTTACCGCATGATGACTTCAAGAGCGGAATATCGCCTCCTTTTGCGTCAGGATAACGCCGATTTGCGTTTGACAAAAAAAGGATACGAAGTTGGTTTGATCCCAAAAGAACGTTATGACTGGGTAGTAAAAAAAGAGCAGATGATAGCAGAAGAAATAGGGCGTATCAGTAAAGTAGTGGTTGGTGCAAATCAGAGTGTGCAGTCTTTGCTTATTTCTTACGGGAGCATCCCTCTAAATACAGGTACCTCGCTAACAGAGCTGATCCGCAGGCCGGAATTAAATTATGATATGCTCGCTCCAATTGATCCGAAACGGCCAGAACTTCCCGCTGAAGTAAAAGAGCAGGTTAATATTAATATCAAATACGAAGGTTATATTTCCCGTCAATTCAAACAAGTTGCACAGTTTAAAAAATTAGAGAAAAAGTTATTGCCCAAGACACTGGATTATAGCGATATTCATGGTTTGAGAATAGAAGCAGTTCAAAAACTAAATCAGATAAAACCGGTATCCATTGGGCAGGCCTCTAGGATATCTGGCGTATCACCAGCGGACATCTCCGTGATCCTGGTATTTTTAGAGCAGTTAAGGCAGAGGAAAAAAGATGATGGAAGATAAAATAAATTATATGAGACAACAATTTGAAAAGGAAGGATTTGCATTTTCAGATAGTCAGGAGCGTCAATTTTATACATTTTATGAGATGCTGATCGAAAAAAATAAAGTAATGAACCTTACAGGTATTAAGGAATTTACTGAGGTCGTGGAGAAGCATTTTATTGATTCTTTATCGTTATATAGGATTATGAATTTGAATAAGGAGCTTTTGATCTTAGATCTTGGTACTGGTGCGGGTTTTCCTGGTATTCCATTGAAAATAGCTTATCCAGGTCTTAAGATTGTATTAATGGATTCTTTGCAAAAGAGAGTGGGATTTCTTAAAGAGGTTATCAGGGAGCTTCGTTTGGAATATATATGGGCTGTCCATGGAAGGGCAGAAGAGTGTGCTAAAAATCCTAAACTTCGAGAACAGTTTGACCTATGTGTATCGCGTGCAGTGGCAAATCTAAGCGTATTAGAAGAATACTGTTTACCCTTTGTGAAAATTGGTGGAAAAAGTATTGCCTATAAATCAGGAAGTGTGGATAAGGAAGTACAGGAAGCGCAGAAATCATGTAAGGTTTTAGGTGGTAAGTTAGAAGAAGTTTACAAATTTCAAGTTGGGGAAAGCAAGAGATCGTTTGTAACGGTAAAAAAAATAAAAGGTACACCGAAGCAATATCCAAGGAAGGCAGGCATGCCTGGAAAAATGCCGCTATAGAGATTAAAAGCAGGCGTATAACATGCCTGCTTTTAAATTGTCTCTATAGTTTAGAAATAGTCTTTTTATCGATCATTTTACGCCATTTGATTTTTTGATTTTATAATTAAACCAGATTCTAATAAATAATAATCCCCCTATTACGCTAATGATCGATCCTTTAACCAGTCCAGGTGTTTGATACTCCAAATATATGGTATGCTCCCCCTTTTTTAGCGGAAGAGCCATAAACATCTTGTTAGCGCGGAGCAGTTTAGATTTTTCACCGTCAACCCAAGCGTGCCAGCCTTTACTATAAGGAATTGCCAGGCAAAGAATTTTATTTTCTTTTAGGTTAATTTTACCTTTTACTATATTTGTTCCAAAATATTCGTCTTCCAATACCTCTTCTTTTAATGTATTTATATATTTTTTATAATTTTCCATTGGCTGGCAAATAATTTTTATGCTTCCGATTTTATATTTTCCTTTGTAGGGGAATGTAATAGTCATTTTCGTTTGTGGGTTTTCATGATATCCCAGATTAATCAGGTAGTTAACCTGCCCTTTATAATTTCTATGGTTAGGAGTCATATAGCGCATTTGATTTTTGCTGTCATTTGATTTGACATTAACCACAAATTCATTTTGGAATATGTCATCTGTCTGCATTTTCACATCCTCTAATAACAAATAAGTTTCGCAATTTTCCATCCCGTTGAATGATAGTTTTATTTTTGATTTATTTTTTGAGGTTTTAATCGTTCCTTCAGGCTGAAGGGCGGCATCTTTTCCATAGTCTGTAGTGAATTCTATTTTTGTTGAATCAAAAACGGGATGTGTTACTGGAAATTGATTTTGTAGAGTAGTATCGCCAGTGTCAATTACAATTCCCTGTAAAAGCGCTTCCTGCCGTTTTGCAGAATCCATGTTTTCATATTCGTTTAGGGGTATGAAGGAGCTATATGTGTACCCTAAAGGCAGGAAAAATCTGTTTTTAAAGATTTCGTATTGTTTCTTTTCTGACAGAGAAACTGACCCAATATAATCAAACCCATATGGTATTGAACTTGATTTTGTTGAAGCAAAATATTTTATGCCCGAAAGTGCGTCTAAAAATGTACGGTGATCTAAATCTTTATAATTAAATACATTGAAAAATTTGATCGACATATCCATATAGTAATCCGGAATTACACTATTTTCTAAGCTCCAGTAATATTCTACGCTATGGCCTCCAATCACTGCAGAAGCGTTCATGTTTGTAAAATCATCTGTTTCATATCGGAAAAAAGATGTTTCCTGCCCGGTAGTTAATTGTAGCGCTTTTGGCGTACTTATAATAATGTTTTCATATGCTTTTCCCGATGGTAAAAATTCTGATGCGTAATCTTTCCCGTTTGTACTATATAGATAAAAGGCATTTATAAATACATGAAGTATAGAAAAAAACAGAAAATAGGCAGATATGTAGCGAATACCTTTATTCTTGTTTTTCGTGCATATGGTTGTTTTTGAAAACAGCATAGCCATATCATTCCAGACAGAAGTGAGGATGTAGGAAACAAGCGCTGCATAAATAAAACACCACCGGTTGGAAACATAGGAAAATCCATTGAGGGCTTTGCCACAGAAAGGGATACACAGCATAGCGGTCATAATTAAAAATGATATTTTTAAAAGTTTATATTTTCTTTTTTTTGAAGAAAGCATAAGCATTACTGAAAAAAATGCAGGCGCTGTAAATCCTAAAACCGTCCACTCGCCTATAGGATGCGGTTTTATAAAATTAGCCAAAAGCTTGGCATAATACCCTGGTTTGTACAATAAAGGATAAGCCTGTGGGGTGTTCGACCGGTTTGTTGAAAAAAAGGCAAGCAGTACAGGAAGTAAGATAAAAAAAGACATACATATTCCTATTGCCGCATAGCTGGTGAAGCGTCCAGCTGTAAGCAATATATCTTTCCAAATTTTTTCATGAGGAAATGAAAAAAAACGCACTGCAATATAAAAACAAGCTGCAAATGCAATCATATAAAAGAAATAAAAATTGCTCATTGCAGAAAGAAATACTGTAATTATAAAAAGGCATGGATTTCTCCTTTTAAATATTTTTTCTATGCCTGCGCAGAGTAAAGGCAAATAAATCATTGGATTCATAAAAAACGGGTGGCGTATTCCCCCATAGAGCATAAAACCACAAAATGTGTAGTTAATGGCTCCTCCAACAGAAGCAATTTGCCCCTTTTTCATTTGACGGCAATAATAAAGAAAACTAATTCCAGAAAGGTAAAGCCTTAAGATAATTAGCGCTTGGTATAAATATTCTGTAAATGATTCTGGGACAAAAAAGCTTAGTATATTAAGCGGATCACCAATTACATAGTAATGCATTGTCGTAATAATGTCTGATCCATATCCAATATGAAAGTCCCAAAGTGGTATTTTAAAAGTATGAAGGGAAAAAAAATTATTTATAATCTCCCTTCCCCAATTTCCAAAATGCATCAGTGCAATATAATGTTGACGTATTCCGTCACTGTTCCAGATTAAGCTTTTATTTCCAATTAAAAAAGTAATGAATACAAGAGGAGTTATAAAGATAAATAGTAAGGTGTAAATAAAGTAACAATTGTTTTTTCTAGTTTTGTCCATAAGTATGCCTTTTTCCTTTTTTTAATCATATGCTCCATTTTGTAGCATTATTATTTAAAAATGCTACACATATATTAACACAATAATTATGATTTTGCTACGTTTTGTTGCATATTTTTTTTAGGGAAGAAATATAATTTATGTAAAATGGAGAGTGATGGTCTTTGGAAAATGAGTTACTTCCGCAAAAATTAAAGGAATTACGGAAAGCAAATGGGTACACACAGGATTATGTTGCATCATTTTTGGGAGTAGTGCGTCAGACATACTCCCATTATGAAACAGGGCATCGGACACCAAGTTCGGAAACCCTTTATAAATTGGCAGGGTTATATAATGTATCAATTGAAGACTTTATGCAGTTGATCATTAAATTAGATCAGACAATTTATTATGATGCGCCCCCAAGTACACAGTCTGGACAAGAGTTGTCTGGATTCTTAGATTATGTAAATGCTCAGGATAATATACGGAAGCTGCGCTTTTTGAATTATATGGAAAAAGAACTTCTTTTTTATTTTGAGCAAATTTCACCAGAAGATAAAAAAGAAATTATAGAATTTATAAAAATCAAATCCAGAAAATACAAAGAAACCGGGTGTAAATTACCGGAAAAAAATTAAAATTGCCGCATCTTATAGCTTTTTCTGCGGATGCGGCAATTATATTGTTACTCTAACAACATGCAAATGATTTCATATAGTTTATTTGGATCTTCCAATTGTGGAAGTTTATTTATATTGGACATAACTGCAGTTTCTATTGTTTCATCATATTCCCGGTAAGAGTCCATAATATCGGGATATTCTTGTGTATCACAGCTTCCAATTAGGAAAATAGTATTTTCTACTTTTTTGAGTGCAGGGATGATATTAGTATTTGTGTAGTTAGCAGTTATACTCCCTAACAGATATCTGCCTTTGCTATGGCATGTGTGTGCGGATTCATAGTAAATATCTTTTAACTTGCATGAAATGAGGTTTTTTTTTCGATAATATTCTTGTTCAAATGTTTCGGATATGTTTGCTTCGGACATCTGTATATTATAAAAAAATGTTCCAATAATAGGAGTGTATAATATACGCTTGATTAGCTGATCTTGTTTAGTTGGACAAGCCTGTAAGGAATGCAGGGATGGAGGACTGATAAAAAAGAGACTGCGTAATATAGAGTAGTCCATCGTAGCTGCCATCAGTGTAAAAGTACATGAATGGCCTGTTGCGATTACATCTGTTTTCAGTCCTATTATTTTTTTTATAAAGTCTGTTAGCAGCTGCACATACATGTAATTTGTATATGTTAAGTTTGGTTTGTCTGATCTGCCACATCCTAATAGATCAATTGTATAAACTGTATGATTCTGTTTTAAAAGGCTGGCTATGAATTTCCATTCATTTGATGAACTCGATGGATGAAGATCATGGATAAGCAGGATAGGAGAGCCTTTCCCCTGTTTGGTGTAAAAAATATTGCCGTACCGCCAGTTAAAATAGTGTCCGTCTGATTTTGTAATTGTATTTTTGATTCCTGAAGTAGTGTCAACAAATTTATTGACGCCATATATACATCCAGTTGTAAAGGCTGACAGCAACAAAAAATGCTTAATATTTTTTCTCATATAGAACCTCCTTCTATTGATCGGTAACTTGTCTTTCTGTTCTATTATAGACGAATTTCCTCAGAGATACAAATAAAAATATATTCTTTCTTTTTATTTATAAAAGGAGTAGAATAAAACTAAGAAAATAGTTCGGTAAAAACATATGTTCTAAGGAGGGTTTATGGTATATGATTTTGTTAAAAAAATGCGTTCTGAACTTCTGAATGAAAAAATGGAGTTGGAATACGAACATACTAAAATTAAAAATGAGTTGGAGCAGAATCAAAGATTTTTGGAAAAAATTATGCAAGAAGAACAAGAGACTTATGATATTTTTTCACCTAGAAGAAAAAATTATAAGTTAAAAGAAAATATTAAGAGTTTGAAACAAAAGCAGGATGGGTTAAAAAAATCTGATGAAGAAATAAGAAAAAAATTACTTTTATTGTCTCAAAAAGTCAATGATTGCGAGAAAGCGATCAAACAAAAAAAGACAAGAAAAAATATGGTTTTGGAACCGGAATTCAATAAAACTAAGGATTTGGCAAAGAAGGATAAAGAGGAGGTGTACGAAGCAAATAAAAACACAGCTATTAATAATACAATAAAATGCGTTATTCAAAAGGTGGAGCTATGCAGCCATCTTTTACTAGTAGATTCAAACCGTTGCAGGTTAGAGTTGAATGAAATTAAAAAAATACTTTTGGAGATGAAGGAGCAATTAGATGGTGAGGATGGATCTGGTTTTGATAAGGAGGAGCATGAATGGGGGCAGTTCGACTATTGATTGCGGATCATCATTGTATGGTTGGGGAAGCCTTGAGTTGTCTATTGGAGTCAAAAGAATATAGTATAATAGGGAATGTTGGAAATTGGGAGGATTGCTTAAAAAAACTGACAGAAACTGAAAAATATCATGTAGATTTATTAATACTGGATCTAATGATGCCGGGAGAGCATGGCCTTGAGCTTTTGAGTAGGATTCAGGAAAATAGGACAAGAGTTTTGGTATTGACAGGACAGAAGGGTTTGAGGTATTTTGAAAAAGCAGTTGCTTTAGGGGTGGATGGTTATTTATTGAAAACTTGTAGTTTGATCGAATTAAAGAAAGCAATTGAGGTTGTAGTGGGAGGGGGGAAGTATGTACAAAATACATTGGTAACGTTGATGGAACTAAGGAAGCGTAATTTAGAGAAGATGAGTAGCTTGACAAAACGGGAGTTGGAAGTTTTGGAATATTTGGCATTTGGTATGTATAATAAAGAAATTGCCATAAAATTGGAGATAAGTGAGAGGACAGTTAAAAATCATGTGGCAAATATATTTAAAAAAATTAAAGTTGCAGACCGGACACAGGCAGCAGTGTTTGCAATACGGAGTGGGTTGGTAGAGTTTGATGAGTAGTGGAAATTGTTTCACGTGAAACATTAGAGTGTGGTGAAAATATCATGTAAAGTGGAGATGGAAAGGTGGTAAAAATGGTTTTTAAACATGTTATAGAGCTATATGAAGTATGGGAAGAGGGTGGCGAAAGATTTGTCAGTCAGAGGGCAGGGTATGCGCCTGGGTCTGTGTTCAGGGATAAAGGGTCTCTAAAGCATTCCATTTATGTATTCTCATGCTGACGCAACTGCCGTAAATGAGCCGTTCATGGCGCGGTTACGGCTTGCCCTGTCATCCGTGGCAAGAAATTGCTGGAAAATGAACGGGATACTTAAGAGTCCCTAAACCCCATTACAAGGCTCCAGCCTCATACCCTGCCTCTG
>OFGF01000264.1_pt1 | contig 51426 bp, 56 predicted proteins | sample 1521711 | NCBI WGS metagenome assembly OFGF01 (sample SAMEA3504092, study PRJEB24116) | mouse gut metagenome | biome: mouse gut; feature: mouse-associated habitat; material: faeces | place: Denmark | collected 2011 | reverse complement strand
CACATCCATCTCCTGTAAGTCCGGCTCAACCGGGCCTTTACCCTATTGGAATCAAGATTTTGAACTTGTTTCGCAATTACCTAATGAAACATCACCAGCATATCACACAAAACACGACGCATCTATGTCATGTTTTACTGACGAATTTATTTTAATGAAAATGCGTTGTTTTTACAATCCACGCTCCCGCATAGCTAATACAGATTCTTCTATGCGTTCGCTGCAATACGCCCATTTTATGCCACATTACGTCTATTTTAAAAATTGATTTCCCTTCTGCGTTATGCTATAATTGAGCCATGTTTAAAAATAAAGGAGTGTGTGCAAAATGGCTGACGAAACAAAAACACAGGAAACAGAATCAATGAACGATTATAAAGACGAACTAGAAGCTTCGTTCCGCAAATTATCGGAAGGCGACATCGTTTCCGGAACGGTAATCGCTGTTACGGAAGATGACGTGACGCTTGATTTACGCTACTATGCTTCCGGCATTATCAAAGCCTCCGAAATCAGCAGCGATCCCGACTTTAACCTGCCAGAATCCATCCATGTCGGAGACACATTAGAAGCGACCATTATCCGTTTAGACGACGGCGAAGGAAATCTTCTGTTATCGAAAAAAGAAGCGAACGAAATTCTCGCATGGGACAAACTAAAACAGTATATGCAGGATGGCGCGAATTTAACTGTCCGCATTAAAGGAATTGTCCCAAGCGGCGTAATTGCCTATCTCGAAGGCATACGCGGATTTATTCCAGCTTCCCATTTAAGCTTAGATTATGTCGAAGACTGTAACCCATGGCTTGGCAAAGACGTGGAAGTCCGTGTAATTACCGTAGAGGAAAGCAAGAAAAAATTAGTCCTCTCTGCAAAAGTAATTGCGCGGGAAAAAGCAGAGGAGGAACGCAGCCATAAAATTTCCATGTTAGCGCCAAATACGATTGTGGAAGGCACAGTGGAAAGCCTTATGCCTTACGGCGCATTCATTAACATTGGCAATGGGCTAAGCGGATTAGCGCATATTTCACAAATCTCAGCAAAACGGATTAAAAAACCAGCGGAAGTCTTAAAAGTCGGACAGAAAGTAAAAGCGAAAATCTTAAATACAAATGACAACAAAATCAGCCTGAGTATGCGCGCATTAGAAGAAGAAATGATAGACACGGAAGCGGAAGAAATCAACAAAAGCGTAATGGCATTTTCCTCCAACGAATCCGCCTCCACCAGTCTTGCCTCTCTGCTCAAAAATATCAAATTAGATAATTAAAAATAAAACAGGCATTTTTCATTTTTCCGAAAAATTGCCTGTTTTTTCTGTTTTCACAATTTGCATTGCGCAAAACGCCGCAACAATGCCAACGAACATTCCCACGATAACGTCTGTCGGATAATGTATCCCGATATAAAGCCGCGTAAGGCAGATCAATATCCCAAGCGTAAGAGCAGGAATGCCGGACCGCTTCGGCAGTTTAGCAAATAACACAACGGACGCCGCCATGGAACAGGTGGAATGTCCTGAAGGAAATGAAAAGTCATGCGCCCGCTTTCCAATTAACGTCAAACCTTCCACTACTTCATACGGGCGAATCCGCGCCACCATATTTTTCAAACACAAGTTCGTAATGAGAAACCCAATCACAAGAGCCAAAAACCCTGTCACTGCTATTTTCCGGTATTTGGAAAAAAGCAGGAGCATGGCAAACAGCAAAATCCAAAACCAGCCCGCATCCCCTAAGTTTGTCAGAAACAAAACGAATGGGTCAAGCGCTTCTTTTCTAATATATTGTTGTATCCATAAAAGGATCGATCCGTCTAGCTGCCAAAGCCAATCCATAGGTTCTCCTCACAAATCTGGTTATTGCCGCTTCTTTTGTTTCATAAGATATAGAAATATGTATCTGGAGACGATCTATGCAAATTCTATTGTTTTTATCCGAATCCATTATACCTCTTATGATTTTTCTTATTGTCACATATGGGCTGTTAAACCGCCAAAATGTCTATCAGGATTTTCTGAAAGGCGCAAAAGACGGTTTTTTTACGGTCATTGACATTTTGCCTACGCTGGTAGGGCTGATGACCGCCGTCGGCATTTTACGCGCATCGGGCTTTTTCGATTTCCTGACCGGAATTTTTGAACGGTTTGCCGGCTCACTGCATATCCCGATAGAATTAATTCCGGCCGCCATAGTCAAGATGTTTTCTTCCTCCGCGGCAACCGGACTTCTGTTAGACTTATTTAAAACATACGGCACAGATTCCTTTATCGGGCTTGCGGCGTCAATAATGATGAGCTGTACCGAAACCATTTTTTATACGATGAGCATTTATTTTATGCACGTCCATGTCAAAAAGACACGTTACACGCTCTCTGGCGCGCTGTTTGCCACAGTCTGCGGCATTGCGGCAAGCATTTTCCTCGCTTCAAAAATGGCCTGATTATAATACTTTAGAAAGAAAATCCCGCAATCTCGGATTTTTCGGATGCTTAAAAAATTCCTCCGGCGTATTTTCTTCCATAATGATTCCTTCATCAACAAACAAAACCTTGCTGCCGACTTCCCTAGCAAAGCCCATTTCATGCGTCACGACAACCATTGTCATACCGCTGTCCGCGAGCTCTTTCATTACGTCCAAAACTTCCCCTACCATTTCCGGATCAAGGGCGGAAGTCGGTTCGTCAAACAGCATCACTTTTGGATTCATAGCAAGGGAACGCACTATGGCGATTCTCTGCCTCTGCCCGCCGGAAAGCTGGGACGGATACGCATCCGCTTTTTCGGTCAGATTGACTCTTTTTAAAAGGCTTAAGGCTTTTTCTGACGCCTGTTCCTTGTCCATTCGCTTTAGCTTCACGGGAGCCAGCGTAATATTATCCATAATTGTCAGGTTATTGAACAGGTTGAAATTTTGAAACACCATTCCCATATGTTCCCTGACTTTATTGATATTTGTTTTCGGATCGGTAATAAGCTGCCCGTCAAACCAGATTTCACCGCTTGTCGGCGTTTCTAAGAGATTCATACAGCGTAAAAAGGTGCTTTTCCCGGAACCGGAAGGCCCTATGACAACGATTTTTTCCCCTTTTTCCACATGGTAATCAATGCCTTTTAAAACTTCGTTTTTTCCAAATGATTTATGCAGACGTTTCACGGTGATCACCTTTACGCAGCCTCCTCTCTAACAATTCGATTAATTTGCTCAATATTTTTATAATAACAAAATAGATGACTGCGGCGCCGATTAACGGCATAAACGCTTCAAATGTCCTCGAAGAAATCTGGCTTGCCGTCCTTGTCAAGTCGGAAAGGCTGACATAACCGACAATCGCCGTTTCTTTTAACAACACGATAAATTCATTTCCAATAGGCGGAAGCACATTTTTAACCGCCTGAGGCAGTATAATATAACGCATTGTCTGCCCTTTGGACAGTCCAAGCGAACGCCCCGCTTCCATCTGTCCGTGATCGACTGCCTGTATTCCAGCGCGCATAATTTCAGAAACATACGCTCCGCTGTTGATCCCAAATGTTAAAACCGCCACCAAAACGCCGTTTTTGCTATTCGTCATTACGATAAACCACATAATTAATAGCTGAAGCACTGACGGCGTTCCGCGGATTACGTCAATATAAATCTGGGCTATGTAAGAAAAAATGGAACGTTTCCCATTTTTCCCTGTGGACAGTTTCATCAACGCAACGACAATGCCAATGGCAACGCCTAAAATTGCGGCAAACAGTGATATTTGCAAAGTGACCCCTAAGCCGTTTAAATAGAGTTTCCACCGGTCGCCCTCAATAAAAGCAATCTGGAATTTATCCGCTGCTTCTGCAAACCATTCATTCATTGATTCTCTCCACTTCCGTCCGGTTAGTTGCCGATATACTGACTGACTAATTCATCAAAGGTTCCATCTGACTTAAGTTCCGCCAATGCATCATTGATCTTCTTCGCTAAAGCTTCATCTCCTTTTGGCATTGCGATTGCATAATATTCTTTTTCAAACCCAAACTCCGGGCTTTCCCCGTCAAAAAGCTTCACTTCATCTTTAAACTGTTCCCCAAACACTTGAGCCGGATTTTTGTCAATAATTACAGCGTCCACTCTGCCGTTGCGTAAATCATTGACCGCATCCACCGCTTTATTGTACTGGGATGCAGTTGCATCCTTAATATCTTCTACAATAAAATCTCCGGTCGTGCCAAGCTGCACCCCGATGTTTTTTCCTTCCAAATCTGCCGCTTGCGCTATGTCAGAATCTGCTGGGACAATGACATACTGCACTGCTTCATAATAATTATCGGAAAAGTCAACCATAGCTTTCCGTTCATCTGTCACCGTCATTCCTGCAATCGCTATGTCAATTTTACTTCCTATAGAAGCGACAAGAGAATCAAATTCCATATTTTCCACTTGTACCTCTACGCCAAGTTTCTCAGCAATCGCTTTCACTAATGCCATATCAAATCCGTCCGGTTCCCCATCGTCCCCGACAAATTCAAATGGAGGAAATTCTGCGTTTGTCCCTACATTCAGCACGCCGTCAGCAAGGACGTCACTGTTTGCATCCGCCGCATTCGCATCCTCTCCTAAATCCGTCCTGTTCTCTGACTGTGTGTCAGATTCGCCGCCTTGAAGATCCACTTTTTCATCTGCGCTTGTATCCGCATTCTGGCTGGCGTCTTTTTCTTCCCCACATCCTGTAAATGCCATCGTCACTGCCAATAATAACACTACTGCTGATTTTTTCATAATTCTTTTTCCTTCCTTTTTCACAAATATTATTTATTGTAACATCTTTATGTATAAAAACAAGTATAAAATAAAAACATCTGCATGATTATTCATTTTTTAATTCATATACTTTAAAATGGTATCCCAAATCCTAGCGTCCTCTAACCCCAGTTTCCAGAAAGACATTCCCGCCAGATTTTCCTTTGCGGCGGCTTCAAGTTTCAGCTCCATAGACTTCGCGTCTTCAAGCCAGATTTTATAAGTTTTTCCGTCATTGACATACTCTGCATAATATTGTCCGTCCGCCTCAGACCATGTTGGCTCAATGCCATTGACGTTTACCATGTTCCAGCTTTCTTCCATGCTTACCGCCTGTGAAGTCAAATCGTAGGGCACATAATCTTCTGAAGCGGCTTCCATGTCATTATCCGGCTCTTTTGGCGTTTCCGTCCAAACCCTCGTATAAAAAGGCGCCGCTAAAATCGTCTGTTCGGCCGGAACTTCTTTTAACGTATCTTTAATTCCCTGCGTGACAAAACCAATCGATGCGACAGACCCCTCATCTGATCCAACATAGTGCTCATCATATCCCATAATAATAATATAATCCGCAAAATTCGCCTGTTCTTTCCTATTATAAAATGCGGTATATTCCGTCGGCGCATAATTATCAACGGACAGCACAATGCCATTGTTTTTACACTTCAGGGAAAGTTCCCGGATAAACTGGATATACCCATCGCCCGCTTCTTTGCCCAAGGCTTCAAAATCAACATTAATTCCGTCAAAATTATATTGGATTGCAGCCGCAATAAGCTGATTCACTACATTTGTCCGCTTCGACGTGTAATTGAGCACCTCCGCGGAATCGACTTGATCGTTTTCTAAATTACTGACAAGCGCCCATACTTCGATTCCCTGATTATGGCAATACTGCACATATTCCGCGCTTGCAAGATTCATCAATGTTCCATTGTTGTCATTCAAGTAAAACCATGTCGGTGAAATCACGTTTAATCCCTTCACGCCGGACAAAACTTCAGAAATTGTATTGTTAGCCTCGGGAACCGTCACCTGATGCCAGCCCATATTAATCTTTTCATCTTTTAACAGGTGGGTAAATTTTTCTTTCCGTGATTTGTGTCCATGGCTTTTCTTTTCTGCCTGTCCTAATTTTTTATTCTGGATATAACCAGTAATCCCATCTTCCGTCGCAACTTTATCCCAAGCATCTCCGGCTTCTAATTGGATCAATCCGGTTTCTTGCGTCACTTCGGCAAGAATCGGGCTCTTAATTCCGCCCTTTTGGCGGATCTGAGTGTCTTTTTGCACAGGGACGGACATAAAATCCGACCAGTCCGTCGTCACGACAAGACGGTTTGGCTCCTCATAAAAACGATACTCCAAATCCGTAAATTTTTTAATATATTCCATAGCAATGTATGCCGTCTTTGCATCGGCATATACGATAACATAATTTTCCGTGTTTTTCTGTTTCGTCACAAAATAATCTTTACTGGAAGCCGCCGCAGAAACTAAATCGTCAGGCGTTGTGTACAAAAGCAGATTTTCATTGGAATCCCAATAAAAACGGGCGTTAAACATTTCTTTCACTGTCTCATAATCAAGATACGCCATGCCGTCTTTGATAACCGCCTGTGTATCGGAGATTTTATGATCCACGATAACCGCTGCCGCTGAAGCATCCGTAACCCCAAAATATTCCGATAAATCCATTTTTTCTTTCGATGGCGTATATTTACTGATAATTTTGCCTGCAATTAAAACGATAATAATAATCGCAATCACAACTATGACCAAAATGACAGACTGTTTCCGCCTTTTCTCCATCTGTGCGTCCTCCTAAAGTATAAATTACGTTGAAACCCATTACCAAACATTCCTATTATACCATACCATTCGAAAGATTCAAATAAATTCATGACAGTTTCTTATTTTTTCTTATTCCTCTGCCTTTTTTAATCCAATTACCAAAATAGAATGTCTCTAAATGCTTTAGAAACAAAGCTGAACAAAGTTAATATCACTTTTCCACTTTCATAGCATTTTCCTTTTTCGACTTTTTAACGGTTCTCTCCCTTTTCTCCTTTTTATTATGGAAAAAGTTGAATTTTTCTCTTTTATAATGTAAAATCAGCTTAGAATTCTTATATTCAAAGAATGTTCACCTCAAAAACCCACAAAAGAAAGAGAAAAGGACTGGAAATGTCTAACAAAGAAGCGAAAACAAATCTATGGGTCTATGACCTTTTAAAACAGGCGGATATTTTCCTAGAGCCACAAGGAAGCTCCATAAAAGAAATACAATCCGCATTAAAAACCGCATCGAAAAGGAAAACTGGCAAAATCGGATATCCGGAATATATTGGCGTTGTCAAAGACTATCTGCTTGTCATAGAAAATAAAGCGGATTTGTCCAGACATATGAAACTCGACGATAACGGCAACATAAGCGAATCCGCAAACGCGGCTGTAAACTATGCCGTAAATGGCGCAATTTTTTATGGAAAACATCTCGTCCGGCATACATCATACAGAAAAATTATTGCATTTGGCATATCCGGCAATGAGAAAAAACATAAAATCACCCCAATTTATTTAGATGAAACCGAATATTGCCGTCAACTGCCCGAAATAGAATCTTTTATCACTTTCAACGAAGATAACATTGACGAATACTATATCCGGCAAGTCCTAAAAGAACATACAAAGTTCGAAAAAGAAACCGCCGACATTTTAAAAGACGCCAGTGTTTTACATGAAGACCTCAGAAACTACGGCAATTTGCTGGAAACAGAAAAACCGCTAATCGTTTCTGGAATCCTGCTTGCCCTGCGTGAAAGTGAGCATAGAAATTTTTCCATAGACGATTTAACGGGCGACGCCATTCTCACAGACGGGCAGAAAATTTACGATGCCATTCAGACCAACCTGCAAAGGGCAAACGTTTCTCCCGCAATTAAAAAAGATAAAATCTTAAGCCAGTTTGCCTTTATAAAGGACACAGTAAAACTAAATGAACCTGATCCAAAACTAAAAAAGACCCCGCTGAAACATTTTGCCGAATATTTAAACCAAACAATCTACCGCTCTATCCGTTATATCAGCAGCGCGGAAGACTATATTGGAAGATTTTACGGAGAATTTATGAGTTACTCCGGCGGCGACGGCCAGTCACTTGGAATTATCCTCACGCCAAAACACATCACACAGCTATTCTGCGATTTAGCAGATTTACAGCCGGAAGATATTGTATTTGACCCTTGCTGTGGGACAGCGGGATTTTTGATTGCCGCTATGCACAATATGTTGAAAAAAACCAATCAAGCCACACAAAAGAAGAACATACGCCAAAAACAGCTTCACGGCATTGAAATCCGCCCAAATATGTTTACCATAGCCACGACAAACATGATATTACGCGGTGACGGAAAAAGCAATTTAATGAATGATGATTTTTTAAAACAAAATCCAAGCCAGCTTCAATTGCTGCAGCCCACAGTCGGCATGATGAACCCGCCCTATTCACAAGGCTCTAAACAAAATCCTGATCTATACGAAATGTCCTTTGCAGAGCATCTTTTGGATTCCCTTGTTGTAGGCGCGACATGCATCGTGATCCTGCCACAGTCTTCAATGACGGGCAAAACAAAAGAGGAACAGGCGATAAAGCAAAACATCTTTCGGCATCATACGTTAGAGGGCGTAATCACGCTCAATAAAGATACCTTTTATGGAGTAGGCGTTATGCCCTGCATTGCCGTATTTACGGCAGGCGAAGCCCACCCGTCTGACAAAATCTGCAAATTTATCAATTATGAAAATGACGGTTATACAGTCGCTCCCCATACCGGACTTATCGAAACGGAATCTGCAAAAGATAAAAAACAGCATTTACTGGACGTTTGGTTTGACAGAATAGACGCGGAGACAAAATTCTGCGTGAAAACGACCGTGTCGGATAAAGACGAATGGCTGCATAGTTTTTATTATTTTAATGATGAAATCCCTTCGGAGGAAGATTTTATAAAGACAATCAGCGATTATCTGACCTTTGAATTTTCAATGGTTATTCAGGGACGTGAATCTATATTTCAGGAGGCGCCTCATGATCCATCTAAAGAATAGGGACTGGAAGGCATTTTTTATCGGCGATCTTTTTATGGTAAAGAGGCCAAAACCACGTTCAGAAAAACAGTATCCTACTGGGAATATCCCTTTTGTCGCTTCCGGGAATCTTAATAACGGAGTGATAAAATTCTGCGCCTCACAGGAAAATGAAAAACCGGATCATGGAAACTGCATTACGGTCAGCCCGATTGACGGAAGCGCATTTTATCAGAAAACGGATTTTCTGGGCAGGGGCGGCGCAGGTTCTTCTGTTCTCCTGCTTTACTGCGAACAGCTAAACAGATACACCGGATTATTTCTATCAAGAATGATCCGCCAGACTTGTTCCAAATACTGCTATGGTAAAATGGGAAGCCAAGAAGGAATAAAAAGAGAGAGGATCTTATTGCCAGTTGACACGGCAGGTCTGCCTGACTTTCCATTTATGGAAACATATATAAAAGAAAGGGAACGCCTGCTGCTTCAAAAATACCAAACATTTATTGGCGGATTAGCTCCAAGTAAAGAAGTAAAAAAACAGAACTCATAATAATTGAAAAATGTTTCTCATAAAAGACATTCTGGATTCTTTTGCTGCCGGAAAATCCAAAGGGCTGATTCATTTCAAAAAAGACACAAATGGCATATCCTATATCGGGGCAACAAACAAAAATAACGGCGTCTTATCGTTTGTAAAGGCAGATGCCACACAGAGCCAGAAGGGAAATTGTATTGAATTTTTTAAAAATGGCAATGGCTCTGCCGGATACGCCATCTATAAACGGGAAAATTTTTGTTCAAGTATGGATTTTATATTTGGATATGCGGACTGGCTAAATAAAGAAAACGGCCTGTTTTTCTCAACCTGTTCTGATATGTCAAAAGAAAAATACCATCACGGCCATAAATGGACGAAAGAACGCCTGAAAAAAAGCAGGATAATGCTTCGCTTTTTTTCTAATTTTATTTTCTATATTTCAAACCACATAACTGCCAACTGAAAAAATGCCGCCGCATTCAATCTTTTACCACTGACGCGGCGGCTTCTTTTTCTGTGTCTTTTTTCTTTTTATCTAACTGACATTTTGATCGGCATTGAGGAACCCGAATCAAATGTATTCTTTGCAATATCCCAGTTTACTGGTTACAAAAATGATTTTTTTACCGCGGAAAACAAGTTCAATGATTGGAAACCCTGTCAAACCGCACTTCTTTCAACACCCCCTCATCATAAATATAGTCCCGCATATAAGCGGTTTCTTCATTGACAAACACTGCATTTGTAATTCCAAGGGAAGTGCTCGGCATACCTTCTAACCAAAGCGTAATTCCCCTTTTCTCAATGTCATGCAGTTCCATAAATAATTGCATCCGCTCGTTCATAGCGACCAACTCCCTTGCTTTGCTAAAAATATTACAACTGCATTTTGTGAAAACTATCTTTTCTTCCAAATGGGAATTGGCAAATATTTTCTTTTTGCCTTTACAGCAGAGCGGCCTAAAATCTGTTCCAGACAGGCAAATTTATCTGGCGTGATACACACAGGATTCAATATTTCCGGAATTTCAAAAATCTCTATCCCATATAATTTCTCGATCTCCTGTTTTATATTCTTTTGTGTATGAACACTGGCATACATCGGCTGTATGTTTCCCCAGCTCTTTCTTCGCATGGCTTCAAGCAGTTTTACGGCAGTGAATTTCTGCCAAGGATTCAGGCTTAAAAGAATTACTTTTTTATCACAATGTAAAAATTCTTCCCGAAAACTAAGATATTCATCTCCAAAATCCAGAATTATACAATCATAATCCCGGTTAATCAGAATTGGAATCTGCTCCCGTTTTACATTCGGATAATAATGAATCCGTCTGTCTATAAAGTAACCCTGTCTGCCCGCCTCTTTCCAATGCGCAAGTTCCCCATACGCATGAACTTCCAAGACCGCAGTTTTTTTACAAAGCCCGCTTGCTGCATAATTTGCCAATGCCACGGATAAATGCGTCACCCCACTGCCGCGGATACTTCCGGCAATTCCAATGCTTTTCCAGCAGTCGTTCAAACAACCCCTCCTTTTCCTTTGTCATCTGAAAGGGATTTTCATCTAACGGGAAAGAATATACTGTCTGTGTAAACTGCTTTGCATATTGTTTTGCCTGTTTTTGACTGCCGTGGTTTGCAATCAATACAAGCCGTGATGTATGTTTGACAGTTTCATACGCAGTTTTCGCATACTCCGCTTCCCATTCTTTGCACCCGAAAAGCAACAGCATAAGATCTGCTTTTTCTGACGCCGCCCCTAAAAGATCGGTTCCATAATCTAAAATTTGAACTGACTCTTTTGGGGGACTTACCGCAACCCCTTCCCCATAAGCGGGCATTGCAAGAAAATTCCTTTTGCGGTAAAGACCGCCCTCTTTCGAAAAGCCACCCTGCCGGATAGACATTCGCATATTGTCACTGGGATTTTTTTCTTGATAAACCGCTTTTTGGTTCCGACAATTAAAAAAAACGGTAAATGAGATAGCCAGATGGGTTGTTCCGATGCGCGGCTGACTGCCGGCGATGACGATTTTAGTTAAGAGATGCTTCTGATAATCTGGATTTTTTTCTGACTGCGTATGCCCTACAAAATCCGCTAAAAATTCTTGAATGGACGGATAACGTTCCATTACATCAGGATTTGCCGCTTTTCTTGCAATACGCATAAGAGATTGGGACTTGTCCGTTCCTTCTGCAAAGATTAATTCTTCTAAAAGTTTCCCTAAGCTGTAAATATCCGTCTGGACACTGACAACCGCTTCCGAGATTTTCTCTGGAGGGCAGAATTTAGGAGTCCCATAATTTTGAAATTTATTCCCTGATTCATTTAAGGAAGCGGCTATGCCGAAATCAATCAGCTTTACGCCATCTTTTCCTATTAGAATATGTTCTGCCTTTAAATCCTGATAGATAAACGGACCGTTTGGGGCATGATGCAGATAGTCTAAAACGTCTGCCACTTCCTGTATTATTTGAGCTATAAAATCAGGGGTAATAAATGATGACTGAAGCATAAGCGCTTCTAAAGATTCACCCTCAATGTATTCTTCAATCAGATAGTAGGCATTCTCATCTTCTTCTACATCATAGATTTTAGGAATCCGTGGGTGTTTCAGACGGCTCAGGATAGTCGCTTCCCAAACCTTTCGGACGGCATCGGAATCTTTAAAAATACGCTTAACTGCGCGATACACGCCCAACTTTTGATGTCTGACCAAATATACTTTGCTGCCGCTTCCTCTCCCAATTTCTGAAAGAACAAGATACCGGTCAAACCAAATAATTTCTTGATTCATTTTCGCTCCTTCCTCATTTTATCGGAAAAAGCATCTCTTATGGCAATTTATAACATAATTCCCTCTATTCTTCAATAGATTTTTCGTTTATTTTAGAGATTTTATAAATATTTTATGGGAGATCAGTCTTTACAGACGATATTAGTTTGCTTATAATTGATATGGATATGTGGAAAACAGACAACGCCACAGATGCAAGAAAAACGCACAAATTGATCGGATAATTCTAATAAGGATGTGGAACAATGAAAATTGAAAAAATGAACGAAAATCAAATTCGCTGTACGTTGACACAAACAGACCTTGCAGACCGACACCTAAAATTAAGTGAACTGGCATATGGCACAGAAAAAGCCAAAATATTATTCCAAGATATGATGCAACAGGCTAATTTTGAACTTGGATTTGAAGCGGAAGATATTCCCTTAATGATAGAGGCAATCCCACTTTCACCGGAAGCGATTATTTTAATCATTACAAAAGTGGAATATCCTGAAGAATTAGACACCCGCTTTTCCAAATTTTCAGATATGCCGGAAAGATATGACGACTACGTCAATGAAAACAGGGAAGAAATGTTTGCAGAAAGCGCAGACGACATCTTAGGCCTGTTCCGGAAAATTAAAGAAGATAAATCCAAAAATAAGGAAGATTTTGTTCCATTGAAAGATATGGTTTCAAGCAATACGCATACCGCGGCTTCCTCACAAGACGTCAATGTGCCAGTTGATTTAACAAAACTGTTTGTCTTTCATAATTTAAGCGACATTATAAGATTGTCGCATATTTTAAAAGATTTCTATAACGGGGAGAACTCTTTGTTTAAAGATATGGATAAGTCTTTATATTATTTGATATTACACAAAAGCTCCCATACGCCGGAAGTATTTAATAAAGTCTGCAATATTCTTGCGGAATATGCAAACCAAGGCGTAATTGCTTCTGGCACAGAAGCGTATTTTATGGAACATCATCAGCTTTTATGTGGGGATTGCGCATTACAGACTTTTGCAGCATTATAAAATTCCCTTGTAACAGGAAAAGTAAAAAAGACTGTCACAAAATGGCGGCTGTATACAAAATATGGCATAATACTACTGTAGTCTTATCCATATATTGTATACAAGCCGCTTTTTGAAACAACCCTTTTTGTTTTTTAAATCTCAATCAATTCATATTGATCCGAACCTAACCCGATTTCCACGCTATGCGCAATACAGCTCTCCCACTCGGTATCAGGATGCGTCATATGGAAATGATCCCCATGACAGCAATCTGTCGATTTTTCTTTATTTTCCGCTAAAACGCTTCCGGCAATTACCGGCTGTTTATTGCAGGCATCCGCGCATGCCACGTCAAGAGCCACAGGATCAAACGATGCAAACATTCCAACGTCTGGAATAATCGGAATGTCATTTTCCGCATGGCAGTCGCAGTTTGGTGAAACATCGCACACCAATGCAATATGGAAACACGGTCTATTTTGGCAAATGGCTTTCGTATATTCCGCCATTTTGCAGTTTAAACGTTTATTTGACGCATCAAACGTCGCCCCTATCGCATCTTTCGGACAAACTCCAATGCAGCGTCCGCAGCCCACGCATTTGTCATGGTCAATGACTGCTTTTTTCTCATTGACAGTCACTCCGGTATGCGCGCAGACTTTCGTACAGCTTGAACAGCCGATACATTTATCTGCCGAAACCGTCGGTTTCCCATCGCTGTGCATCTCCATTTTTCCAGCGCGGGAACCGCCGCCCATTCCGATATTTTTAATCGCTCCGCCAAAGCTTGCAGCTTCATGCCCTTTAAAGTGAGTAAGTGAAATCAAAATATCCGCATCCATAAGCGCCCGGCCGACTTTTGCCTCTTTGACATATTCTCCATTTATTGGAACGAGCGCTTCGTCCGTTCCTTTCAATCCGTCTGCAATAATAATCTGACAGCCTGTCGTCATTGGGGAAAACCCATTTGCATACGCTGTATCTAAATGATCTAACGCATTTTTACGGCTTCCAACGTAAAGCGTGTTGCAGTCCGTCAAAAAGGGCCTTCCTCCGGCTTCTTTCACGACGTCCGCCACTACTTTTGCATAATTGGGACGCAGAAATGCAAGGTTTCCATATTCACCGAAATGTATTTTAATCGCCGCATATTTGTCTTGAAAATCAATATCTTTGATGCCGGCCGTTATAATCAGCCTGCGTAATTTAGACAGTAAGTTTTCCGTAAAACTTGTTTTAAACGTAGTAAAATATACTTTTGATTTATCCATTTCTTTCCGTCTCCTTTTTATTGTATTACTTATATCTTACCTGAACCGTGAAAAAATGTAAACTGTATTTTCCGATTAAGAAACTGCCTTTTAGCCTATCGCGGTCAAATTGCCTTTCTCTTCACTCTCTAAAAAGCATCTCCAACGTCTTTTACAAACTTGTTAATAATAATGAAATTATAATTTAATATCTCTTTAATTGTAAACAAAATCTTTCTGCGGTATAGTATAGTACAATATAAAATTGCAATCTAGGAGGTTCTTATGAAAAAATATTTCATACTATGTTTTCTTACGCTCATTTTCCTTTTATCCGGATGTAGTTCAAAAGATACAACAGCGCTTCCAGATAACGCAAACGTTTCCACCGAACCTGAAAGCGTTCCCGGGAAAACCATTCAAAGCTCTGAATACACTGCCTCTCCCAATGACCAAAATCAAAAACAGGAAATTACTGTTACGGAACAATCAGAATCCCCTTCTTATTATGCTAAAAGCGACAATACAGTCGTGACGCTTGAAATTACCGCAGTTTATCCTGTCATCACAATCAGCCATAATATAACTGCTTCTGATAAAATAAATGCGGCAATCAAAGCGGAACTTGAAACATTTCGGGAGTTTGAAAAAGATCATGCGGCTGAAGCGGAAAAACTCTATCAAAATTCATTGGATTCCCAATCAGAATTTTGTCCATACACCGCTGGATTCTCTTATACTTTGAAAAGATGTGACGAAAATATTATTTCAGTTGTATTCCATCAAACTGATTATACGGGCGGAGCCCATGCAAATTCATGGAGTTATGGAATTACATTTGATTCAGCCACCGGAGAACGGCTGTATTTAGAGAGCCTTTCTCTAGACTATCCGAAATTTTATAAAACACTCTTAAATGAATTAACCGCGCAGGCAGGCTTACCGGCATATCAGGACTATCTTTATGATGGACAAGACGTAGATTTAGAACACACTTTATTACAAGATTCCTCCTCATGGTATCTTGACCGAAGCGGCATTTCATTTATTAGCAATCCCTATGCGCTTGGACCCTATGCGTCCGGAAATTTTGAGTTTAATATTCCCTATGCAAACCTGCATGGATTAAAAGAAACTTATTCTTATAAGGAATCTTATATCCGAAAACTGTTTCCGGGAACTTCAGCGCAACATGACTTAAACGGTGACGGAACGGCTGACGATATTTGTTATGCCATTTTAGCGGATGCGGCTTATGCAGATGTACGTCCTTTCCTGACAATAAATGGAACAAATTTTTCCTCAGAATTTGATAAATTATATCTCTCCTATCTGTATACGGGAGCTTATCATCTAATTGACATTGATCCAGAAGATAATTATGTAGAAATTGCCATTTCCAGTGAAAATATAGATCAGCCAGAAAAATCAAGCACACATTTTTTCCGTTACGATGCTTCAAATAAATTGACATACCTCGGAAATATTTCCGGAATCTTTCATGATAATATGAATGTCACATTTAACTCTAACGGAAATCTGGTCTTGGTTGACAAAGAAGGCGTTTCTTTCGAAAAATAATCTATAAACCCCCTTTTGTTTGAAACAATAAGAGAAGCGTACAGCCGCAAAATAACGGAGCTGTACGCTTATTTCATTACTATTACCGGCTGTTTTTCCTAATAAAGCTGTCAAGTTCACCCTTGTCAAAGTAAAAGCTTTCTTCTCTTTTCTCCTGATCCCGCACTGGAAGAAAAACCTCCAGCCTCACTTTATGGTACCCACATTCCGGACAGCGGCTGGCAGTCATTCTACACGCATACATACCCGCCGGAATCTGCGATTTATCTTCCACCAAAACCAAATGATCCCGATAGTATTCAGGGGTTCGGCGCGATCGGTAATTTCCTACTGTCATATCAGGCATGGCGTATAACTTTTTATGCTCCGTTACCATATCGATCTGGCAACGCCCGCACCAGTTTTCATAAAAAACGGAGCGGATCTTCCGAAGAAAGCCCATCTTAGACAGACCTCTCTTTCGCTTTTGTCAATACATCTGCCATTAAATCCGCCTTAGAAATTCCTGTCAGGATATATTCCGTATCCATTCGCCAGCGTTTATTTGATGTAAACGTATTGACGCGGATTCGGATCCCATCTATCAGAAAAAGAAAACTTACCCTGCTGCTTCCAGCCAAAACGCCTGCGCCGGTTTTTCCGTCATCAGTCCAAATTTTAGTAATGCGGGCAGCCGGCAAAATATAATTCTTAAAAGGATTCCAGAAAAAGATCAAACCCAATCTCCCTTGTTCCATATCTACGAGCACAGTGCAGAAATCACTGTCAAACGTCTGATCCGGACGAAATCCACTGTTTTGAAATTCCCGTATTAATTTCTTACGTTTTGCTTTAAATAGCAGTTTACCGCCAAAAGCCCACCATAATACTGATAAAAAAGAGGGTCCCATAAACAGAATTGCCGCTCCCGCGCCGCCATCCTGAAAAAACGTATATCCCAGCCAGAAACAAACAGCCGTCACTGCAGCGGGTATCAATATGTAACTCAAAAAATACAACGGATTCATTTTTTTCAAAGTTTCGTGATTCATAACTTTCTTTCCTTTTCTATAGATCTATTTTCACAGAAAAGCGCGAAAGCTTAAATTTTGCATTCGTCTTTTCCCACTGAATTGCTTTTATTATACTTTTTTCGACAAATAGTTGCAACCTTAAATAGTATAATCCTCCTTTTCGCTTGTCCCCGTCCTTCATGCCTGAACTTAAAAATCCAACGAAATGCTCCCTGAATGGCAGACAATTTCATGTGTACGCCATACAGGGAGCAGTCTCCCAGTTAATCGGGTCTTTTTTATTCCTCTTGCGTTACCTCATGCCCAATGCGGATTTCTGCGGCTGTGCCGAAAATCTTACCCGCTTCAGTGGAAACCGTTCTTTCTCCTATCAGTTTCACATACCTGGCTTTTACTGTATCAAATTTAGCATATTCTGTCGTGGCAAGCGCGCCGCTCCAAGTTCCGCTGTCCACATCTGTCCAGCTCGCGCCGTCACTGCTGACTTGTACCTTATAGTCTACAAAAATCCCGTTTGCCGCGCCTGATTGCCTTGGGACGTATTTGACCATAGCTACGTCTTTCACTTCCCCCAAATCAATTTTAATCCAGACCTCATCTTGCCGGCAGCCGTCTGTATCCGTATAATTTGTATGCCATAACGTGTTTATATTGCCATCTAGCGCATTATTTGCGCCCTGTCCACTGTAACTGCTTCCCACCTCAGCCGTCATTGACGAGCGGTCATACTCCTCATATTTCTTTTGAATCTTTATCGTATATTCTTTTACTTCTTCCCCTCGCGCAATCCGGGCCTTCATGCCAGATAATAAAACTGCGTCAGAAGCAACTTCCTGATTATCCATTCCTAAAATTTTCAAAATTGCATCGTCTGGATAGATAAGCTGCTCTTTCAGCGCTTGCGCTGTCGTCTCTTTTGGAACTTCTTTAATCTCATCGTCCGTGACTGTCAGCAGCGAGCCATCTGGCACACGAATTGTCATTTCCGCATCTGACTCATACCCAACGCGGATCTCCGCCGCCGTACCAAATATTTTGTCACGGTCTTCTCCTTCAGCAGATTTTGTCTGAGCGCCGATTAGTTTTACATATTTTGCCTGTTTCGTGTCAAATTTAGCATATTCCGTCGCGCCATTCGCAACATTCGGCCATGTTCCCTCGCCAGCCTTTTCCCAAGCAGTTCCATCTGCGCTTACTTGTACCTCATATGCTTCAAAAATGCCATTTACGCCGCCTGATGCTCTTGCAACATATTTGACCATGGATACCGGCTTGACTTCTCCAAGATCTAACTGAATCCAAACTTCTTCACGGCTGCATCCATTCCAGCTCGTATGCCATAGTGTGCTCGTATCATTATCCAACGCTTTGTCCGGCCCCTGATTCGCCTGAGAACTTCCTGCCGTTGCCGTAATGCCTGTGAGCCCATATTCCTTATACTCTTTCAGAAAAGAAACTGCATAACTTAACGTTTCTTCACCTTTTGTAAGCTTTACCTGCATATCTGCCCTTACAACAGCGGCGTCAGCAATTTCCCCGCCATCGGGGTTCTGTACGCTCAACACGGCTCCGGCTGAATAAATAAGCTTCTCTTTCAGTCCCGCAACGGTCATCCCCCTGGTTACATCTGCAATTACGCCATTCTCAACGGACAATCCCGATCCTTCTTTTGCTCGCAGGGTTAATACTCCGTCATCTTCATATCCGATGCGGACTTCTGCAGCCGAACCAAAAATCTTTTTCGACCCATCACTATTTTTACTGTCAGATGCTGTTTCTAAACCTGACAGTTTCACATAACGCGCCCGAACCTGATCAAATTTGGAATATTCTGTTGCGCCTGACGCCCCGCTCCATATTCCTCTGTCAACTTCCGTCCAATCCGTTCCATTCTCGCTGACCTCAACCTTGTACTCTTCAAAAATGCCGTTTACGCCTGAAGCCCGCGAAATATATTTTACCATAGCCACGTCTTTGATTTCTCCAAGATCGAATTTAAGCCATACGTCATTCTGGTTACATCCGCTCCAGCTCGTGTGCCATAATGTATTTAATTGTTTATCCACTACATTTTCTGCCCGCGAATCCGTGTTATTATGCTGGTTTCCTGCCGTCACTGCGGTTGATTCAGGCTCATATTCCCAATAGTCCTTTTCAAGAATAATACTGTAGTTTTGACTGTCTGATCCACTTGTAACAGTCACTTTCATAGTTTCATCTACAACCGTCTCATCAGAAACACTCTGATTTCCTTCTCCCGAAGTAACCGCTAAAGAAGAACCCTTCGCGCAAATAAGCTGTTTTTTCAGTTCTCCTGCCGTTATATCTTTCGGCGTTTCCCTAATCTGTCTCTTTGTCTCTTTAATCAACAAAGGTGATTCGCCACGCGTCCGAATGCTAAACGCAAACTCTGTTTCATTTGTGTCCGACTCGAATGCGCCAATATCCGGTTGAAGCCCAATTTGGTTTCCAAAGAAATCAGCATCCGGCATATCATTAATATAAACGCCGGAATTAATTGCCGGGGAATCTTCCTGAAGCTTATATCCATTATATACACTTCTATCATGTATAGCGCCCATTCCGTCCTCATTCAGTAAAATACTTGTCGGCGCCTTGCCCGGATCAACGAATTTCGGATCTTCCGACAGATTCGTTTCTCCTAAACTGCTGACGTCAAAACGATCATCATAGCCATAAAAAATATTATGCGACCAGACGTCATTCGCTTTATCCATATGTTCTTCAGTTCCTCCTGCAGCGCTTGCATTGTAGAAAATATTATTTCTCATAACACCCGCTCCGCCATTATGTGTAGGGTTATGAATCTTTGTATTTAGATCGCCATCTACATAAAAGATATTATTGTATATCTCGCCTTTCGGATTTCCGGATAATATCAAAAATCCTTTCAAGTCATTCTGGCTGATATTATAGCGGAAAGTCCCATTATATGCCTGATTCAGACAAAACATAATACATCCGCCGCCGTTGTTATGGCTGTAATTGTACTGGTAAATCGTTCCGTCCGAGGAATCTATATCCCATGGCATTCCATCTTGGTTGTTTACCGTGTCAAATCCTTCATTGTACTGAAACAGCCCTTCTTTACATTTCCAAGGCCAGATTCCTGCGCAGACATATCCATAATAATTGGAATATCCGCCATTTTCTGCATCCATATCTGCGCCACACCGATCTGCCACATTGTTCTGCACCAATGGCCGATACGCATACATTGCTACAATTCCATCATTTCCTACGTCCTTGACATAGTTATTTTCCATAATAAGATCCGTATGTCCATATGTCTTTGCCGTTTCTTCCGAAATTGCGGTTCCGCTAAAACGATCACTCTGATATGTATAGCCGACACAAATTCCGGCTCTGGACACGTCTCTTACATAACAGTTCGTAATTTTGACGTCATGATATCTGGCAATTCCGGTTTCTTCTTCATTATCCGGCTGCGCCACATTCATCTGGATTCCTCCATTATCCATATGCTTATCCCCAATATTGCCATCTACATCGTGAATGTACAGATTATCGAGATAAACATGTTCCATCGTTCCCCCGTTTTTTGCAATCCCTGCCACTCCGGTACGATCCATACGCTTATTTTGCGTCGTGTCAGAAGAAGCCGTACTGTTTTCAGCCGCGCTTGTAACGGCTCCTTTGAAATAATCAAAATCATCGGATATATTCGTAAGCTCCAAGTCACTGACCTCTACAAAATCCACATCATACAAAAGAATTGTGGAAGATACATAACCTTGTCGTTTGTGAGCCGCATTATCTAAATTTTTTCCATACTGCTGGTACCAGATGCCCTGTCCGTTTGCGTGAATCGACGGTTTCGCCCCTGTGCCATAACTGCTGATCCGAATCGGGGCTTCTGCAGTTCCATGCACATCTTGTAAATGGATGTAGGAATCCTGAAATACCGAACCTTTCTCTAAAAGAATTTGGTCACCCGGCTCAAGCGTGAGATCGATCAATTTATCCAATGTCTCCCATGCCGCATTTTCCGATGTCCCACTGTTAGAATTATCTCCATGGATACTGCTGACATAATATGTCGCGCCGCTTGCGTCTTTTTCGCCGTCTGCCTGCGCAGCATATGTCAAATGGGCTCCAAAAAAATCCATTCCCACTAATGCCAATGCGCATAATAGCGCTATCGCTCTTTTTTTCATCTATTTCTCCTTTCCGAGACAAAGCTCTTATTTTACCTTTACTTTTACTTTCTTCGTTACGCCATTGCATTTCACTGTTATCGTACAGCTTCCCTTTTTAATTCCTTTAATAGACCCTTTTTTTGTCACAGTCGCTATCTTCTTGTTCTTGCTCTTATAGGTAATCTTTCCGGACGGCGTTGCCTTAACTTTCAACTTTAATTTTTTGCCTTTCCGGACGCTCACAGATTTTTTCACCTTTATTGTTGGTTTTTTTACCGTGACATTACATATCGCCTTCACGCTTCCTACCGTTGCCGTAATGACAGCCGTTCCCGCTTTTTTAGCCGTTACCTTACCATTTGAAACAGTTGCCACCTTCGGATTAGAAGAAGTCCATGTCACAGTTCCCTTGATATTTGCTACAACCGCTTTTAATGTCGCATTCTTCTTTGCCTTGGTATAAAGCGTAAGTTTCGTCTGATCTAATTTGATGGAAGGCTCCAGAGCGCTTGCCGTCTTAAAAGTAAATGCCCTTGCAGCCGAATCTCCATTTTTATTCGATGCAATTAAAGAAAGGCTATAGGACGTCCCCGCTTTCAAGTTCCCTATCTTCGCCGTCACTTTGCCTGCGCGTGTCGCATTTTTAAGGGCTTGCCCTGTTATGTTCAGTAAAATCGCGTTTCCCTTCTTAATTTTATAGCCCGTGACTGCTTCACTGCTTGCTGCCATTGCCCAGCTGACTGTAGCTCCCGTCTGTGAAATTCCACTGACAGATGGTTTTGCCGGCATAGAGGGCTTACTTGTATTTACAATCGCCGCGCTTCCAGACGTCTTAACCTGTATCGTCACTGGAGATGATTCAACGCCGTTCTCATCATACGCTATAATTGTCAGTGTATAATTTGTGCCTGCCTGTAACCCATCAATCGTTACGGATACCTTTCCATCTTTTATTGCTGAAGCTAGTTCTTCCCCCGTCAGATCTTTTAATACTTTCTCCCCATTTTTTATCTTATAGCCTGCAATTCCCGTCAGATTTTCCGGCGCTGCCCAAACAAGTTGAGCCGAATTTTCCGTCACTTGCCCTTCTTCCGGTTTTGCCGGAGTTGGCGGCTTTATCGGATCTGGCGGATTCGGTTCTTCTCCGCCCTGCTGGCCCGCTGTCTTAATCGTAACCGTCTGTGGAGATGATTCAACGCCGTCCTCATTGTACGCTACAATCGTCAATGTATAACTTGCGCCTGCCTGTAACCCATCAATCGTTATGGAAATTTTTCCATCTTTGATCGCTGACGCTAGTTCTTCCCCCGTCAAATCTTTTAAAACTTTCTCCCCATTTTTTATCTTATAGCCTGCAATTCCCGTCAGATCTCCCGGCGCCGCCCAAATGATTTGAGCCGAGTTTTCCGTTACTTCCCCTTCTTCTGGTTTTGCCGGAGTTGGCGGCTTTATCGGGTCTGGTGGATTCGGTTCCTCTCCGCCCTGCTGCCCTGCTGTCTTAAACTTAACCGTCCGCGGCAAGGATTCCGTCCCGTTTGCATCATAAGCCACAATGCCAAACGTATACTCTGTTCCTGAATTTAACCCCTCTAATGTAATAGAGATTGTAGCGCCACTCGTTGCCGCCGCAAGTTCATCTCCCGTCAAATCTTTTATGACTGTTTTTCCGTCCTTAATTTTATAACCTTTAATTTGAGCCGCATCTTCGCCTATCGCCCAGCTAATCGATACGGTATGCTCCGTCGTCTCACCGATTTCCGGCCGCGCCGGCCTCTGCGGACGTTCGCCCGTCTCCTCCGGATGCTGATATGCCCCAATATCAAATACAGTAACTTCCGTTATATCATTTCCAAAAAAGTCCTTCTCGCTTGGCTCATATCCATTTGCATCTTCCACTTCTTTGCCCACTCCGATTGCTGGAGAATTGTCTGCAAGCTTATAGCCATCAAATACGCTTGCGATTTCTGGATCCTCATGTTCATTAAGTTTGCCTGTTGTCGATTCCGGAGCCTTTCCCGGATCTTCAAATACCTGCGTTCCTTTGGCGGCAATTACTCCCGCCACATCTGTAGGCGTATTCGCATAATTGTAATACAAGTTGTTTTTATACGTTTTATTATTGCCTACTGTCCAATTTTCCTCTTTTTCTTCATTTCCTGAGTAGTAGAAAATATTATTTTCCAAAAGCGCCTCGCCATTGCTTCTGTCACGGTAAACCGGTACATTTTCCGCAATGTAAAATACATTGTTGTAGATATGCGCCTTCGGACTTCCAAATGTATCCAGAACAGCTCTCAAATCATTTTGGCTGACATTATAACGAAATGTCGTTCGATACGCTTCATTCAGGCAGACCATCAGACATCCGCCGCCATTGTTGTGACTGTAATTATACTGATATATCGTTCCGTCACTCCAGTCCGCATCCCATGCTTGGCCGTCCCCATTTTCATTATTAACATTTTGCGTGTCAAACGCTTCATTATACTGAAAAACAGCGTCCTTACACTTCCAAGGCCAAATGCCTGCCGCAAACCTCTGTGTTTCTCCCTGTGGGCTATAGTCACCGCTGTGCATCTGCCTTGCCGCGCCGTCCGAGACATTGTACTCCACTAAAGGTTTATCACAATACATTAATGTAATCGAATCGCCGCCGGCATCCTTCACATAATTATTCCGAATCACAACATTTGTGGAACCGTACTTCGCAATATCCTCATCTGAAATTTCCATATTCGTAAACTTGTTCCAAAAACCAGTATATCCTACGGCAATGCCCCACCGATTCGTATTGATTACGCTGCACCCTTCAATCAACACATCATTATAACGCGAAATTCCTGTCTCTGATGAAATAAAGTCCGCTTTGTTGTCAGACGGCGTCCCCATCTGCGCATCATGCGGCAGATAAACCGTAAAATAAATGCCGCCATTGTTCATATGTTTGTTATAAACATTCCCTATTACATCATGGATTTTAAGATTCTTTAAATGAATATGGTCAATCGTTCCTTTATCCTGCGCAACTGCAGCTACGCCGGTACGATCCATCATATCCGTGGCATTGTAAACAGTGTCAATCTCAGGATTATCATTCACAATTTCCAGATTCTGGATTTCGATGTATTCCGTGTCATACAGCAGAATAGAAGAAGATACATAGCCTTGGTACTTGTGCCATGCATTGTCCAGCCTCTGCCCATAGTTCTGAAACCATACGCCCTGCCCATTCGTATCAATAATTGGGTCTGCCCCTTCTCCATACCGGTCAATCACAATCGGCGCTTCCTCACTTCCGCTCTGCCCGAACAAATGCAGATAGCCGTTCGTAAATACAGACCCTGCCTCTAGTAAAATCCGGTCACCCGGCCCTAAATTCTGATGATTGATTTTTTGAAGACTGTAAAACGGTTCATTTTGGCTCGTTCCTGAGTTTGTATCCTTGCCATGAAGGGTACTGACATAATAGGTCGTTCCCGTTTCTTGCGCTTTTGTCTGTGCCTTAAGTTCCATAACCGGACTGACTGCGGAACACAGCATCGCCAGCGCGGTTATTAGTGTCACAATTCTTTTCCTCATCATAATTCTCCTTTCTTCCATCTTTCGATGATTGCTTTCTTTCATTCCTGCTCCTTTCTTTTTATTCCTCTATATGCTTTTTCATAAAATAAAATATGCGTTCCATATCGCCTTCTACAATAGCATTTTCTGCCCGTTTTCTTACAATCGCTTCATAGCGTTCTTCCCGCAGGGCTTTATTAATATTATCCTTTACTTCTTCTATGGATGCCGGATCATTCCCGCTCCTATCCGTACATTCAATCAAATACAGGCTGCCTCCTTCATCTAAAACACCCGTCGATTCTCCCGCTTCCAATTCCCATGCGTATTCTAAAACATCTTCAATACTCCTAGAACACGCGCGTAAATTTTCCGCCGTTACGTCTGCATGACTGAGATAGGCTGAAACCTGTTCTTCTTCTCCTGCCAATTCTGACAGGGGACGGCCTTCTCCCAGTTGTTTGTATACCGAGGTCATACTTTTTTTTAATTCCTTTATCTGCTCCTCATTCAATCCCAGCTCTAAATAAGGAATTTTTATGTAATCGAGAATCCTGTCATCGCTTCTCTGATAAAACGTTTCATTTTCCGTATAATATTGTTCTCTTTCCGCATCCGTTACCTCCATTCCCTCATTTTCCAAATCTCCACAATAACTTTTCTGAATTGTATCCATCTCATATTCCTGATACAATTCCAGTGTATATTCTGACAAGCCATACACTATCCCACCCTGTTCAATTTTCTCCTTTCTTAGCGCGTTTTCCTTTTCCCAGCGTCCGAGAAATGCATCATAGCTCCCGTTATCCACATAGCCTTTCTCCTCCGCCAAACCATAAACCGCGTGAAAATATTTTAAATCTTCAATCGCCGCTTCCGCCAGCTTCTCATAAGGAATTTCTCCATTCACCTCCCGCTCCCAGAAATCTGAGTCCACGTTGCTTCCTTCTTTCGAAAAATAACTGGAAACTTCATATCTTTTCCGACCAGCCGCATCCAGAAACTCTTCCTTACTAATTGCATTGCCGTTAATGCTTAAAGAAAACCGGTTTCTATATATAATAAAACCTCCCAAGGCAAAAACTGCCAAAATAATAATTGTGCTAATAATACAAATTTTTTTCTTCACAAAGACTTCTCCTATCTATTTTGTACAAATATTGACTTTTCTTCTATTCTATTATATTATTTTATAAATATTTTTGCTTGTCAAAAACCGTCTGCTTCAAATATTTTTTTGTATAATTCGGAACTAAACGGAGATGATTGCCATGACTATGAATCAAAATTACCACAATATACTTGCAAATGCTTCCAAAAAAACTTTCCTAGGAGCGCAGTCCGTTATTAGCGCCAAAATTGACGTCCGGACATATCCTTACATTTTTACAAAGCATATCCACAAATCCGTTGAACTATATCTAGTGGATTCCGGATCTTGTAGCATGGAAATCGGAAGCCGGAAATTTACGTTTTATCCCGGCGATTTAGTCATAATCTATCCGAATATTGTCCATTCCTTTTATTTAGAAGAAACAGGCGCATGCACATTTCGCCATATTCATTTCGATCCAAGCCTTTTTAGTGAATGGCATATTAGTCAATACGACTCCCACCCACCGGATATCCTCACAATCCTACTCTCTCCATTCAGCCATTACCTATCTGTACGATCAGATGAAAAAATTTCTTCTATCGTGGATAGCATTATTGCTGAATCAAACGAAAAAAGCGCACTTTCCAACGCTATGGTTAATCTGAATATAGCGGAACTGCTCATCTACCTGATTCGATTAAAATGCCCCAAACAGTTCCCCGCGCAAGAAAACAACGCCAAACACTCCAACCATGTCCAGTATGTTTCTTATGCCCTTGCCTATATTCACGGAAATTATGACCAAAAGATACTGATTCCCGACATTGCGGCACATCTAAACATATCTGCCCGTTACCTAAATAAATTATTTTTTCAGCATATGAATCTGACTATTTTGAATTATATTAATATGTATCGCATTAATCAGGCAATCGACCTGATGACAGACACCAAATTAACCTTAACTGAGATTGCATCTCAAGTAGGATGCAAAGACTCCCAACATTTTTCCAAATTGTTTAAAAATCTTATTGGTCTTCCACCCAACCAATACCGTAAATTGATCCTTCATAACGAAAGAGACAACTAAACAAAGTTCCAGAATTAAATCCAAGTCATAATGCTTGATTTGGCCTTAATTTTTTACAACAAGCGTTACTAAAAAACATTTCTCCACATATATAATCATCCGTTTTGCTTTTTATTATCATTTGCTTGGCATAAAAAACGTTCTTTTTTCAATGAAATAATTCTATGAAAAAAGAACGTGAATCACTCGATTTCTCCGGAAGCAATATCACTGACAACCGCCAAAAATTTATTCCCAATATCCTCCATGATAAAAAGTCTAAATAATCTTCATACTTCAGACTAAAATTGTCGATATAATCTTCACCTGCCAACTCCAAAATCTCTTTTGTCAATGTCTTTGCGGCATTTAACATCATTCCATCAACGCTTTCTTCAGTACAATTTCAACAAAGAACATGGTATATCCGCCGTTTTTTACTTTGTCAAAACTTCATCGTCAGTGATTTTAAATCCTATTCTCCATGGACAAGCGCTTTCCAATGTATCCCTAGATCCTCTACTTTATCCTTCGTAAAGACACTGCTCCCCCACCTTGCTTAAATCTTTTATTCTTTCATGGATTTCCTTATAAAGATTCCTATTTTCCTATGGCGTATTTCTTTAAAAAGCATTTCTCCACTTTTTGACAATATGTCAGGTATGGCGTATAAGCATCCAGAGCCGCAGAGACATCTTTTGGGTATACAATTCGCATTTCTTTATCCCTCCAATAATTGCATTGCCTAAAACCTAATAAATAGTAAATAATTCTTTAAGTCGATATGCTTCTTCTGGACTCATAATAACAACTGTAAGTCACACCTACATTAACGAAACGGAAGACACGCCATGAAACAACACAAAAAATCACCGCTCTGTAGTCCCGTCTTCAGTTAGGTACGAAGACACGGACAACGGCAAAAAATTATCTCAATGGTGTGATGAATGGCAGGACCACGATACTGACAAAGGCATGGAAAACAGAATATGCCAAGTTGACCGCCGAGAGGAAAACGCTCAATCAGGGGTATCTTGCATTAAAAGAAGAAATGAAAGAAGACGAACAAATTAGAACGAGCGTTTACAGTGTCTTGCCGCATGAACAACGTAAACGGCTCCCCCCCCCACACACAGGGCACAGGATATGGAACGGTAACAGAAAGACGGCGAAATAATCGATGTCTATCCCGCCGCCCTGTTTTAACTTTTCATTTGCCCAATAAGCAGAAATTTGTCAATAAGAAATATGTTCTTTATGATATTGAATAAAATCCTCTTTATTAAAATAAGGTAGATACCCATATTCGGTTACAATCAACTTAAGTATTGCGGCAGCTTTTGCTTGGGTATTTATGCTTTTTACAGGATTAAATTCAATATCAGTAAAATAATTGTATTGTAAAATTGTGTTGATTTCTTCTGCTGTAAGAGACTTTTTTATAGCGGTAATATAGATGAAATCCTAAAATACCGTTTTAGGAATTAAAGGAAAATCTTCATTTTGGTAACGAAACGCTTTCAGGCTTCCTGAATTATGTAATCTCTCATCACGTTTGGCTTCTTTCGGTGACAGATCAAGCAAATCAAGATAAGGCCCTCCATTTTCAAAAACTTTAGCGCTCTGAAAAATATTCTCAAGGGTATAGTTATCTATTTGGAGGTTAAACGCGCTTAATTTAATTCCAATATTTTCCAGGCTCTTAGTGCTGATTTCCAATGGTTTAGCGTTTACATCTGCTTTTCTAATTGCATTGTGCAGGCTTTTTATAGATTTCTGTTTTTGTGATACTGCAAAACCAGAATACCATTCAAACGAATATATTTCACTAACAACTTTTCCTTGATGAACAAAAAATGCAGGTCGCTTTGCCATCTGTCCCTCCTACATAAATATGGTTCATTCTTCTAATAAACTCATCATTTCTTGTATTTCTAGTACAGCATCTTCCACACGCAACTCCACTTCTTCACTCCAAAATTGACTTCCACCAGACAACTCATCAATTATGTTGAAAATAGATACCGCATCAGAAACGGGAATAAAACCAGTTGATTTCCATTCGGATAAATGCTCACTAAGATACTTTATAATATCTGTATAAATCTTCTCGTTAAAAGAGTTTTGGCAACGTAATTCTACCAATAATCCGTTTTTTCCTACAACCATATCAGATAAATTCATTTCAACACATCTCCAAAACACCCAATTTATCAGTTACAAGTATAGCATATCTTCCCACCGAAAGCAATCAGCATCCCATGCCTGTTCTAACTATCCAAATATTCAAGGGACAAGTAGTATTTTTTCGCACAGATCAAGAAAAAATCTCTACTCTTAAACCCTTGACCGTCTGGATTTTTGCAATTGCCATTTCATCGACGAAAACGTATCAGGATTTTACAATCCTTCCCCACTTCTCCTTTCCATCACTCTTGTGTTCAATAAAAAGAGCAGAAAACGCTATAAAATTAACGCTTTCCGCTCTTATCAATGAATGAGACATCGGGGGCTCGAACCCCGGACAACTTGATTAAAAGTCAAGTGCTTAACCCTTATTTCATAAGGTTTCAGCCCATACTTGCGGACATTTTGCGGACATTATTTTCATATATTTATTGTTATAATTATATTTTTCACTTCCTATTTTTCAAGGATAGTGTCAACAAAAATATATATTTTACTGAATATAAGTCTTACTTCCGGTATCTGCGCAAACCCACTGTTCTCTTTCTCTGCCGTCTGAGCCTATATACATCCAGATAGCTTCGCCTACTCTTGCTGTTGCAAAGTTCTTGATTTTGCTTCCTTTTGTCATTGTCCCGATAATTTTGCCGTCTGGGAGTACGGACGGATTCTGGGAAGATAGCTTTGTACGGATTCGCAGACCGTCAACAATTACCGCATATTTGTTTCCTGCCTGATAATTCAACTGCGCATGATGGGATTCTATGGCAGCCGCTTTTAGGTTTTTGGTAATAGGTTTTAAGAATAATGCCTGCTCTGCTTTTCTCCGCTTTGTCAGTCCTTCAAGAACTTTTCCGGCTGCTTTGTTATATTGGAGTATCCTTTCTGCAATCGTCTTCCGGTCTCTGGTTCCGTTTGCTGTAAGCTGGTCGATAGAACCTATATTAAACGCAAAAGAAACCAGAGCGTCAAATTCGTTCTGGTTCCAACGGTACTTGCTGTCGTATTTTCCTACGTTCTTTTCATACTTTACTAAATCGTCTTTTAAATATCTGTCTGCCTGTTCCTGCGTAATGACCTGCCCCATCTTTACGCCTGCGGTGTGCCCGTACCCGATTATTGGGACGCCTGCCGCGCATTTGTACGCAGTCAGGCGGCAGCCTTCAAATTTTTTGATTAGATTAATGCCGTTTTTTGATGTCTTCATCCATTCCTCCTGTTTTTATGATATTGTTTAAAATATAAAAAGAGAGCCTGTCTCCAAGCTCCCTTTTTACGATTTGCCTCTGCCTCTAACTACTTCCAAGACACCTTCAATTGTTTTTTGTTCCTTGCGCAATCAGACAAATACAGATTGATAAGCGTCTGATAAGGAATCCCCGATTCCTCGCTTTGCCTTTTAAAAAAATCAACCGTATCGTTATCAATATTGATTGTAACCTGTTCTTTTAATCCTTTAAAATAAGGGTTTTTCCTCGGATTTAGATTTTCAATGTCATATTCTGCCCTCATAAACGCCACCTCCTGCATATCTGTTATAAGTCTTTGTCTCGTTTTTAGTCGCTTTTCTTGCTGAAATAATTCGGATTGCATTATCCCCGCCACGGTAACAATGGCTTACGATACACAAATTTTCATATTTAGAAACCCCAAGAATTAAAAATCTGTCTTCTTCCATGGAATGCTCCGGATCATCAAACAAAACTGCATTCCCATCATAAAACACTGTTTTTGCCTCATCAAAATCAATTCCATGTTTTGCCTTATTTATCCGGTTTTTATTTTCATCCCATTCAAAAATTATATTTTCCATAATCACATTATAACTACGCTGTAATTGTGTGTCAATACGCAAAAACCTTCTAAATTAACTTTACGCTTACTTTCCATCTGCCTAAAAAGAGCCTGTGCCCAAGCTCTTTTTAACTATTGGAAACCATTTTACAATACGCCACATTGTTTATATAAAGAGAAACCACAGAAACAGCTCCATCCCCTAAATAAATCAGATAGAGCCTAATTCGGAGTTATTCCCCTATTTCATTTTTTAAAGCTTCCAATCCCTACTGCCACGGTTTCTTAAGCCGCTCATCCGCTTTTATCGCCGCCTGCGTGAAACTGTTGTTCTTCCACCAAGCCCAGACGGAAGCCCCCGCCGTCAGCAGCATGGACACTGCCCGCCCAAATTCATCTTCTGTAAATGGCAGCGGGTGAAAACCGCTGACAATTAATGTCTGGTTTGCCAATGCAAACGCCAAAATGGCAGTCCTTATTATTGTGCCTTTCTCCACTCTTCTTTTCATAAAACCAATCCTCCTACCCTTTAATCTGCAATTCCTCAACTTCTTCCAGCAAATGCGTCACCATGCCATTCCCTCCCAGCTCATGGTACGCATCGTACATCTCCAAGAAATTCTCAAGCCCATGCTTCGTCACATATTCCCGCTGCGTCCAGTCCTTATGGTACTCAATCAGCTTCGCCCGGAGCATAAGCATAGTGCCCCGGCTGTTCGCGTCCCTGTCCTTTTTCTGCTGCTTCAACAGCCAAACGATGTAGCCCAAAACAGACGTAAGCACTACTGGCAACGCGACCGTGTATGTCTGTAATAAAACCCCTTCCATTTTTCCATTACCTCCCCGGCGTTTATTTCATAACCACGCTGACAATGTTTTCTGAGACCCTCTCAACCACCATATATGTGTCAAACCCCCTTTCTGCCGCAAACGTCGCAACCCCATCCCGCCCGCATTTGCAGTAATGGTCTGGAAGGCACGTCCCGTCGTCCCGAACCGGAAGCACGCCGCACATGCCGACATAATCCCATTCCCTCCTGTCTTTCCTCGGTATGTAGGAATCCTGCAAGGACGGGTCGTAGCCCTCGGACAGCTTCATGCGCGCGTTTGGGATTATTTTCCCTGTTTCTGCCATTATGGGTTCATGCGTTTCCCCATCAAACATTGGGCTCCCGTTTTCGTCCTTCATCTGGGCTGTCTCAGGGACGCCTTCCATAACAATCCTATTGAACCCGTCACGCTCATAACGCCAATAATAATCCTCATCGGCATTCCCGACGACGGAAGGGGCGCCGGATATGATTCCGGCAATATAATCGCCCCCATTGGCTTTATGGAGCAGGCCATGCTTAACGGTTACGAAATACCCTACCCGATCTTCGCTGTCTGGGTTCCCGTCTGCCCATGGCTTAATGTACTCCGCATAGTCCGCCCCGGAGGACTGGAAGGCTTTTGTCCCTAAAATATCCCCATTATAGGTCACGCGGAGGGCGTTTGACCTGTTAGAGCCGCTTGTGCCGTTCCCAATTACAAACGCATCCCCTATTTGATTTGCGCCGTTTCCGCCCGTTATCATTGTTTTATTGTATTTGCCGGATACATGGGATGCGTAGTTGCCCGCTCTTGTGTTAAGCCCTTCCGCATGGGAACATTCACCGCTTGCCACATTCGTTTCTCCCCCAATGACTGTGGATTTCTCGCCACTCGCTATGTTCCTCTCCCCTCCAAGGACTGCCGAACTGTCGCCTGACGCTTCATTGCCTATCCCGCCAAAAGAGCATGAAAAGTTCCCATCCGCTTTTGGGGTATTCCCACATGTGCTGCTGCAATACCCACCCTCATTGAAGCCCCTTCCAAGGTAGATAGAATTTTCCCCATAAATATTACTCTTTGCCGCCCCAATATCCGAAGGACTTAAGGCGCCAATCCGCTCCCCAAGCCTGTCCACCTGTGCCTGCGCCAAGTCCCCAACCACGCGCCAATAATTCCAGTAATACACAAATTCATACGCGCCAGCCTGTTTAATGTAACCCGCCGGCACTGGATTCCCATTGTAATGCACAGGCGCCGCGCCCGTCCCATTCACGTCCAAAGTGATGTTTTCCACCGTGTTCCCATAGGAAAAATAAACAACGGCCCGCGCGCCGTCAAACAGCCGGAACCCTTCCAAGTCCACCTCCTTCTCCACCGCCTCCTTGTCGCTGCCGCAGACCCCAAACCAAGGAACCCTACAAAACCCAGAATCTATTTTATCCAAGTTGGCATTCAGCGTTTCTATGTCGTAAAAATCATCTTCGCTCTCTTTCACAAGCCCAAGGTTATCCGTTGCCGTCATAAAACCACTTCCTCCCTTAAATGTTTATAAGTATATCCAGACAACTGTCTATGCGTAAATTTACGCAATGTTTTATGCTGGTTGTACAATAATCCAACGTCTGTCATTATATTGCACGGAACCGCAGAATCCAGCAATTCTTTCACAACTTCCAGGCTGCCTTTTGACGCAAGCCCTATCTTTAGTTCCAATCTTTGCCCCTGAAAATCCATATGGAGCCAGTATCCTCCTACGCCGCAAACCATGTCCAGCCTGTTCTTAAGATAGGCATAATTATAGGGAACCATATTGTTCCAGCGGGACAAAACCCTTTGCCTCCTAGTTTCCAGCGTTTCCTTTTCTAACGGCGTTATCCCAAACATGTTTTCAAACCTTGCCAGCCCGTATGTACCACAGGTCAGCATAAAACGGTCGTCCACGCACTGTCTGTGCCTTTCGCCCAGTTTTTGAAGCTCCTTGCTCTCCGTTCCCATGATTTCCCTTATTTCAAGGAATCCTTTCAGGTAATCCGGCAGGTAGTCCAGCAAGTTTACTTTTTCTTCCTCACCCATATTCCACACCTCCAGACGCTGGGATTTCATACTTGCCAAAAGACAAATTACCGCCTATGCCGTTTAGCCTTGTATTTTCTATGTCAAGAATGCCTTCAACAGACAAGACCGATATTACAGATTGTCTAAAACCGAAAGGAGAGCAAAGCCATGACAGAATCCAGAAAGAAAGAGATTTGCAAGGAATACGCAAGATGCACACAGAACTGCCTTTCCAGTAGTGCAGAGCACAGGATGAGAGAACTGGAAGAAGAAGCCGGAGCCGCAGGACTGGAATTCCACATGACCAACAGAGCGCAGTACATGATGCCGCATTTTATCGGCGAACCGAGATACGAACTGGTAACAGTATAAACCAAAAGGAGAGCAAAGACAATGAATGAAGCATGGATGGTAAGATGTTACAACGAAGCAGATGCAGAATTTGGATACGATTCCAGACCGTTTACGGTTCTGGGAAACTGCACAAAGGCATTTGCAAAATCCTACGCAAGACACCTAAACAAGACTGCTCCCAGTTTTGTAAGCTACTTCGCAGAGCCGGAGCCGGAACGCTACTGGTAAGAAAAGGAGAAGAGTCATGAAAACAGCAGAACAGCAGGAGAAAAACCTCCACAATGCCAGGGCATACGCCGCATACGAAGTGACACAGGCGATACAGGCAAGCCACTACAGTGAAGCAGACAAGGAAACGATGATCAGGATCATCAACGCCACGTACAACAAAGATGCCCTGGCACGTTACCAGGAAGCAGACACGATGGTTAGGGAGGTGTTGCAGGATATCATCGAGGAAACCTACTACGGCAAGAAACAGGAAGAGAAAGATGTGCGCCATTGCCCGAAATGCGGCAATGCCTACACAGCGGAGTCGGCACTTTCACGCGAGGACGGAAAAACAGCCATCTGCCCAGACTGCGGAATGAAAGAAGCCATCGCAGCATTTGAGAACAGCATAATTCCGAAAAAGTGGGAAGCGGAGAAAACACTGGGTAAAAACACGGTACTAGAAATTCTGAAGAGGATTCACGAAGCCGGGGGAGCCGATGCAACGGACGGATGGTCCCAGGGATGGGATGCGGCGATAGACGAAGCCATCAGGATCGTAGAGGATGCCACCGGGATCTCGGTGGCAGAAGCGATAGATTAAACCGAAAGCGAGGGAACAAAATGAAGATTGGAGAAGTTGTAGAAACATTGATCTGGCTGAGAAACAGACACGATTTAACCAGGACGGAGGATGATGCGGTGTGTTCCGCTTGCAATATCCTCGACAGACTGCCATCGATGATGGATGAGGACACGGCAAAGGAAACCCTGCGGCAGTTTTCTGCAGATTATGAGAAGCTGAAAGCTGCGCTCTTGGATGCAGAGCATACGCTGGAGAAGATGCAGGGGGCCGGCGGGCAGTTTTGCGATGACGCAATCGCAGGATACCACGAACGAAAAAAGGAGAGGGAAGCAGGGAGGAAAACGGCATGACACTACAGGAAGCAAAGAATACGCTGGACAGCGTGATGCCGGCACCAGGGAACAAAATGGTAGATAGCGAGCATCTGCAGATAGCGGTAGCATGGCAGGAAATCAAAAAGACGCTCACAAGGCTGGAAGCCATAAAGGACGGTCACGACACCATCATGGCTTGGAGAGCGCAGCAGATTGAAACAATCCGGCAGAAGATAGATGCAGGAACTCTGACCTACGAGGATAGAAAGTTACTGGATGATTTACAGCTTCCGCACCAGTATGACAAACGGTCGGTAGTCGAAGAATATACAGTCAAACGGGGCGATAACCTATACAACATTGCCAAAGATTTTTACAAGGATGCATGGGAGGGGGCGCAAAAGATAGCTGAAGCCAATTCTATATCGATCACAAGCCCAATTTATCCTGGGCAGACATTAACAATACCAAAAAGTAGGAACGCAGGATGAGCGGATATTTGAAACAAAGACACGGCATGACGCTGGTGGGGAATACACCGCCCGGAACTTGTGAGATGTGCGCCGTCAAGCACGATCCGGCGCAACCGCACAATTGCCAGAGCCTGACCTATCAGTACAAATTCTATGACCAGAACGGCAGATTCCCGACATGGAAAGATGCGATGGAACACTGCACCCAAGAGGTAAAAGATTACTGGACGGCGGCACTTGCCGAAAGGGGGGATAGAGGTATGAGTATATACAGATACGGGATGAGAAGCAGGGGATTTTCACCGATGTGCCAGCCGATGGACGGATTCGTGAAAAGGGAGGATGACCCGACAGGGAACTACCACGACATCCTGTCCTACAGCAGGAAGCTGACCAAAACCGAAACGGATGGGTACGAACTGGACTACCTCGGTGAATCATCGGGGGATTGGAGGACAGCCTGATGGGGAAAAGGCAGGAGAAGATGGACGCAATGTCCAGGTTTGAGAAGTGCAGACACCGCTCATACGATGGCTTCAGGGCTGGAGCCACGCCGATCTGCCACTACGGGGCAAAGACACTCGGAGATATCGACCGGGTAAAACGGCAGATCGACCCGCAGGAATGCGAGAACTGCCCGAATTACAAAAGCAGATGGCTGGAATTTCCGCAGACATTCACTGACATAAAAACAGAACAACCCAGCTACTGGAACGCCATGTTTATGCCAGTCAGGATTAGGCTGTGCGAGGACAGCAAAACCTACTTCGGTGTTTACCTTGGGGAATTTCCAAGATACATAACCGCCAGAATGAATGAGGACAAGGAACTGGAGATAGGAACTGCAGGAAACCCCTGCATTTTCGTACCAGAGAAGAAAAGCGTTTACTTTGGTGACGAAAGCTGGTGGCAGCCGATAAAGCCCGGAGAGGATATCAGGGATATCACCAATGAAACCATACGAAGTCAGTGGTACGTGGAACTGCTGGAGAAGATGGCAGCGGAGGAAGCGGAAGAATAATTTTTTTGCAGGATTTAGACAACAACAAATAGCCAAATATCCAGTAATCTGATAAAAAGCAGGAGGTGAGCCAGATGAAAAAGTGGCATCAGACAAGAAAAAGGAGGATGCAGCCTTTTGGCAAGAATTTGGAGTGGATAGAGCGACACCAGTACGGCGATGAATTCCACACAGGGATGGCACTCCCGTCCTCCGGGAAGCACAGAGGACAGCGCAGGAAGAGGTATCTCAAGCCGTTCAAGACGGCTGAAAGGATGCGGACAAAGAACGCAATCCGCACAGGAGCATACGAGTGAGAAAGGAGGTGACATCAATGGCATATTACAATGTTTGCCCGAATTGTGGCAGCAACCTGGACCCTGGCGAAAAGTGCGATTGCCAGAAAGAGAAGAGCCAGCCGGAGGAAAAGGAAGAAGCCGCAGCGGCAATAGCAATCGGCTGGAAGCCGCTGGATTCAGGACGCAAAAGCAAAGAACTGCAGACAGCATAAGCATCCATCTGCAGACACAACCGAAAGAGGACAAAGCCCCGCCAGACGGCAGGGCTTTTGTGTTCCCTATTCCCAGCAGGGCTAGGCTCAATCTTCCAGGAAAGCCCATTCGATATCCACCCGGTCACCGTCCAAGGTGATTTTTTTAATGAGTGCGGAGATAATCTCCCGCCGCTCTTCCAGACCAGCAGATTCCCAGACAGTAGCGAAGTCAGCCAGCAACCCGGAGAAAGCGTCCTCGTCATAATCCCGTTTCGGTTTTGGAGGAACGATAGCTGCCAGATGTTCCTCCAGTGCAAGTTTATCCCTGTGGAGTTTGTCGATGCGAGATGAAACCACATCCACAGGCATACGTTCGTCCTGGTACAAATCCATGAGCCGCCCGATCTGTTTATCCAAATCAGCAACTTTGGAGCGGATTACGTCTGCGTCAGAGGGACCGGTTTCAGCCGCCGCCTTTTTCTTACGCTTCAGGAGAGCCTGATAGTACCCTGGATCAAAAAGCAACCGGGAAACTTCACGCTCCACATAGGTGTCCAACTCATCCAGCCGCCAGTTTTTGTTGTCGCAGTGTTCCGCTTTGATCATCCTTTTCACCGTCCTCGCACGAGAGTAGCAGACATAATATTTATACCCGCCATAGTTATGCTTGACGGCATACCGCGCACCACAGCGGGCGCACCAGAGCAGACCGACAAGCAGATATTTAGATACATAGGCAGAATCCCCGAAGATTTCCTGCCGTTTTTTCCGCACTTCTGCGACCTTTTCAAAAGACTCCCGGTCGATGATAGCCTGGTGTGCGTTTTCCACAACCACATCACCAAAGCGGATCGTGCCAAGATAGACATCCGAGGTAAGGATACGCAGGACAGAAATCCTCCCGGACGTTTCAGACCAGGAGCCGTAACGATTGGTATAGCCTTCCTCCCGCAGACGTTCTGCGATTTTTTCTGGAGAAGAACCATCCAGATACCATTCGTAGATTTTTCGCACCTGTGCGGCTTCGTATTCGTTCACCGCAAGATGACCATCCGCCCCGTAGTCGTAACCGATAGGGTAATAAGAGCCGCCGTGGAACAGCCCCTCTTTTGCCCGCTCCACCCGCCCCATGAAAGTGCGTTCCTTGATCTGTTCCCGCTCTAGCTGGGCAAAGACCGACAGGATGCCAATCATTGCACGACCGAAAGGCGTAGAGGTGTCGAACGATTCAGCCATAGAGATAAAATCCACTCCGGCTGGCAGGAACACATCCTCGATGAGGTAAAGGGTATCGCGCTGGGAGCGGGAGAGTCGATCCAACTTCATGACCAAGACCAGGTCAAAGGACCCGGTCTCGGCGATCAGCTTCTGGATTCCGGGACGGTCAAGGTTTGAGCCGGAATAGCCGCCGTCAATGTAGAAATCAGCAACCAGCCAGTCGTGGGCTTTGCAGAACGCCAGCAGCCGCTCTTTTTGCGCCCCGATGGAATACCCTTCCTGCGCCTGTTCGAGAGTAGACACCCTGATGTACAGTGCCGCCCGCTTCATTGATAATCACCAACTGCAAAAGCGTCAAACGCTTCCTGCAGATTCGAGAACACTTCATCGCAATATCCGTCATCCCCATAGACAGTTTCACCAACAGCCACATAATGCGGCGTGGCTTCCGTCATTTTCCCATTTTCAATCACAGGAGAAAGCACCAGCAAGGCACGTTCCACTGCCCCAGAGGATTTGAAAGTCACATCTGCAAGGGCAATCACGGCCCCCTCCGAATCGAAATCAGCAACCGTCCACAGCTGTGGAGCCAAGGAAACGGAATAATCCGTGATGAACCGATCTAAAAGCATCTTCGAAGCCACGACCACATCCGTTTTATAGGTTTCTGCCAAAGACGGAGCGGTGGTTTCAGGAACGGACGGCGGTTCAGTTTCAACAGGGGAGGATTCTTCTGGAGCATCTGAGTGTTCTTGAGCCGAATTTGCAGACGATTCCACAGGAACATTTGTGGATTTATCCACGCCACTGTCCACATTTTCCACAGTGGAATCTGAGGATTCAGCGGATGCTTCCTGTTCAGGAACAGACGGCGGCTCAGTTTCTGTGGGATTTTCCGGCTCAGGAACGGACGGCGGCTCGGCTTCAGCAACCGTATCCTGCGGTTTTTCAGCAGGAACATAAATGTCGGAAACCCAGACGCACAGCCCCAGAAAAGCCACGGCAGACACCACGGCAAGGATTACAAAAGGCTTTCGTGGCTGACGCTTGACAGAGCGCACCACCAGCAAGACTACGGCGGCAACAAACGCCACGGCAGCAACAAGAGAAAGGAAACTCAGGATTCCAATCATGGCAGATCACCTCCAGACGATATGGATGCGGCAGTGACCGAAATAAGGACTTCATCGTCAGTATCGGACGGCACAAGGACAACGGTCACGCAACCGCCAGAATAAGCCCCAGAGAGCCGCAGGGAGGACAGATCCCCGGACACATCACACAACCCGTTAGAGCGCATAGATTCCAGTACCACAGGGAACCATGCGCCGCAGGACCCAGAAACGCGGATGGAGCGGACAACAGAACCACAAAAAGACATAAGCATACCTCCTATTCAGATTTTTGAGCGGAGCCGGCAAAACCGTCCGCAATTTCAAAAGCGCATTTCAGAAGCTGGATGCGCTGCCGGACATCTAAGGATTCATACACCCTGACCAACTCCGAGCATTCTTCAGACAAGACGCGCTCCCCGCCGTTCCGCACGATAATCGTGCCAGTGTGCGGCCCCAGATTGCCAGACACAGAGCCATTGTTGACGTAGGACGAGTGCGGATGTTCCTCGCCGGAAAGCAGCCATTCCACAGAAACGCCGAAAAATTCGGCAATTTTGCAGATCACGTTTGCAGGGGGGTCCGTTCCCCTGGTCTGCCAGGAACTGACATTTCTCGGATTTATCCCGACAGAACTGGCAAACTGCTTCTGTGAAACGCGCCGCTCAGAAAGGAGAGCAAACATCCGTTCGTTGATTGTCATAAAATCACCTCCAAAATACAAAATTTCACCGAGAAAATAAGTGCAATTTCTCTTGACTAAGTAAAAATGCAGTGCTATACTACCAATAACCCCGAAAAGCAGCAAGCAAAAAAAGGGGCAAAATAAAGTGTAGCACAATAGCATTATAGCACATTGGCTCCGCAAAACAAGAGCGAAAAGAGAAAGGAGATGACAAAAATGGCAGTGCGGCAGAGAGCAAAGGGCGGCGATGGTTACCACAGCTTCTCTTCCAGGATGCCGAAGCAGGTCTACGATGACCTGAACGAATGGGCATGGGAGAACAGGATCTCACTGGCGGCGGCTTGCGGCATGCTTCTGGGAAAAGCAGTAGCGGCAGAGCGCGGAGGTGAGTACAAGCCTGGAAAACTGGAGGAATTTCTGGATGACCAGCAGAGCGCAGCCCTCACTCGGTAACCGATAAGAATATTTTATACCGAAAGCGAGGTGGAAACCATGAGGGATGAGTGCGAGAACTTGTACAAATTATGCAGGACAACCGCAGGATTGACGCAGGAACAAGCAGCGGAACTTCTCGCAATCGCTCCACGGACGCTCTCCGACTACGAGAACGGACACGCACGGGTACCGGATGACATAGTGGACGCCATGAGCAACCACTACAAAGCACCCCTGCTGGCATGGCACCACTTGAAACAGACAAGCATTCTGGGGAAATACCTCCCGGAAGTGGTGATGCCGCAGACCAACGGTGATCTGATGGCGCAGCTTTCCATAGCGGAATGGCGGCTCCAGCAAGTGGTCGAGGACATCAAGAGAATCATGGAGAACGGCAGAGTGGACGAATTGGAGAAGCCGAATTTCAGACAGGCGATGGAGTACGTCCGACAGATAAACAGCAAGCTGCTGTCGGTCATCGTCTACGCGGAGGGGATGGAATGACAATACCATACAACGCCGCAGGACAACAGGCATTCGATGTTTTTTACAAGGTAGCCGCAAGGCTTTATTCAGCGGCACAGGAAGCGGTAGATGCATACATAGCAGAGAACTGCCCGGATAGCCGGACAACGGGGGAACGCCACGCAGACGGCAGATACCAGCGGACGGTACGGACGGCAGACGGTCAGAACCGCACGATAAGCTACGACTACCGAACCAAAGAAATAGCGTAAAGGAGCGCACTGCAGATGGCTACGGGTACAAAAAAGGAACGGACTGCCCTAAACAATCCGTCCCCAACCGAAAGCGAACAAAGCATTGAACAACGCTCTGACGCATACCCCATTATACCCGAAAAAGGGGCAGGAAGTCAATGGGGATTTTCAATGGACGGAGGGAAAGATGAACAACTGCATTTTTATAGGGCGGCTCACGGCAGAGCCGGAAATCAGGATGACCACGCAGGGCATCATGGTGGCACGGTTCACGCTGGCAGTAGACCGCAGGATGTCAAAGGAGAACAAGGCAACAGATTTCTTTGACATTGAAGCGTGGAGGGGATCGGCAGAATTCGCCGAGAAATACTTCCGCAAAGGAATGAGGGTGGCAGTGCAGGGGGAAATGAGGACACGCACCTACACCGACAAAGAGGGAATCAAGCGCAAGGCATACACGCTGACAGCAGAAAACCTCGAATTTGCAGACGGCAGGAAAGGAGCCGGAGCAGACAGCCAGATACCAGACACTGATGGCGGCTTCGCCAATTACGGCGGCGAATCGCCATTCATGTAAACCCAGCCGAAAGGAGAATGAGCAATGACAGCACAAGACACAATCGTCCAGCTGAATAAGTACCCGCCGGATAAGTACAACGTTCTGATCCCGGTGACCAGCATGCAGGTGATGAGCAACCTCCAGAAAGTCATCGTCAACGAGGTACAGCTGAACCCCGACCCCAACCGAGGAAATGATGTTTACTATGAGAAACAGAGTGGAAAACTCGCAATCACGGCGGTAGGAGGAACAAAACTCGCCGCAGCCGCCAACATCAGCATCGTCTACAATGAGAACGAACAGCCAGAAGTATGCAGACGGTGCGTGGAGATGGCGAAAGCCACAGGGAAAGCGCAGTCCTGCGGGAACTGCGACCACGCCTACGATGTGAAGCACACGGTCACGGTCAGGGTACCGGAGCCGAGCGGAGGATTCCGGCTGATCACGAAGAGCAAGGAGATTGACTGCGCTCTTGAAAAGGGGAGCATGACAGAAGCACAATTCAAGAGATTCCTGCCGCACCGGGCAAGCATCGCGGAAACCAAGGCATACATGAGATGCCTACGGGCTGCACTGGGGCTGGCGCAGGGGTACACCAAGGAAGAAATCAGCAAACCATTTGTGATCGCCCACATCGTACCGAACCTTGACGCACCAGACATCCGGCAGGCACTGATCAACAACTCGCTCAAAGACATGGGGCTTCTCTTCGAGATCCCGGCGAAGCAGGAAGCCACCGAACCAGCAACGCCGCTGGCTCTGCCGGGGGCTGGCGCAGAAGCCTACAGTGAATCAGAATACCCGGATACGGAGGACGGGTACCAAGAGGGAGAATACCCAGACGGATCAGACACGCCGCCCTGGGAGGATACCCCGCCTTGGGAAGAGCCGCAGGGAATCAGATGCACTGACTGCGGGAAAGAGATAACCGAAGCGAAAGGCACGAACGGCAAGACCTGGACCCCAGAAGCGATAAGGGAATATTCTGAGAAACGCTTCAAACGGTGTCTCTGCCCGGACTGCCAGAGAAAGCAGACAACGAACAACAGGAGGTAGAACGCATGAGCATAAAGATTTTACACTGCGCGGACACCCACCTGGGGGACCTGAGCGGACCCGTAAAGGATGGGAAGAACGCAAGAAGAGAGGACACGCTCCGATGCATGAGGGCGATAGCGGAATCAGCGGCAGAGGAAAAGCCGGACATGGCAATCATCGCCGGGGACCTTTTCAACAGGTCGAGGGTATGGGCTGACACCGCACTGGAGGACATAGACGATGCAATCAACGGATTCCTTATCCCAATCTGCAGGGCAAGCAGTGAGGTGGTGCTACTTTTCGGTACCCAGAACCACGACAACCCGAAAGCCTTCAGCGTGATACAGAACACCACACGGGGGATAAAGAACCTCCACATTTACACGGGGCCGGCAGTGGAAACACTCGCAACGGCGGCAGGAGCGGTTCAGATACTCGCCATGCCGGGATTTGACAAAGGGCGGCTCCGGGCATTCATGCCGGACATGGACGCAGAAACGGAGAACCAGAACGCCACAACGCTGGTGAACGAGATCATCATGGGGAACGCCGCACAGCTTGACCCGGTGATACCGAGCATCCTGGTAGCCCATTACACGGTAGCCGGGGCAGAGGGGGAAAGCGGTCAGACATTCCTCGCAGGGCAGGATGTGGTGATCTTGCCGCAGACCATAGACGCGGCGGGGGTTACGCTCGGATGCTTCGGACACATCCACAAGCCACAGCGGCTGGGGAGCAATACCCCGGCATTCTACAGCGGCAGCCCGAACGAACTGACCTTCAATGACGAGGGGATGGAACACGGATTCTACTACCACACAATAGAGGGAGGGACGGTGACGGAAAGCCGCTTTGTGCAGACACCAGCAAGGCGGCACCACACCATGAAACTGGTGCAGGAAGAAGTTGCAGAATTCATAGCCAGCGGATCACTGGACGGCATAGATGAACTGGCAAGGGACGCCATCGTGAGGGTTTACTACGATGCCACGCCGGAACAGGAAAAGCAGATCAACCGGGCGGCACTGCAGAACTGGATAATGGACAAGAAAAACTGCGGGGCCTTCCATGTCGCAGACTTCATACGGGAGGAAACAGAGGACGAACTGACGCTGGATACGGTATCTGCAGAGGACACGCCAGCCGCCGCCCTGCACAGATACCTCGCCAACCTGAAGGACAGTGGCGCAGATTTTACCGACAGCGATATGGAGCGGCTGGAAGAACTCGCCATACCAATCATCCGACAGGCTGATGACGGCAGGGAAGCAGACCAGCACACCGGGGCATTCATCCCGAAACGGATAGAGGTAATGAACTACCGCAGCTACACTAGCGCAGCATTCGGATTCGAGGAAATCAGGATGGCGATGGTCAACGGTCCCAACGGGGTAGGGAAGAGCAGCCTGTTCATGGATGCCATAGCTGACTGCCTCTACGAACAGAGCCGGGACGGAACGACCGGTGGATGGCTTCGGGCAGGGGAGAAGAAAGGCGCGATCACCTTTGAATTTGAGATGGGTGGCTACGACTACAGGGTAGCCAGGACACGGACGGCTGCCGGGAAAGGGACGCTGGCACTTGCAAGGAAGAACCGGGATACGGGAGAATGGGAAAACGATGGCGATACCACGATAAGGCTGACGCAGGAGAAGATCACCAAGACCATCGGGATGGACTGCCAGACCTTCTGCTCCATAGCCCTGATCCGGCAGGATGCATACGGGCTTTTCCTGGACACCGACAGCGACCGCAGGATGGAAGTCCTCTCGACACTGCTGAACCTTGGGGTTTACGGCAGGGCAGAGGAAATCACCAAGGGAAAAGCAACGGAACAGCGGCGCACCATCGCACAGCTTAATGACAGGATGGAAGTCCTCGATGAACAGATGAGGACAAGGGAAGCCATAGAAAACGAGATGAAGTCCTGCCAGGAACAGATGGACACCAAGACGGCGCAGAGGACAGCCGTGGAGGGGCAGATTAAAGCCGCAGAACGCGAGGAAACGCTCCGGCAGGAATTAATACGGCAAGCGGATGAAAAGGCGCAGGAAGCGGCAAATAAGAGCGCACAGGCGGCAGAGAAAGACGCGGAACTCCAGAAGCAGAAAACCGATCAGGAGAATGCCAGCGCACTCGCGGCGATGGCACCGGCAGCGGCAAAGGCGGCAGAAACCATAGCACAGGCACGGGCAGACCTTGAACCGCTGGCACAGGATGAAGCAAAACTGGCAAGCCTGACGGACAGACGCAGCACACTCACGGCGGCAGTCCAGAAAGCAGAAACAGATCTGGCAAGTATCCGCGCCCGGATGAACATAGAAACCACCACGCTGGAGAACCGGGAACAAATCGAAGCGGCGGTAGCAGAGATTGAAGCGGTACGCGCCGGGAGGGAAGCCCTTGCACCGAAGCTGGAGGAATACGAGAGGGCAGAGAAGCGCATCGCAGACCTGAAGAAAGAACAGGCTGATCTCTTAGCCGAGAGCCGGATCAGGATCGGGAAACTGAAAAACCAGATTGAAACTGCAGAGAAAAAAACTGCCCTGTTGGCTTCCAGCGGATGCCCAATAGCGGACGAAGCATCCTGCGGATTCCTTAAGGACGCACAGGCAGCGAAAGCAGAACTGCAGACGCTGAAGCCACAGCTGGAAGAGATGAAAGCGGCAGACAAGAAAGCCTACGAGGAAATCACGGCAAGGCTTGAAGCAGCAAAAACAGCACTGGACAGCCTGGGAGACCCGAAAGCGGAAAGTACCACACTGGCGGCGAGGGAGCGCAAGGCGGCGATACTGGCGGCACACGCCGGGAAGTTGGAAGCGGCGGCGGCAACCTTGGAACAGCTGAAGCAGCAGGAAGCAGAAAAGCAGGAAGCTATAAAAGAAACCGAGCGGGAGCGCGACCAGGTGTGCGAGGATATCGTACCGCTGGAAAAGAGTGCGGAAAAGGCAAAGGAACTCCGGGAGAAGATAAAAGCGGCAGAGCCTACGGCAAAATTACAGCCCCAGTGCGCCGCCGCAGAAGCCACGGTAAAGGCTTTAGAGGTCACCATCGACCTTTTGACCAAGGACGCGGAAAAAAAGCGGCAGGAAGCCGCTGTGGCACAGCAGGAAGCCACAGAAATGAGGGCAAGGGTGCCGGAATCTACGATAGACCTCGAAGCACTCAGGAAACTCCGCGACACGATGGATAGGGAAGCGCAGGAAGCCGCAAAGCAGATCGGATCGCTCCAGGGAAAGCTGGAAGCCATAGAGGATGCAAAGGTGCAGTGGGAAGCCTACCGGGACGAAAAAGGCAAGGCGGCGAGGTGGCTTCACGATTACGAAACGCTCGCCGGGGCATTCGGGCTGGATGGTATCCAGTACACCATCATCCGCAACACGGTCCCAGAGATCCAGGCAAGGGCGAACGCGATTCTCTCGGCGATGACTGGTGGCAGGATGGCGGTAGACTTCAAGACCGAAAGGGAACAGAAAAACAAGAAGATCGTCAATAGCCTGGATGTCTGGATCAACAGCCTTTCAGGCGGGAGCAGACCATACAGCAGCCACAGCGGCGGCGAAAAGGTCAAGATTGCACTGGCGGTAACGCTTGGGCTGGCAGACGTGAAAGCACACCGGGCAGGGGTACAGCTTGGGATGCTCTGGATAGACGAGCCGCCATTCTTGGATGGGGACGGCACGGACGCATATGCGGATGCGCTGGTAAGCATGGCGAACCGCAACCCGGAAATGAGGATTCTGGCAATCAGCCACGATCCACAGCTTAAAGCCCGGTTTGCACAGAACATCACCGTAAAAGCGGGGGAGAACGGCAGCGAGGTGGCGATGGAACAATGAGGACGGAGGTGAACGCTGATGGCATGGATTGAGAGCCACCAAGAACTGCGAAACCACCCAAAAACAAAGCGGCTGGCAAGGGAACTGCGGATATCGCCAGCCGCAGCCACCGGGCATTTACATTTCCTTTGGTGGTGGGCAATTGACTATGCGCCAGATGGTGACCTGACCGAGTTTGACGATTGGGAGATCGCGGATGCCGCAGGATACGAGTGCGATGAACCGGCACAATTTAAGGACGCGCTTATTTTTTCCGGCTTTTTAGACAACACGGAACAGGGAACCTTAATAATACACGATTGGAACGACTACGCAGGAAAAAGCCTGAAGCAGAGGGAACAGGCACGGAAAAGGACGCAGCGATACCGGGAGAAACAGGCGGCAAACATCACGGAACGCACACGCAACGCGGAGGAAACGCCTACAGAACCCACACAAAACGGGAGTAAAACGGACACGCAACGCAACAGTGACGGTGATGTAACGCATACGCAACGCATACAGAACGCACATGAAACGGACACGCAGCGCAACGGTGACGCGTCTACAGGACATGACATGACAGTACAAGACATAACAGGACATGACAGTACAGTACAGGACACTACAGATCCAATCCCCCCTACCCCCAGCGGGGGAGCGGGGCCACCGGGCAAGCCGCCTGACATCCAGCAGGAACGCTTTGCAGAATTCTGGAAAGTTTACCCGAAAAAGCGGAGCAAGGGAAGCGCAGAAAAGGCGTGGAAGAAAATAAAGCCGGACAAGGAGCTGCACGAAAGGATTCTGTCGGCTGTCCGGGACAACATCGCCAGGAACCACAGCTGGCAGAAAGATAACGGGCAATTCATACCATACCCGGCATCATGGCTGAATGCCAAGGGATGGGAGGACAGCCTGGAGGACGCACAGATGGGAGGTGGACAGTATGCCGGGAGAGATGCGAGGGCAAACCCAGGGGCAGACAATTACTCTGGATTCCAGCGAAGCACGGGATTTAGAAGAGCGGATACAGAGCCAGACGCTGACACCTAAAGAAGCACGGCTTTACTTCCAGAGCGGCTACTACGGAACGAATCTGCCTGGGCTTGGGATCAGCAACTGCTACGCCACCACAAGCCAGATCGGACAGCTGGCGCACAAGAACCGCAGGGCGGTCAAGGGGCTGAACCCCTGGGCGGCAGAGGACAGGATGGATTTCTACAGCCAGGGAGAAAAGGCAGAGCCGCTGGAAATACCAGAACCGACAGTGTGCGAGTTTTGCGGAAAGCAACTGGAATACATAGGCTTGATGGAACACAGCCGGGGGCTTTACGAGTGGGAGGTCAGACGGTGGTCAGCGGTGCCGGTGCGCTGCGGATGCGAAAAGGCAGCGGCGAAGTGGTCTGCAGAGGACGCAGAACAGGAACGGCTCAAGCACGAAGAGGAACAACGCAGGGCAGAGGAACAACGGAAAAAGCGGGTGGAGGAACAGATGGCGAACAGTGGCATGAAAGCCCGGTTCTTATCCCGGACATTCGCAAACTTCCAGACTAACACCCCGGAGAGGAAAAGGGCGCACAGGACAGCCAAAGAGTATGCCGACAATTTCACGGCGCACAGCGCAAACGGTGACGGGCTGTACATCGAGGGAACATTCGGAACGGGAAAGACGCACCTTGCGGCGGCGATTGCCATCCAGCTGATGGAGCAGGGGCACCAGGTGATATTCAAGACAGCTGATGACCTACTGCGGGATATCAAGGCAACCTTTGACGAAAGCGGCAGGAAAGAACAGGAAGCACTGGACAGGCTGAAAAAATGCGAATTGCTGGTGATAGACGATATCGGCAAAGAACAGGCAACGGACTGGTCAACGGCGCAGCTTTACGCCATCATCAACGACCGATACGAGTGCCAAAAGCCGCTGATCATCACAACGAATTTCAACGAAACAGACCTGATAGCCGTGGAAAGCCCGAAAGGGATAGGCTCGCACAGGATCATGGCGATTTTGAGCCGGCTCCACGAAACGTGCCGCCTGATGACCATGACATGGCAGGATTGGAGGGGAGCAGGATGACAGGATACGGAAACAGAGGGATGACCTTTGAGGGGCTGATTGAGTACGCCAACAGACGGTACCGGCTGGACGGAACAGCGATGGTCGAGAAACAACATACGCTGTGCAAGCCGCTCCGAAACGGAACGGGGCATATCGTCAGCGCAAAGTACGAGGAAAAGGCAACCGTGGATTTTATGGGGCGGCTCGGCGGCAGACCGATAGCCTTTGAAGCAAAGCACTGCGGCAATGACAAGATAGACCTGAAGAGGGTGGAGGAACACCAGTGTAGCTTCCTCCGGGACTGGACGAAGAACCCGGAAGTGATTGGATTTGTGATTGTCAGTTTTGAACTGCGGGATTTTTACCTGATCCCCTGGGATTACTGGCAAGCCGCCATAGACGCAAGGGCGGTGAAAAAAGGTTCCAAGGTACAATTTGAGCCGATGGGAACGGCATGGGAAACCACGGGAAAGGCAAGCATCCGAAAGTACGAACTGCCGCAGGAATGGGAGATACAGATCGGAGGCCCCGCAGGGTTGGATTACATCAAGGCGGTCAAAAGGATTTGGAGAACAGAAGCTGGAGCGGAGGTAGAAGCATGAAAAAGTTGGACAGGGAAATGGACGCAAGCGAGTTTTTGAAAGAAATCCGCAAAAAACACCCGGAACTGGCACCATGCCTGAATTGTCCGCACCCAAATGGGGAGTGCGTAAAGTTTGCCAGACAGGGAAAGTGCAAGGCGTATTAGCGCAGGAGCGCAGGACAACCGAAAGCAGGAGGTATTGAACAATGGCAGAGATGCAGGAGAAAAAGGACAGGCAATTACAGAGGATGGCAAGAAAGCAGATGAAGCTGATGCAGGAGATGAAAACGCAAAGGGAGCGGGAATACCAGCTGATGCTCTGGTGCGGATTCTTGACCGGGCTCCGATTGACGAATGCCATAACCAAGGAAGAATACGACCGCTACTACCGGGATCTGCAGGAGATGGCAGAGAAGATGGATGCGGCATGACAGCAAGGAGGAATCGGCATGGGGATAACATTGGGATCACTCTTTGACGGCGCGGGAGGATTTCCATACGCAGGAACACTGGCAGGAATCACGCCGATCTGGGCAAGCGAAATAGAACCGTTCCCGATTAGGGTGACAACAAAGAGATTCCCGGAGATGAAGCACCTCGGAAACATAGCAGAGGTGAGCGGGGCAGAGATTGAACCCGTGGACATCATCACATTCGGAAGCCCATGTCAGGATTTGTCGGTAGCAGGAAACCGCGCAGGATTAGCCGGGGAGAGATCAGGGCTGTTCCGGGAAGCGGTACGGATAATCCGGGAAATGAGGGAAAAGACCAATGGAAACAAACCAAAATACATCGTCTGGGAAAATGTTCCCGGAGCCTTCAGCAGCAACGGCGGCGATGATTTCAGGACAGTCCTCGAAGAGATCGCCAGAATCAAAGATGGGGGGGTTATTATTCCTCAACCTGACAAGGGCAAGTGGAGCGGATCAGGGGAAATCCTGGGAAACGGATACAGCATCGCATGGCGGACCTATGACGCGCAGTATTGGGGAGTACCCCAGAGAAGAAAGAGAATCTACCTTGTCGCAGATCTTAATAGCCAATGCGCCGGAAAGGTACAATTTGAGTCCGACCGCCTGTGCCGGGATTCTCCGCAGGGCAAGGGAGAGGGGCAAGCAGCTCCCGGAACTGCTGGAGGAAACACTGAAACACCAGGCGGGGGAAGCGTAGCCTTTCACCTGACACAAGACCCGATAGCCAGCGAGGAAAGAACCCCATGCATAAGCACAGGAAACCCACGAAACGGTCAGGCAACCATAGGAGTGGCAGTACCGAAAGCAACAGTCTACGGATTATCCAGCAAGGCAAGCAACGCATGGAAAAGTAACAACCCGCACAGCGGATGCTACGAAGCGGAAACCACCAGGACGCTGGATACCAGAGGGGGAGATCCAACGTGCGCCCAAGGCGGCAACATTATAGTCCAGGCGCGAGTGTTTGAGAATCACGGGCAAGATACGAGGTTCAGGGATACAGGGGAAGTTTGCCAGACAGTCACACAGAAATATGGAACGGGCGGCGGCAACACACCGCTGGTGGTACAGCCAGCATACACCATAGGGCGGGATTACCTGACTACATGGGAAGAAAAGGCGCAGACGCTGACCCGGTCGGACGTGCCGGGGATGGTGGCGCAGCCAGCATATGGAGTGACCAGCAAGGGAAACGGTGACTGCTTCCTGACATTGGAGCGGCACACATCGCTCACGGCAGGAGGTGGACAGGCAGGGCAAGGATATCCATGTGTAGCACAGCCGTACACCATAGGCAACGGACAGGTTCACGACCTGACGCTTGACGAAAAAGCCCGAACGATGAACTGTATGCATGACGCACAGGCGGCGATTATTCCACAGACAGCAGACGAATACCCATACATCGTGCGGCGGCTCATGCCGATAGAATGCTGCCGATTGCAGGGCTACCCAGACTGGTGGTGCGATGGACTGCAGACAG
>OFGF01000263.1_pt1 | contig 51481 bp, 46 predicted proteins | sample 1521711 | NCBI WGS metagenome assembly OFGF01 (sample SAMEA3504092, study PRJEB24116) | mouse gut metagenome | biome: mouse gut; feature: mouse-associated habitat; material: faeces | place: Denmark | collected 2011 | reverse complement strand
CAAACAGAATCCCGATACTCAGAATGGTGATGAGATTTTCCACCACCGTGGTATGATCCAGAATCATATGACGGGCCACAAGAAATATCAGAACCTCCAGCACAGTATCTTCACTGGGCTGACAGAGCATTTTCAGAAACTCAATGCCAATCAGTATATTGAACACATGTCCCACAAAAATCAGGAAAGCAGTATTAGAACTCCTGTCATTCCAGTAATCCAGAAAAGAACCGCCCAGAGAGCTGCATGCAATCAGAATGGCGGCCAGAACCACAAGGGCCATCAAAAGCTCCAGGAAATTACAGGATTCATAGAGGATATTTCTGATTTTGCGCAGTAAATTATTCAAAGAAATTCTCCTTTTTTGAAATTTAAATCCGAGCGTTCTGCTTTGAATCCTGACCATGGGCGTTACTTTTACAGTTAGCTCGGCCCAGGCGCCCTTACGGCACATGAAAGATTCTGCTTAGTGCTGCTTTGTTCCCAACCTGACACGGTTCACAGAGTTCCATTGCGTAAGACCCAAACGTCGTCACCACTTATAAAAGGCAGCCCCACAGTCATAAACCCGGGGCAGAGCATCACCCCAACTATAGCGGATTGTTGGTACAGGGCACCGCTGCCGCCCCGGCTGCTCGGAGACTTAAGTATAGCGTGTTTTGAAAAAAAAGTCAACCGTTCTTATTCTGTTTTGCATTTGTTTTCTTTTTCCTGACGTTTTTGTTGGCGCAGCTTTTTAAAAAAATCGCTCAGCATTTGGGAACATTCCTCTTCCAGTACGCCAGTTTCTAAGTCTGTCTGGTGATTGAAGGCAGAAACTTGCAGCAGGTTGAGGACTGAGCCAGCGCATCCGGCTTTGGGATTCATGCTGCCAATCACCACTTTATCAATGCGTGCCTGGACGATGGCGCCGGCACACATCTGACAAGGTTCCAGAGTCACATACATGGTACAGCCTTCCAGCCGCCAGTCTCCTAGTTTTTTGCTAGCCTTTTTGATAGCGGAGAGTTCCGCATGTGCAAGGGTATTTTTGTCAATGTTTCTTCGGTTATAGCCCCTGGCAATAATTTTATTTTGGTACACGATGATGCATCCGATAGGCACTTCGTCAATTTTTTCCGCTTTTTTTGCCTGCCGGATCGCCTCTTTCATAAATTTTTCCTTTTGTTCCATATGCGCTCCTGTAAATTCTGTGCTAAAATATGATGTATACATTCTAAAACAAAGCAGAGGATTATGCAAATGCAAATGAATTATGAGACTTCCCGACTGGTACTGAGGATTTTGCCTCAGACGGCAGCGGGACAGGTATTGAGGTTTTATCTCGATAATCAGGAGATTTTTGAACAATGCGAGCCAGAGCGCCCCAAGAATTTTTATACGGAGGAATTTCAAAGGACGTTGCTTCACTGTGAGTACCATTTGGCAGTGAAGCAGTCAGCGGTGCGTTTTTGGGTATTCGAAAAAAACAGCGAGCAACAAGTGATCGGAACGGTATCCATGCAAAACATCCGCAGAGGGCCATATCAGTCCTGCGAGCTAGGATATAAGTTTGACCACAGGTTCTGGGGGAGGGGGTATGCCAGAGAGAGCATTTATCAGGCAGTCAGCGTTGCCTTTGATGATATGAAGCTGCATCGGATCGAAGCGCTGGTGTTGCCAGACAACCTGCCGTCCCAAAGGCTGCTGGAAGCCCTCGGCTTTCATAAGGAGGGAATAAAAAAACAGAGCGTATTGCTTCAAGGCGCCTTTCGGGACCATGAAGTATACGCTCTGCTGGCAGGATAATTATAAGGAGACGGTTTCAAGACTCTTCTTTTTTGGGAGGCTGTGACAATTCGTTGAGATAATGATACCAGTAACCAAATTGTCCAGTATTGATCGGGGAGGGCTTTTCGCTGCGGAACTCTGGAAAGCCAAATAATGCCGCCATAACCCGTTCCGGGTTCTGGAAAACGCCAGGAACCCCGATAAACCATTTCTTGACGCCGAATTCTTCCGTCATGCCAAGGATCAGATAACGGTAATTGAAGAATCCATGGAGTAGAAAGCTGTTGTTTCCCAGATACCAGTATGCTTTCGGTAGTTGTCGCAGATCCTTTAGCTCCAGCCTTACGCAGAGCGTATGTTCGTCTCCGGAAAATGGGGTCATCACAGGGTAATTTTCCAAGATAAAACGCCACCGAAGCTGCCAATCCTCTGGTGAATCAGACTTGCGTTGATCACAAGAGTGATTATTGGTGGCAGCCTGCCGCTCCTTGGAAGGACCATGGTCCCTGGAAACGGTACGAAAGCCTGACGTTCTGCTTTCAAGACGGGGAAGCGCTTCTAAAGCTTTCAGTGCGTCAGTAGTTTTTGGCGAATCGGGCGCCAAAGGGGCTTCTGCTGCATGGAAAGCCAGTTTATTTTCTTGGGGGACGGAGGAAAGATCCAAAGCCTTGTCAGGTGAATCAGAGCTTGGCGAAGCTTGCAAGTCTGGCGCTGTCTCTTTCTTTGGCACAGCAGGGGGACGTTCTTTTGCTAAGGCAGAGTCAGGCGCGGGAACTTCCTTTGCATCCAAGGGGGGTTCTTCTTTCGGTTCTGTAATTTCTGCGTTTTCTTCGTTGGGCAGTTCTTCTGGAACAGGAGCTTTTGACTGGTCGGGAAGCTCTTCGATATCTATAAAGGCGTCGCGGCGAAATTCATCATCATCCCATTGGCTCACCAACATGGCGCGCTCGGAAAGAGGGATGAAAACTCCTTTTACTGCATCCAGAGGATATCCAGAGTCCATGAGGCTTTCTGCATTTAAAACAGTTTTAAAATCTCCGTTTCCACGGGTAAGAGAGAAGTTTCCAAGTGATATTCCAGCAAGCTGTTCCTGTTTTTGCAGATAAAAATATACTTTGACAGGCGACAGGCTGTATCCAGTGTTTTTCATATGTATTTCAAGGAGACAGCGCTGGTCCCTCTTCTCGACTTTCGCAAACCCGATATTGCGGCTTTTGACTCCTTGTTCATATAAGTAAAGATATGTGATCATTCGGTGGAATTCAGACATGGTGCAACTCCCATAAAGATTTTTACATCTTATGCTGCTAACGGGGGGAATATGACTCTCAGAGATCGGAAGCTTGTTGCCCAGTGAGGGCGAGAGCCAGATCGGAGCCGAAAGAGGACATGTTTGCGGGCACCCATGTGTTATTTTGAATCACGCATTCCACGGTAATGCTTATCGTGTCTTCGGAGGGCGCGACTTTCTGATAAGCATCGATGAGATTCTCAGTGTAAGCGTTCATGAGGAATGCCTTTTGTTCTTCTAAATTAGAAAATGTGTTCTGCAAGGAATCCTCTCTTGCGTTGTAAAAAGCATCTGCATCCAACGCTGATTCATCAAAATAGGTAGTCTGTACCAAGACGGTAGCTTTCCCGTCGTCCGTTTCCGTTACTTTTGCCGAAGCGCTCATTTTAGCGAGCGCCTTTTTTCGGGCGTCGCAGAGCCTGTGCAGGGTATCTTCGTCAATTTCCTGGCCACTGCTGGCGAAATTATTACGGATCGTTTCTTTCAGGGAGTCGTCATAGACTTTCTGCGCCTTGGAAATGTCTTCGTCTCGCATGCCAAGGGAAGATATGCCTCGGGTATCTCCTAAAATATATAAATCATAAATTGCCTGGATCGAATCGGCGGCATTTTTCGATGGTTGGTTACAGCCAGCCAGCGGCAAGAAGCAGAGGCAGGCGTATAAGAAAAGCGGGGAAAATTTTTTCATGCTGAAAACCTTTCTAAATGAAATATTGGGAAAATGTGTGTAATAAACTTATATGACTAGGGTGCCGAAAGGCTTGAAATTCCCTTGCAGGCCAATTCAATCCTTTTGACACCCTGATCCTTATGTAAATTAGAAATGGCATAAGGCAGATGCAGAAATGTCAAGATGTATGTCCTGGTATATACAGGCTACGCCTTATAGCCGCAAAGCATGAATTTTGGAAACGGAGGAGGGGGGATTTGAACCCCCGCGCCGGGATTACCGACCTACTGGTGTTCGAAGCCAGACCCTTCAGCCACTTGGGTACTCCTCCAAAAATAATTCCTTACCTATAGAGTATAACAAATATTTTGAAAAATGCAAATGAAAAATCTTGTGAAGAGTAAAAAATTGGGATATAATTATTTCATAATCAACAAAAAATAAAAAATAAAGGATGTGAAGTCATGAAAAGAATTGGAATGTTGACAAGCGGTGGTGACTGCCAAGCGCTGAACGCTGCAATGCGTGGCGTCGTAAAGGGTCTGAGCAAGAATGTGGAAGATCTCGAGGTTTACGGTTTCTATGAGGGCTATAAGGGCTTGATCTATGGGAATTACCGTTTACTGACCTCAGAAGACTTTTCCGGGATTCTTACCAAGGGCGGAACCATCCTTGGAACTTCAAGGCAACCGTTTAAGCTGATGCGGGTGCCAGATGAGAATGGATTGGACAAAGTAGAAGCGATGAAGCAGACATATTATAAGCTGCGCTTGGATTGCCTGGTTATTTTGGGTGGCAACGGAACACAGAAGACGGCAAACCTTTTGCGCGAAGAGGGCCTCAACGTGATTCATTTGCCCAAGACAATCGATAATGATATTTATGGCACAGACGTCACATTTGGCTTCCAGAGCGCGATCAACATTGCCACGGAAGCAATTGACTGTATCCATACCACTGCGGCGTCCCATAACCGTGTATTTATTGTGGAAGTCATGGGGCATAAGGTAGGATGGCTGACCTTGTATGCAGGAATTGCGGGAGGCGCGGACATTATCCTGCTGCCGGAGATTCCTTATGATATTGACAAGGTGTTAGACGCGCTCTCAGCCAGAAGCAAGGCAGGAAAAGGATTTACGATCCTCGCTGTTGCAGAAGGCGCAATTTCCAAAGAGGATGCGGCGCTATCTAAGAAAGAATTAAAAGAAAAGAAAAAGAATTACCCATATCCTTCCGTATCTTATGAGGTGGCGGAACGGATTCAGAAAAAATCAGGATGCGAAGTGCGCGTCACCGTTCCCGGTCATACGCAAAGGGGCGGCAGTCCCTGCCCTTATGACAGAGTGCTTTGCACCAGGCTGGGCGCTGCTGCTGCAGAGCTGATATTGAAAGAAGATTATGGCTATATGGTCGCCATGATTAATGGAAATACCAAGAAAGTGCCTTTGGAAGATGTGGCAGGAAAATTAAAGACCGTGCAACCGGATTCTAAAATTATTAAGGAAGCAAAGCTGATGGGAATTAGTTTCGGAGATTAAAAATGTCATATACTGCGTTATACCGCAAGTTCCGGCCTCGGGAGTTTGAGGATGTCAGGGGACAAGAACATATTGTGACAACATTAAAAAATCAAATCAAAGCAGACCGGGTGGGACATGCCTATTTATTCTGCGGGACCAGGGGAACTGGTAAGACTACCATTGCTAAAATTTTTGCAAGGGCAGTCAACTGTGAACATCCCGTGGATGGAAGTCCCTGTGGAACCTGCTCCTGCTGCAAGTCTATTGCAGCAGGCAGTTCCATGAATGTGATAGAAATAGATGCCGCTTCCAACAACGGCGTGGATAATATCCGCGAGATCCGTGAGGAGGTGGCATATTCGCCGACTGAGGGAAAATACAAAGTCTATATCATTGACGAAGTTCATATGCTTTCCATAGGAGCCTTTAATGCGCTGCTAAAAACCTTGGAGGAGCCTCCTTCTTATGTAATATTTATTTTGGCGACCACCGAAGCCAATAAGATTCCGGTCACCATACTCTCAAGATGCCAGCGGTATGATTTCAGGCGTATCATGATTGAGACGATTTCTAACCGCCTGTCAGAGCTGATGGTTCAGGAACAGGTAGAAGTGGAACCCAAGGCGATCCGTTATATTGCCAAAGCGGCGGACGGATCGATGCGCGATGCTTTAAGCCTGCTAGATCAGTGCATTGCCTTTTATCTGGGGCAGGCTTTAACTTATGATCATGTGCTTCAGGTGCTTGGGGCAGTGGATACAGAAGTTTTTTCCAGGATGCTGCGCAAAATTATCAAAAATGATATTTCAGGAGTGATTGCGCAACTGGAAGAATTGATCATTCAGGGGAGAGAGCCTGGGCAGTTTGTGACCGATTTTACATGGTATCTGAGAAATTTGCTGTTGCTGCAAAGCTCGGATCACATGGAAGACGTGCTTGACATTTCCAGCGATAATCTCGTGCTTTTGAAAGAAGAGGCAAAGATGGTAGATGAGGTGCGGCTAATGCGCTATATTCGGATATTTTCTCAATTGTCCAGCCAGATCCGCTTTGCGGCACAGAAGCGGATACTGATTGAGATTGCGCTGATTAAATTATGCAAGCCGGAAATGGAGCAGGATTATGATTCACTGGCGCTGCGCATTGGGCAGTTAGAACAGAAGCTGGAGGCTGGAAATTTTGCGACTCATCCAGCAGAGGGCGCGCTAGGAGCAGGAAGTGAGAATCTTGGGCAAGGCAGGCTAGAGCATGAGGCAAGAAGATTTGCCGGGCAAAACATGCAAGCCCAAGCAAAGGATGAGGCATTGTCGCTGCCGCAGGCAGTTTCGGAAGATATAAGGCAAGCGGTGAAGCAGTGGCATTCTATCGTAGGAGAGTTGTCGCCTGGGCTGAGAAATTATCTCAAGAAAGCCCGCCCTACCATGTCAGAAAGCGGGAAGCTTCTGCTGCTACTGGAGGATGAAGTGGCGGAAGCCTTTGTGAATACTGAGGAACACCAAGAAGAGCTCAAAGCTGCGATGGCAAAGAAAATAGGGAAAGAAATCCCTTTCAGGATAGCATTAAATGAAACTGGCAGCCCTTTGAAAGAGAATTATGTGGATTTTGAAAAAATTATCAATATGGAAATCACGATTGAAGAGCAGGAGGATATGTAAATGGCAAAGCGTGGAGGATTCCCGGGAGGTATGCCCGGAAATATGAATAATCTGATGAAGCAGGCACAGAAAATGCAGAAACAGATGGAGGAAGCCACTAAGGAGCTGGAAGATAAAGAAGTCACGGCGTCTGCAGGAGGCGGAGCGGTGGAAGTTACCATTTCTGGCAAGAAAGAAGTAACAAAAGTGAAACTGGCGGAAGAAGTGGTGGATCCGGACGATATTGAGATGCTTGAGGATCTGATCATGGCTGCCACCAACGAGGCGCTTCGCAAGATCGAAGAGGCGTCCCAGCAGTCTATGGCTAAGATTACCGGAGGGCTGGGAGGAGGATTTCCGTTCTAAGGGAGGAACATATGGATTACTACAGCAGACAGATAAGCAATTTGATAGAAGAGCTGTCTTCTCTGCCAGGTATTGGAAGCAAGTCGGCGCAGCGGCTTGCTTTTCATATTTTAAACATGCCTCTGGAACATGTGGAGAAGCTGTCCTCTGCTATTTTGAACGCAAGACAAAAAGTAAAGTACTGCAAAACCTGCTATACTCTTACGGATGAGGAATACTGTCCGATTTGCAGGAATAGCGACCGTGATCATAAAACGATTATGGTGGTCGAAGACACCCGGGATTTAGCGGCATATGAAAAGACCAATAAGTACGAGGGAGTATACCATGTGCTCCATGGGGCGATTTCGCCGATGCTGGGAATCGGACCGAATGATATACGCTTGAAAGAATTAATGCAGCGGTTGCAAGAAGAGGTCGGCGAAGTGATTATCGCCACCAACTCCAGCCTGGAGGGAGAGACTACCGCCATGTATATCAGCAAACTGATCAAACCCGCCGGAATTAAGGTCACAAGGATTGCCAGCGGCGTGCCAGTCGGCGGGGATTTGGAGTATATAGATGAGATGACGCTGCTCCGTGCCTTGGAGGGCAGGACAGAGTTGTAATTTGCAGAATTGAACAAAATTTTGCCGCAGGCTGTCGAGAAGTTTTTGGGAAGTATGACAAAGAATTCCAAAAAATGCAGATTATGTATGCTACCATGAGGGCAGAGAGGTGACAACATGATAGAAATAATTTGCAAAGATGATCCGGCAAAAGACAATCACAACAAAGATACGATCTGCCTGCCTAAAAATATCCGGCAGGAGGGCAGCCCAAGAGGAAGGCACAAGATTTACCTCGAAGATTATGTATATACTTATTTGCGGAATATGGCAAAGGAAAAGGAAGCCTGCGCAGCAGTATTTTTGGGAAAAAGCCAGGTGGAAAAGGATATACGGTATACGTTTATCAGCGGCCTTGTGGAGTGCGGCGCAGCAGTATTCCAGTGGGACGCCATTTGTCTGGATGACAGTTTCTGGGATTATATCTATAAAGAGGAAAAGCAGTATTTCCCTGAACTGGAGGTTGTGGGATGGTTTTTGGGCAAGGCAGGCCAAACTCTGGATTTATCTTCAGCAGTGGAGGGGGCGCACCGGAAATATTTTTCTGGAAGGGACAAAGTTTTGATGCTGATGGATATCCTGGAAGAGGAAGAGCGTTTCTTTGTATATGAACAAGGATATCTTCAGAAACGGGAAGGCTATTACATATATTATGAAAAGAATCTTCCCATGCAGGAATATATGATTTGCAAACGGGAAGAAGAGCTGAAAGTTCAGGAACAAAAAAGAAGGGAAGAGAGAGCGGAAAAGAGTTCGCAACCAGAATCAGAGGATTTAAAGGAAGTGGCTTCGCAACAAAAAAACGAGGCTCGCCAGCTTGCAAGGGCGCAAGAGCAGAGTCAGCAGACAGTCAGGAGCAGCGAGCGGGACGCCAGGGCGATGCTGGACCAGATGCGCAGACAGGAAAAGCGAACAGAGCGCAAAATTCGCGAAGGATCCGCCCGCCAAAAGCCTGCTGACCAGAAAATATTTTCAAAGAACAACCGCCAAGAACCCAAAAGCCAGGCAGAGGAGGCATTGGAAGCTTACCGCAGAATGGTGTTGGAACGCCAAGGCAAGAGCAGGGAACGGCAGAACAGGAAGTTGCTTTATACAGCATCCTCTTTCTTTTTGGTAGTAATTTGCGTAATCGGAATTACAACGATCAATAATTACCGGAAAATGCAGGAGGTGGAAGAAGTTTTGCGGCTCCTCAATCCTGGCAATGGGGGAGCGGGACAAATAAATGCTTCTAAGGAGGATGGACTAGTTGTGGAGACAATAGAATCCCAAGTGGCTCCGCTAGAAGATAACAAAGAAGTTGAACCGAATCAGGCGGCCCCGCAGGAAAAGCCAGTAAAAGAACAAGAAAATCTCAAAGAAGAAGGAAACGATAAAGAAGAAAGCAAAGATCAGGAAGATTCCAAAGACCAGCCGCAGCAAGCAGAAGAGCAGGAAGACAAGCCCAAGGAGCCCCAAGAAGACGACCAGGAAGATCCCTCAGAGGACAAACCTGAAAATGAATCGCAAGATAGATCAGCAGAGGAAGTAAAAGACGATCAGGCGGATCAAAACGAGGCGCAGGAGACTGCGGCGCAAAGCGGCGAGCCTCGGTATTACACGGTCAAGCCTGGCGATACGTTAAATACAATCTGCCTTAGGATATATAAAAGTAAAGATATGGCAGAAGCGATAAAGAAAGCCAATGGAATTGAAGACGGTGATAAGATTTATGCAGGGCAAAAGCTGCTGCTTCCATAAAATATAATGCACAGGATGCCGGAGTATGATATACTATATATCCGGCATTTTGTGATTGCCGTTTCTATTCGGCGTGAGATTATTTTGGAGGTGCAGATTTGGAACAAAGGGCATATCGGGTGGTGACAGCTTCAGATGTAAAGGAAATGAATCAAAAGATCCACAGACATCGCAGGAGAATTCTGCTTCTTACGGCGCTTGTGGCTGTTGTGGCTTTGGGGACGATGACAGGAGTCTATCTCTACATACAAAATAAAAGTTATACAGATTATGAGATCCTCCATAAGGTCCGGCGCAAGGATTCTGAGGGAACGTTATTTACCTCTTTTGAGGATAACGTCATTAAATACAGCAAGGACGGAGCTTCTTGCATCAATGGAGAGAACCATTTGATCTGGAATCAGACTTATGAAATGCAGTCGCCTATGGTGGACACTTGCGAGGGATATGCCGTGATTGCGGACCGTAAGGGTGAACATGTTTATATTATGGATCAAAAGGGACCCTGTGGAGAGATCAAGACGGTTATGCCCATTCAGCGTGTAAGAGTAGCCAATCAGGGGACCGTGGCTATTTTAATGGAGCAGAATGGCACGGGTTATATTCATTTGTATGACAGGCAGGGGAAATTTCTTGCAGAAGGGGAGCTGCATACGGAAAATACAGGATATCCTCTGGATATCAGCATTTCCAACGATGGCAGGAAATTGGCGGTATCGCTGCTGGATGTCAATCAGGGAACCGTAAAGACGACATTGAATTTCTATCATTTTGGTGCAGCAGGACAAAAAGAAATTGACAACATCGTGGGACAATATTCCTATGAAGATTTGGTGGTTCCCAAGGTGGAATTTCTCAGCAATGACGTTCTGGTAGCGTTTGGGAATGGAAAAGCGGTGATTTTTGAGGGAGAGCAAAAGCCCAAAGTGAAAGCAGAGATTGTGTCAAAGTCGGAAATACGCAGTATTTTTTATAACGAGGCTTACGTGGGATTTGTTTTTGCAAATGAAAACACCAAGAACTCTTACAGGATGCAAGTTTTTGATTTAAAAGGGACGGAAATACTAGTCAAAGATTTCAATATGGAATATCAAGAGATTCAATTCTTGGATCGTGATGAAATTTGTGTGCGCACAGATTTGGAATGCGCTATTTTTACTTTGCGGGGAGTGGAAAAATTTCATGGCAATTTTAAAAAGAACATTTGGAAAGTGACATCTGCAGGAAGTATTCGGGATTATACTTTTTGGGCAGAGGGAGAGACGCAAAAGATCAGGCTGAAATAGGAGTGAACAGGATGGATATGTTATTAGTTGCAGTGTTGGTAATTGTGGCTGGCTTTGGGCTTCATGGGTATCTGAGAGGCATGGTGCGGGTACTGTTTTCATTAGCGGCAGTTTTTTTGACGATTGGACTGGCTACAGCGCTCTCTCCTTATACGGAGGCGTTTTTGCGTAATCAGACGCCCCTTTATGATACGGTAAGGGAAAAATGCACAGATTATATGAAGGAAAATATCAAAGAACAGGGACGGCAGGAAGCAGCGCAAGACAAGAAAGTAGAGGAATTCACTGTTTTTGGAATGGAAGTGCCAAAGGAGCTTCAGTCTCTTGTCGGACAAGGTGCCAAAGGATTGCTAGAGGATGCCGGGGTCTATGAAAAAGCGGGGGAATTTGTAGCAGAACAGATTTTACAGCGGGCGGCATGGACTATTTCTTTTACGATTATTTTAATTGCCATGGCGATAGCGGTGCATGTCCTTGATCTGATAGCAAAGCTTCCGATACTAAACAGTATTAATCATCTAGGCGGGCTTGCGATCGGTCTCTTGGAGGGCATGATCGTGGTATGGCTTCTGTTCTTAGTGATAGTCCTGTGCCAGGGGACTCCATGGGGCAGGGAAATGATGGAATCAATACAGGGAAATGTTTTTTTGAAGTTTCTATACGATAATAATTTGATTGAAAAAGTAATCATAGGAATATAAAATTATCAAGAACTTTTGATTTGGGTGTGCTCCATAGGGGAAAATAGGGCCGTCGCACTAAGATGGGGCTGTCGCACGAAAGTATTTACCTGTTCAAAAGGTTTTCATTGCAAAGCAATGCAAATAAAATGCACAAAAATCACTCTGGAAAGCTAGCTTTCCAAGATGACTTTTGTGCATTCTGTCTTTGCCGCATGAGCGGCAAGACCTTTTAAACAGGTAAATACTTTCGTGCGACAGCCCCATCTTAGTGCGACGGCCCCTGTTTTTGATACTGTTATTTTGCGGCAGCGCTATCTGTTTTCGTCATCTTGCTCAGGTTCTGACTCCTCCGTTGTGTTGTCGTCGCTTTCTTCCTTTTCCTCGGCTTCGTCGTCCTCTTTTTTATCGTCCTTGTCAGGCTTTTTGTCATTATTTGTTTCTTCTTGCTCGTCCAAGATTGGGATCTCAGGAATTTCCGGGAGGATGGATGCGGCAGTGTGCACCGTGCAATAATTGCCCTGTTCCAGTGAGGAAGGCAGCAGGAATTCTCCGTCGCCTGAATTTCCAGATCCTCCTATAATATAGATTCCGGTCTGCTTTGTTTCTTCTGGACAAAATTCATTTGCCAGCAGTCCAGAGGCGGAACAGATGGTAGCGCTGACATGATGGTCGCAATATTCCGTGGGCACGGTTCCGTCGGCGAAATATTCTGTTTCCACCATGCTGCCCCTGGGATCTGAATCACAGAGTCCGCTGACGGCAAGCTTGCCAGATTTTTTGCATACGGCAGCGGTGCTAATGCCTCCTGGCTGGACAAATTCCTGGTACTGCAATCCTTCGTGGATACGGCCCATAATATGGTTCCAGAGTGTTTTGGGATTGGAGGTCAGAGCGCCGTCCTGGGGGCTGTTGTCATCGTAGCCGCACCATACGGAACAGGTGTAGTAGGGGGTATATCCTGCAAAGAGGGCGTCCCGGTTGCTGGTGGTGGTTCCGGTCTTTCCAGCGATGGACATATTGCCGAAATTAGCGGCTCCGCCGGTACCAGCCGTGATGACATCTTGCATGGCGTCGGTTAGCAGGAATGCGGTTGTTTCCTTGAGCACGGTGTGGGTTTCTGGCGTATTATCAATCAGCACGTTTCCGTTATGGTCTAAAATCCGGGTATAGAACCGGGGCTTGGTGTAGGTGCCTGCATTGGCAATGGCGGCATATGCAGAGGTCAGTTCTAAGTTGGTCACGCCCTGGGTGATGCCTCCAAGGGCAAGGGACTGCACGATATCGTCCTGCACCAGAGTCGTAAAACCGAAGTTTTTCAAATAGTCATAGCCTACCTGGGGAGAGATGTCTGTGAGGGTTTTCACAGTGACCACATTGATGGATTTTGTGATCGCATACCGCAGAGTCGTAAAACCCCGGTAGGAGTTATCATAATTTCGAAGCGATGTACCATTGGAATAGGTGTATGGGGCGTCGTCTTGAACGGTGGCAAGAGTCATGCCCGCAGTATCCAAGGCAGGGGCGTAAGCGGCAAGTACTTTGAATGTGGAGCCAGGCTGCCTCGTGGTGTCTGTGGCGCGGTTTAACGTGCGGCTTCCAGTTTTCTCACCTCTGCCGCCCACGATTGCCTTTACATCTCCGGTATATTGGTCAATAATGGTGACGGCTGCCTGGGGCTGCATGGTAAATACCACGGATTCGCCGCCTTCGACGATGCTATCACCGGCATGTATGATTTCTGCCTTATAGTTATTGATTGCCGCCTGCGCTTCCTCCACGCTGGCATAATTCAAGGAATAGCCAGGCGTGACGGCGTTATAGTGAGACAACAGGGTCTGTTCGCTGTAATTTTCCATGGAGCCGTCTGCCTTTTTGACAGTGAGACGATAGGAAAAGGAGTACTGCGCCGGGGTAGAATAATTCTCTGGTTTGTTAACCTCCTCGTCACAAATCTGTTGGATGGCCATGTCCTGTGTCGATTCTATGGTGAGGCCACTGTTGTAAATGGCTTTGTAAGCCTGGGTGTCAGTGTATCCTTTCTTTTCTACCAGATCCTGTACCACCTGGTCGATCACGGCATCAACAAAATAGGAATTGGGATTCTCTTCCATAAAGGTGATATTAACCTGTTGAATGCGCGAATAAACGTCGTCTTCCAATGCTTCCTTGTATTCTTTCTCTGAAATATACCCTTGATCTTTCATGTTTTGAAGCACTAGCTTTTGGCGTTCTTTGTTTTTTTCGGGATGGCTGACAGGATTGTAAGCGGAAGGATTTTTGGTAATCCCTGCAATGACGCTTCCTTCTGACAGCGTCAGTTCCGAAACATCTTTGCCGAAATAGCGGCGGGAAGCTGCCTGGACGCCGAGGGTGTTCTGACCGAGGTTGATGGTGTTGAGATAATTTTCCAGTACCCATTCTTTAGATTTGATTTTTGTCAGCTCGATAGCAAGGTATTGTTCCTGGATTTTTCGTTTGACCTTTTCCATGCCAGACTGGTTTGTCCAGCCTTCGAATACATTATTTTTTAAAAGCTGCTGGGTGATGGTGCTGGCTCCTTGGTTGAAATGAAAACCATTGCCAATGCCTTTGATGCCTGCACGGATGATTCCTTTGATATCGATGCCATTGTGCTCATAAAAACGTTCGTCCTCTATCGCTACAAAAGCATGTTGCACTGTTTTGGGGATTTCATCCAGGGTGACATATACGCGGTTAGAGCCGGACGCAACCAGCTTGGCGGTTTCTTTTCCCTGGTTGTCCAAAACGACCGATAAATATCCGGTGGGAGAGGGATCAATGTCTGAAATGTCAGGAGCAGAAGCGATGATTCCCTTGAATACTCCGAATCCGGCGCATCCGCCGATAATGACTACGGCAAGGAAACATACCAGCAGCGTTTTGAAAAATATCACTGTAAATTTTTTACGAACTAATGACGCAGTGGAAGTGAGTTGCTTTTCTTTCCGTGCCACGCCCCTTTTTCCATAATTCATAGAAAACCTCCTTAATTTAAAGCAAGACCTGGTATTTATCCCTGTATTATAGCAAATATGATATGTAAAATAAAGAAAAATATTAATCTTTGAGTTTTCGTAATTTGTAATCTTATAACATGGGGCTGTCGCACGAAGATATTTACTTGGTCAAAAGATCATGCCGCTGATGCGGCAAAGACAGAATACACAAAAATCACTCTGGAAAGCTAGCTTTCCAAGATGACTTTTGTGTATTTTGTTTGCATTGCTTTGCAATGAAAACCTTTTGATCAAGTAAATATCTTCGTGCGACAGCCCCAACAAGTAAATACATTCGTGCGACAGCCTCCGCTTTTGGTACTATGAATTGCAAAATGGACATACTCAAAAAGTATTAATCACATTGACAAAGCATATTGAAATGCTATAATAAGAATTAGAATAGTTCTAATTCTTATTTTTATTCTGAATGAAGAAGATTTTTTATTAGGAAATTTTGTTGAAATTGCCGGCTTTGTTGTTTCCCAACTATAGAATAGGAGCGCTATGACAAAAAATGCTGAATATATTTTAGAGATTATAAATCATTCGAATGAACATTTGTCAGCCGAACAGATTTATCTTCGCTTAAAGGAGAGGAATCAAGGAGCGGTACTGGCCACGGTATATAATAATTTATCGATTCTATATAAGCAGGGGTTGATCAGAAAAATATCTGTGGAAGGCTGTCCGGATCGCTATGACAAAATAAAACGGCATGATCATCTGGTGTGCAGATATTGCGGAAAATTATCGGATATTTTGTTAGATGATCTGACTGAGAGTCTCCAAAAGCAAGTGGGAATCCAAATACTCTCCTATGATTTAAAAATCAGCTACTTATGCGAGGAGTGTTTGAAAAAAGAAAATCATCATTTACATATGGAACATTGAAAGGATTAAGCGTTATGAAAATGAAGAAAAAAAGTCTTGAAAGCGTTGTTACTTCTATTTCCAGGCTTGTAGATATGGAGTATGAGCCTCGTAATGGAGAATTGAACAATATTCATCAGCGTTTGACAAAGGGGCGTAAAGAGTTTGAAAAGACTGTGACCAAGATCATGGATGCAGTTATAAATATGAGTTCCATGGATCTGGCTCTGGAAGCCAATGCCGAAGTCGTAGGGCAGATTAATGCTTCGGTCTCTGATGCAGTGACGGCAATTAGCGATTCGGCGGATTCTACTGCTGGCATAGCTTCAGAGGTGCTCAAAGCGCATGAAAATTTAACATCAACGATTATTGAATTGTCAGATGGCTCTGGCAGGATCATGGAAGATATTCAAAAATGTGAAAATGAGCTTGCTTCTATTAAAGAGTTATATTCCGCTGCTATTTCTACGGCGAAAGAGATGAAGACGGATATTTATGGACTGATTGACATCATAAAAGAGATGAATGGGGCGATCGATGCGGTGAGTTCGATTTCTGCCCAGACGAATCTCTTGGCTTTAAATGCCTCCATAGAGGCTGCGCGGGCAGGAGAATCTGGAAGGGGATTTGCAGTTGTCGCAGAGGAAATCCGTAATCTGGCAGATGAGACAAAGTCGCTGACGGGACGCATGGGGACTTTTGCTACCGACATTCAGAGAGCTTCGCGGAAAAGTTCTGATAGTGTAGATGTTACCATGGATCAATTGGAACAAATCAATGAGAACATTCAAAACGTTTGGAAGCTCACCGAAAATAACCGCAGCGGCATGGGGATGATTGCAGATTCTGTTTCTTCCCAGGCTGCCGCCAGTGAGCAAATCAGCAGTTCCATGAATGAATTGGATAATCAGATGCGTCATGTAAACGAGGAATGCCGGAGGCTTAAGGGAGACGCTGGAAACCTCTCTATTTCTGGTAAAGCGATAGCAGAACTTGTAGAACCGATGAAAACGATTGAAAAGGGTTTGGAGGAGTCTGCAAAGATCATGGGCGTCATGGCTCAGGATACATTTTACATGTTAGACAATCAAGTCGTTCTCAACTGTCTGAACAGTGCGATAGAGGCGCATAAGAACTGGCTGGACACGTTAAAGGATATTGCGCAGACTGGAAAGATAAAAGTGTTGCAGACAGATTGTGCAAAATGCGGGCTTGGACATTTCTATTATGCTTTTACGCCTTTGAATCCCCAAGTTACAAAGATTTGGAATGGAATCGATAATAAGCACAAAGCGTTCCACTCTTATGGTACAGAAATGATTTCTGCGGTTCGTTCTGGACGTACTGGGGACTTGCAGAAGATTTATCAAAAGGCAGAAGCTTGTTCGGAGGATTTGATTTTTGATTTTCGCACGGTAATTGATATTATTGAATCCTTATCGAAAGACAAGATCCGTATTTTTGAATAATTTTGCCTGTGAAAAATACCAGCAATGGTGATATTATGAGCTGGAGACAGCTTGAGGAGGGGCAAATGATTTTGCACTCCCTTCCCCGGTTAGTGTTTGCAGATGTTTGACAGTATCGACAGAAATGAGGCGCAATCCATGGAGAATAAAGCGACGAAAATTTTATACCAAGGCGGCAGTGGCGAGATTGTGGAGAAAAAATCCCGTTTTATTGCTACTCTAGAGAAAATAGAATCAGAGGAAGAGGCGCTTGCATTTATTGCCCGGATCAAAAAACAATACTGGGATGCGAGACATAATTGTTATGCGTTTGTGGCTGGAAAAAACCAGGAGCTACAAAGGTGTAGTGATGATGGAGAGCCGAATGGGACGGCAGGACGTCCCATGCTGGACGTGCTTTTACGGGAAGAGCTTCACAACCTTGTAGTGGTAGTGACGCGGTATTTCGGAGGAACCCTTTTGGGTACTGGGGGATTAGTGCGGGCTTACCAGAAAGCGGTGCAGGAAGGGCTGAGAAATAGCATCGTCATTGAGAAGATGGCGGGCAAAATCTTGGAAATTGCCACGGACTATAACGGAGTCGGTAAAATTCAGTATATTCTGGGGCAGCAGGGAATTACGGTGATGGACGCCGTCTATTCAGACAAGGTGGAACTAAAGCTCATGATTCCGATAGAGAGATTTCACATACTTCAGGAGGCAGTGACAGAGGCAACCAATGGCACGGCTGTCTTTTTACCAGGAGAAACAGTGGAGTTTGCATCTGTGGATGGGAAGATATTGATATTTTGATCATCTGCAGCTTTGCCTCTGGCACCCCATGAGCAAGTGGATGACGAGTGAAACTGGCAATGAAAGACTAAAATAAAAAATTAAAAAAATTTGAAAAAAGTACTTGCTTTTTGAAATAAATTCATATATAATACATTTTGTTGAAAACATTGGCCCATCGCCAAACGGTAAGGCAACGGACTCTGACTCCGTCATTTCAAGGTTCGAATCCTTGTGGGCCAGTTTAGAACCCATCACGATGCGTGATGGGTTTTTCTTATTTTATTTGGAAAGACCTTTTTATGTTAAAGTGTAAAAGTATTTTCCCTCTAGAAAAATACGCAGAGTCTGCCCTGGCGAAGCGAGGGCGCACGCATAAGAGGAAAATATCAAATCAGCCAGGAGGAAAGCGATGTATAGTTTTGAGAGCAGAGTACGATACAGCGAAGTGGACAGCCAGGGGAAAATTACCTTGGCGGCTATTTTGGATTATTTTCAGGACTGTAGCATTTTCCATTCTGAGGAACTCAATGTGGGAATTTCATATTTGGAAACACAGAAAATGGCGTGGGTGCTATCTTCCTGGCAGATCGAGGTTCGCAGATATCCAGAGATTGGAGAGCGGGTATTGGTGCGTACCTGGCCCTATGAGTTTAAGGGGTTTCTTGGCTACCGCAATTTTACAATGGAGAGCCAGGAAGGGGAATTGATGGCATATGCCAATTCCGTATGGGTATTGCTGGATTTGAAGAGAGGGCGCCCAGCTAAGCCGCTGCCTGAGATGTTGGAGGCATACCATCTGTCGCCACAGCTATCTATGGAGTGTGATTCTAGAAAGATTACGCTCCCACAGGAGATGGAGGAGAAAGAAAGATTTCCAGTGCACAAGTATCACATTGACACCAATCAGCATGTCAATAATGGGAAATATGTCAGTATGGCGCAGGAGTATCTTCCCAAGGGGTTTCAAACTGCAAAATTGCGCGCCGAGTACCGCAAAGCAGCGGTATATGGAGATCTGATTGTTCCATATGCTTTTGCAGAGGCGGGAAGAGTCACGGTAAGCCTGGCTGACGAAGCAGGAAAGCCTTACGCAGTCGTTGTATTTGAATCAAAGTTCAATCCGTCCATTGAGAAATAGAAGTTGCTGTGGTAAGATAACGTTATAAAAGAAACAGAATTTATGAAAGAAAAATGAAACAAGTGTGACAGTCCTATAGTTTGGAGGAAGAGATGATTCAATTAGGAAAAAAACAAAAGCTTATAGTGGTAAAAAAAGTGGAATTTGGCATATATCTGGCGGAGGATGCCCAGTCAGAGAACAGGGTCTTGCTTCCAGCAAAGCAGGTGCCTGAGGGTACAGAGCTTTACGATGAGGTCGAGGTGTTTATCTATAAAGACTCTAAGGACAGGGTCATTTCCACTACTCAGGAGCCAAAAGTGAAGCTTGGGGAAGTTGCGCCCCTTATCGTGGCGTCGGTTCAGAAGATCGGGGCGTTTTTAGACTGGGGTCTTGAGAAGGATTTGTTTCTTCCATATAAGGAGCAAATCGGAAAAGTGCAGGAACAAGACCAGGTGCTGGTGCGGCTTTATATTGACAAGAGCAAGCGTCTTTGCGCCAGCATGAGGGAGCTTTATGAATTGCTGCAGACGGATTCTCCTTACCAGAAAGGAGACATGGTTCATGGAAGGGTTTATGAGTTTAGTGATAATTTTGGTACATTTATAGCGGTAGACGATCGCTATTCAGGAATGATCCCGCGCCACGAAGCGCATAGCTTTCTACGGATTGGCGACATCATCGAAGCGCGGGTAACCGGGGTGAAGCCTGACGGAAAGCTGGACCTGACGCTGCGGGAGAAAGCATATGTGCAGATGGACCAGGATGCGAAACGAGTCATGGAAGTGATAGAGGAATATGCAGGGGTTCTTCCTTTTAACGACAAGGCATCCCCCGAAGTGATCTTTCGCGAAGTTCAGATGAGCAAAAATGCATTTAAGCGCGCAGTCGGACGCCTGTATAAGGAGCGCAGGATAGAGATCACCGATAAGAGCATACGAAAATTGTAGGAGGAAAGGAGTCATGTCCCAAAATAAGAGTGTAAACCGCTTGTTTTTGGCGGTGGTTATGATTTATATTGGAGGAAGCTTCGGGTTGAGCATGTTAACGGCATGGATTCCGGCGCTGTCAGAGCTTCCGATTTACGTTTCTTTGCTGATAAGCCAGTCGCTGATTTTTGTGCCATGTTTTGTGTACTGCAAAGCCAAGCATATTCGAATCCTTGAGCTGGTTCCTTACCGGAAAATCGGTCCCAGCACCATTGTGCTGATTGTGATCTGTACGTATCTGATGTATCCGTTGATTGTCGTCTTGAATGCGGTATCAATGCTGTTTTCCAATTCGGGAACGGCTTCGGTGATGGAGATGATGCAGGGGCAAAGCCTGATTTTAAATGTGTTGTTTATGGCTCTTCTGCCTGCATGTGTGGAAGAATTTATGTTTCGGGGCGTGTTGTTTCAGACATACCGAAAGAGCAAGATGCTGCCAGCTATCTTATTGAGCGGCTTTTTGTTTGGCTGCATGCATTTGAACTTAAATCAGTTTATCTATGCCTTTGCCCTGGGCGTTTACCTAGCGTTTTTGGTGGAGGCTACTGGGAGCATATTTAGTTCAATGATTGCGCATTTTACTCTGAATTTTACCAGCGTCATGATGACGTCTGCGCTTCCGTATTTGTATGATATCATGGGGATTAACCAAGAAGTTGAGCTGCAGCAGGTTCAGCCAGGAGGATATGCAGCTACAATGGAAAGCGTGCAGCTTGCAGGATTTTTGATCGGAATTATGTTTTGGCTGGTGATTGCCATCGGCAGCACTTGTGCTGCAATAGGGCTATACATTGCTATCTGTAAGATCAATGGCCGCTGGGCGTATGTCAAGGGAATGTTCAAAAGAGGAAGCAGAGAGCGTCTGATCACGGTGCCGCTGGCGCTGGGATTGGTTCTTGTCTTTGCATTTATGGGATTTTCCCTCTACTTGGAGTGGGCTGTGGCATAATCAGGCGCATGGGACGTCGCAGAGGGGTTATCTGTAGGAACGGCAGTGAACCCAGAGGATTCTGGCAGTGCCGCTCCCCTGGGCTTGCCGTTGTCACTTAAAGGGAAATGTCAATGTTGCGTCCCAAATGCGGGCTTGCGGACTGTTCCATGATCTTGACCATGGATTCGCCCATCATCTCCGCATTATCTAATTGTTTGCCCAGCATAAGCATTCCGATTTCGTTATTTAATTTCGACATGCTAAGGGCGGTAGATAAAGAAGCAATATCCATACTGCATCCCTCCTTTCCATTTTTATTATGGCATGGGAGGGAGGAAAAAGCAATCTGTATATTTGCATCTTTCTGGATATATAATATAGAAATCAGGAGGTTTATGTAATGATATATGACGTGATTATTTTGGGAAGCGGGCCGGCGGGGCTAAGTGCGGCAGTCTATGCGCAGAGAGCCCGTCTCAATACACTTATAATAGAAGAAAAGCCTATGAGCGGCGGACAGATTTTAGACACTTATGAAGTGGATAATTATCCGGGTCTTCCAGGTATCAGCGGCTTTGAGCTGGGGCAGAAATTCCGTACCCACGCAGACCAGCTTGGAGCAGAATTTGTAAATGAACAGGTTCAGGAACTCAAAGACCTGGGGGAGAAAAAGCTAGTTGTGACAGAGAAAAGCAGCTATGAGACTCGGACGCTGATCCTCGCCACAGGGGCAAGACATCGAAAGCTGAATGTGCCTGGGGAGAAAGAGCTTGCTGGGGTTGGGGTGTCTTACTGCGCCACCTGTGACGGCGCATTTTTCCGTGGCAAGACAGTGGCGGTGGTAGGAGGCGGGGATGTTGCCTTAGAGGACGCCCTGTTTCTTGCCAGAGGATGCGAAAAGGTCTATCTGATCCACCGCAGAGAGGAATTCCGTGGCGCCAGGATACTTCAGGAGAGGGTTCGTGAGAGTGATAATATTGAACTTGTGTTAAACAGTAATGTCATAGAAATCCTTGGGGAACAAATGGTAACATCGGTCCTTGTTCATAATCATGTAAAGAATGAGCGCCATGAGCTTCAGGTGCAGGGAGTGTTTATTGCCGTCGGGATTTCTCCCAACGTAGCGGCGGCGGATGGTTTGGTAGAGCAAGATCAACAGGGATATATCAAGGCCGGGGAAGATGCCGTAACAAGCGTGCCAGGAATCTTTGCAGCCGGAGACGTGCGCACAAAGCAGCTTCGCCAGGTGATTACGGCGGCGTCAGATGGAGCGAATGCAGTAATCTCCGCTGAGCGTTACCTCAGTGGTAATTAAGTGTGAAAATAAAAGCATTTCCAGCACACTAGAAGAGCCTCAAGCCAGATAGCTGCCACATGAAAGCGAATAAGAAGCCAGGCTTGGCTTTCTTCTTTTCCTTTCATGTGGCAGCTTTAAGTTTTGCAAAATTTACAAGAACAGGTTGATTTTTGTAACAATTTTGTAAAAGATTACAGTTGACATAAAGGGGCCCCTTTGCTATAATTAGTCTCGTAATAAATTTGTAATAAATATCGAATTAGCATAAATTTGTAACTATAAAGCAGGAAAAGTATGGAGGGTAACATGAATAGAAATTCTATCAGACGAGTAACCACCTGTTGTCTTACAGCGGCAGTGGTATTGACTAGCAGTTCTTTTGTATCAAATGCGGCAACAGCAGGAGCAGGCGGATTGATCTCAGCGTCACAGATTGAAGTACAAGCAGATGCAAAGAAAGGCAGTTCCTCTACGGCAGGCGTTTCTGATACAATTGCAAAGTCTTTGGGAGACGATTCGATTCAAGTAGTTCAGAACAAGACGGAAGTTGTGAAATCTGAGTATGACGATATCGCAATTGCCCAGGTAGATAATTATGTAAATGTCCGTTCCACGGCAGGCGAGGACGGAGAGGTGCTTGGAAAGTTATATAATAATTCTGCATGTACGGTTCTTGGCACGGAAGGCGATTGGTATAAAATCCATTCCGGCGATGTAGAAGGATACATAAAAGCGGAGTTCCTGGTAGTGGGAAACGCAGAACTGGCGAAATCGGTAGGGCGCCGTGTGGCAAATGTTCAGACGGATGCATTGAATGTCCGTTCTGATGCAAATACAGATTCAGAAGTCTTGGGACAAGTTCCTCTGGGCGAGAAGCTTACAGTATTAGAAGAGAACGGCGATTGGGTAAAGGTTTCCATTGAAGAGGGAGACGGCTGGGTTTCTAACGAATTTGTAGAGTGTTGCACCAACTATGTAGTGGCAGAGTCCAAAGAGGCTGAAGAAGCTCGTCTTAAGAAAGAAGAAGAGGAGAGAAAAGCTGCTGAAGAGGCAGCGCGGAGAGCAGCGCAGAGTTCGCGCAGATCTTCTGGATCCTCAAGTAGTTCTGGCGGCGGCTCATCTTCAGGCAAGAGTTATGCTCCGCCAAGCGGTGGAAATGGACAGGCAGTTGCTAATTTTGCATGCCAGTTCGTGGGTAATCCCTATGTTTGGGGCGGGACAAGCTTGACAAATGGAGCAGACTGTTCTGGATTTGTAATGAGCGTATATGCGGCTTTTGGTGTTGGACTTCCTCATTCTTCAAGCGCATTGGCAGGCGTTGGCTACGGCGTGAGCCCAAGTGCTATGCAGCCGGGAGACATTGTATGTTATAGTGGACATGTTGGAATTTACGTTGGAAATGACACCATCGTTCATGCCAGCACAGAGGCAACTGGCATTAAGTATACTTCTCCTGCAGCTTATAGAACGATTGTGGCGGTAAGAAGAATTTTCTAAAGAATATAGACGGAGTATTATAAAGTTACCCGGGTTGAGAGAATATTCTCAATCCGGGTTTTTCATTTTGTCGGAGCAGAGACTCAAATGGTGTGAATTTCCCTTGCAGGCGAGTTTTCCCGATCTTGAACAATAATATCTATTATTTGAGTTTCCGCATTTTGCAATTTATAGCGTCAAAAGGTCTTGCTGACTTTGGCAGCATAGACATCTTGCACAAAAAGTGCTTGAAAAGCTAGCTTTTCAGAGCGCTTTTATGTGCAAAGTGTTTTCATCACTTTGTGATGGAAACCTTTTGGCGCTATGAATTGCAAAATGCGGAAACTCAGATATCTATCAACGCAGCACTGCATCGCCTCAGGATATTGTGGCACAATCTTGAGAAGATGTGCAAACGTTTCTGAATGAGGGGGAGGGTTGAAATGTGTAAGCCCACTTTGCTATCTGATCGGATTAGAGTATTAAAAAATCTGGATATAAAAGGCTCTCGACAAACTGCACAAAAATAAACGTACTTGGAAAATTTATAAAAAGTTATAAAATAGTTATCAACAAAGAAAAATGTCGAAAAACCTAAAAAAACAAGTTATACACGGAGTTATCAACATTATCCACAAAAATTCGTGTGGAAAACACGGTTTACATAGTATGGAAAAGAAACATTTGTTTTGTGAACTTGTGATAAAGTTGCAGATTTTTGGAAAAAATAAGAAAAAGCATTGACTTTTCCAAAGACAAAAAATTAAGCATTTGGTTTGGAAATGTCAGTAAATTCTGGGGAATTATAGAAAAAGGATGGTTGAAAAAAATCATTTCATTTGGTATACTTCTAAAGTATTTTATCTTTAAGAAAAAATGAGACGGGTGTTATATGGTAAAAAAAATAGAAATTCTGGGAATGGCCTTGGATGCATATACAGCTCAGGACGCCATGCTTCTATTAGAGGAACACTGGGACTATGCCATTATGAGTACAGTTGAGAATATCTCTATGGAGACATTGGTCAAAGCCCATAAGGATGAATTGATAAAAAACTGCATAGAAAACTTGGATTTGGCAATTATTTGTGACAAAGAAATCTTAAAGGCGGCGGGGGCTGCGACAAAGCAAAGGATACAGGAGGCGGCGGAAAAACAATTTTTTCGGGAGTTTATGACAAGGACGGTCTGTGACGCCAGGACGGTGTATCTATTGGGAGAGACGAGAGAGCAGCTAAGCTTGCTGGAAGAATTTCTAAATGAAGGGTATCAAGGACTTCAGGCGCTGGGAAGTTATGCGCTTTCAGAGTGCGAGGGAGATTTCGATAAGGCCATAAATGAAGTAAATATTGCGGCGCCTGACATTATTTTGTCAGTGATCCCGACTCCTGCTCAGGAATATTTTCTCAAAGACCATAAAGAAAAGCTGAACGCCAAGGTATGGTATGGGCTGGGAGATCATTATTTTGATAAAAAAGGGGTCTTGGAAGTGGCGGGCTTTGCCAGAAAGCTCTTCCATAAAGGAATGCTGCATAGCATGCTTTTGCATTATCATAAAAAGTGAAGGTGAAAATATTGATGAATGACATTTCTCGAAAAAAACGCAGTCCATGGTTTCTGATATTGGTGATTACCGCCGGGACTGGGCTGCTGGCGTTTGCAATTAAATGTATTTTTGATCAAGTGGGACTGGTAACGGGTGGATTTACGGGGATAGCGATTCTGCTAAAAGCCCTTACGGATATGTTTTATAAAGGCGGGATTCCGTTGTGGTTTGCCAACTTGGCATTAAACGTGCCTTTTTTTGTACTGGCGTATAAGATAAAGGGCAAGCGCTTTATCGGTAAGACGGTCTATGCAACCGTAATGCTGTCTGCATGGCTGTATCTGATACCAGAGATAGACTTTGCCAGCGGAGACTATATCCTGGCATCGATCTTTGGGGGCGTGCTGGCGGGGATCGCTATGGGCATGATCTTGTGGGCGAATGCGACGACTGGTGGCACGGAGATGGTGGCGGTGCTGCTGCAGTGCAGGCTAAAGCATTATTCCGTGGCGCAGATCATGCAAGTGCTAGACGGTATGATCGTGCTGGCGGGATTGTACGTATTTGGAATGCATCCTTCGATGTACGCGATTGTGGCAATCTTTATTACCTCTAAAGTAACGGATACGATTTTAGAAGGCATGAAATTTTCGAAAGCGGCGTATATTATCACGGACCATTATGATCAAATTGCAAAGTGCGTCATGGAGGAATTAAACCGGGGGGTGACTGGCCTTGCGGCACAGGGGATGTATTCCGGAGAACAGAAATGTGTATTGTATTGCGTAGTTTCCAAGAAAGAAATCGTTCTTTTAAAAGAATTGGTAGATCAGATTGATAAGAATGCCTTTGTCGTGGTGGGAGACGTCAGAGAAGTCCATGGGGAAGGATTCATAGAGCATGGAAGAGGCTAAGGCTGATTTTTGTATACTATGTACGGTGAAAAAGGGATGTTTTGAAAGAAAATTGAGGAAATGCATAAAAAATGTAGATTTCCTCTTTCTTTTTTTGTGCTTTTACATTAAAATACAAATTAGATTGTTGCTATAAAAAAAATAACGGATATAAAATTTGTGAAAGTTGCATAGAATGCAAAAAAGATTTGCCGGAAAAGAACAGCAGAAGAAACGGAATAGAAAAGGAGTGCAGAGAATGATTTCAAACCAGATACTTCAGAATACCATTGATGGATTAAAAGGAATTACCAGGATTGACTTATGTATCATTGACACAGAAGGCAAAGTTCTTGCCGCCACCTTTCAGAACACAGATAGTTATGTGAAAGCAGCCCTTGCATTTGTGGAATCTCCGGCAGACAGCCAAGTATTTTTAGGCTGCCAGTTTTTCAAAGTATTTGATGAGCATCAATTAGAATATATCCTGCTTGCCAATGGCGACAGCGAAGATGTATATATGGTGGGTAAAATTGCAAGTTTCCAACTTCAGAATCTTTTAGTCGCCTACAAGGAACGGTTTGATAAGGATAATTTTGTCAAAAATTTGCTATTGGACAATCTGCTGTTAGTGGACATTTATAACCGTGCCAAGAAACTTCACATTGACACAGAAGCCCGCAGGGTAGTCTTTATTGTGGAGACCAACCGGGAGAAAGATGGAAACGAACTGGAGAAGGTCAGGGGACTTTTAGGAAGCAAGTCCAAGGACTTCATTACTGCTGTAGATGAGAAGAATATTATCGTGGTAAAGGAAGTGTTGGAGCATGAGGGATATGATGATCTGAATAAGACGGCAGAGGTTATTTTGAATTTGTTCCATGCCAGCGAGGAACAGGAGATTCGTATTGCGTATGGGACCATTGTCAATGAGATCAAAGAGGTATCGAGATCCTACAAAGAAGCGAGGATGGCTTCGGATGTCGGGAAGATATTCTTTGAGGAGCGTAATGTCGTGGCGTATTCGACGTTGGGGATCGGGCGTTTAATATATCAGCTTCCGATTCCTCTATGTAAAATGTTCATAAAGGAAATTTTTGATGGCAAGTCCCCAGATGAATTTGACGAGGAGACTCTTTCTACCATTAATAAATTTTTTGAAAACAGCCTCAACGTTTCAGAAACGTCCCGCCAGCTTTACATCCATCGCAATACGCTGGTCTACCGTCTGGACAAACTGCAGAAAAGCACGGGCTTGGATCTGCGTGTGTTTGAGGACGCCATTACGTTTAAAATTGCCTTGATGGTAGTGAAGTATATGAAATATATGGAATCAATGGATTATTAGATTGTAGGAGGCTTAGATGATTAAACTTGAAAATGTCAGCAAGGCATATTCCGCGGGGATTCCTGCATTAAATGACGTCAATCTCTCGATTGAGCCTGGGGAGTTTGTATTCGTGGTAGGAGACAGCGGCTCCGGCAAGTCGACGCTGATCAAGCTGCTGTTAAAGGAACTGGAACCTACCAGCGGGAGCATCACGATCAACAATCAGAAGCTCGGAAATATCCGGCATCGTGACATACCGAGGTTTCGCAGGAATCTTGGAGTGGTGTTTCAAGACTTCCGGCTTTTAAAGGACCGCAATGTATATGAGAATGTGGCGTTCGCCCAGCGGGTGGTGGGCACGCCAGTAAAAACAATGCGAAGAAAGGTTCCAGCGATGTTGTCGATGGTGGGGCTTGCGGCGAAATATAAATCTTATCCCCGTGAAATATCAGGAGGAGAACAGCAGAGGGTTGCCATTGCAAGGGCGCTGGTGAACGAACCGAAAATTCTCTTGGCTGACGAGCCGACAGGAAATTTGGACTCGCATAACGCTTGGGAGATTATGAAGCTTTTGGAAGAGATTAATCAAAGGGGAACCACGGTCCTTGTCGTTACCCATAACCAGGAAATAGTCAGGGCAATGAAGAAACGAGTCATTACCATGAAGAAAGGCGTTGTCGTAGGGGACGAACAGGCAGGTGACGACTATGAGGATTAGTACATTTTTTTATACGTTAAAACAAGGCGCAAAGAATATTTGGAAGAATAAAATGTTCTCCCTCGCCTCGATCGCCACCATGTCTGCGTGTATCTTTTTATTTGGCGTGTTCTACTCGGTGGTCGTCAATTTCCAGAACGTGGTCAAGGAAGTGGAATCCGGGGTCGCAGTCACAGTATTCTTTGTGGATGGAGCGACGAAAGAGCAGATGGACGAAATCGGAGTACAGATTGAGAAGCGCGTGGAAGTGTCAAACTGTGTCTTTGTGTCTGCAGAGGAAGCGTGGAAAGAATTTCAGAAAATATATTTTGAGGGTTCGGAGGAGATGGCGGAGGGATTTGCAGATGATAATCCCTTAGTGAATTCTTCTCATTATGAGGTCTATATGAATGATATTTCCATGCAGAAATCTTTGGTTACATATCTGCAATCCCTAGACGGCGTTCAGGATGTGCGCAGCTCTGATATTGCGGCGAATACCCTGACGGATTTTAACAGGCTGATTGGATATGTGTCGGCAGGCATCATCTTGATCCTATTGTGCGTGGCGGTATTTTTGATCAGCAATACGGTGACCATTGGCATTGCCGTGCGCCGGGAGGAAATTGCCATCATGAAGCTGATAGGCGCTACGGATTATTTTGTCCGCGCTCCTTTTATCGTGGAGGGAATTTTGATCGGGATCATCGGTTCCGCCCTGCCGTTGACAATATTGTATTTTATGTACCGCAGGATTATTTTTTATGTGGCTGAGAAATTCCGCTGGCTTAGCGGGATGTTGGAATTCCTTCCGGTAGACAAAGTGTTTGCAACGCTGGTTCCGGTGGGACTGATTCTAGGCGTGGGCATTGGCTTTTTGGGAAGTCGTGTGACCATCCGCAAACATCTGAAAGTGTAAGCGAAGAAGAAAGAAGGATAATTATGGATAGGCAACAGGAACAATCACAGAACATGGATCCACAAGAACAGCTTGCCCAGGAATATGTAAACAGGCGGCAAAGAGACGTAAAACCTCCCCGCCCTCCAAGAAGGAGCCCAGGCTTTGCCGTTGGAATGCTGGCGGGGGCATTTTGCACGCTTTTAGCGTTTTCAGTGATGGTCACAGGGAGAAGCTTTTTCAAGAAGCCAGTCGGGATAGCGGAGAGCAAGGGAAGCGATGTTTCTAAGACAGAGAGCAGCAAAAAAGCCATTTCCAAGAAGCCAGTGGAACAAAAGGCGGCGGAGCTGGCCGATTTGATAGATGAATATTATTATGAGAAGATCGACCAGCAGGCGATGGTGGAAGGGATGTATGCAGGGATGGTAGAAGGGCTGGGCGATCCCTATACCGCATATTACACAAAGGAGGAGTATGCGGCGCTCAATGAGAGCACTACAGGAATCTACTATGGAATCGGCACGGTGCTCACACAGGATAAAGACACCAAGATCGTAAGCATTCTCCACGTTTATCCTGGGACTCCGGCAGAAGAGGCGGGACTGCGGGATGGGGACGTGATTTCAAAAGTTGGTGAGATTGAAGCGGATAGCATGGAATTGTCGGAGCTGACGTCGCATATTAAAGGAGAGAAGGGCACTAAAGTGCATCTGGAAATCGTCCGCGCTGGAGAAAACGGCTATCTTGGATTTGACGTGGAACGGCGGCAGATCGAAGTGCCCACAGTGGAGCATCAAATGCTGGAGGGGAATGTGGGACTGATTCAGGTTTCTGAGTTTTCCACTTCTACGCCGGAGCAATTTGACCAGGCGGTAAAAGAGCTGCAGGCGCAGGGAATGACCGCAATGATAGTAGATTTGCGGAATAATCCGGGAGGCGTTTTAAGCTCTGTGTGCGCCATGCTTGATGAGATTCTTCCCGAGGGGCTTGTGGTGTATACCGAGGATAAATATGGCAGCCGCTCTGACTATAAGTCTGACGCTTCTTGTATGGATATTGCAATGGCTGTGCTGATCAATGAGAACAGCGCAAGCGCATCCGAGATTTTTGCGGGGGCGATTAAGGATTATGAGTATGGAACTTTGATTGGCACGACTACTTTTGGCAAGGGAATTGTTCAGAGCATTATACCCTTGAACGACGGAAGCGCCCTTAAGGTTACCATGGCGAAGTACTTCACGCCAAAAGGCAATTATATTCACGAAAAGGGCATTGAGCCAGACATAGAGTTGGAATACCAGTATCAGAGCCAGGAGGATGAAATTTATAATCCCATGCACGATAATCAGGTGCTGAAAGCTTTGGAAGTGCTCAAAGGCGGAGAATAATATTGACCTTTTTTTGTCGAATATGATATGATACCAGTATCAGTATCGTGAATTTACGAGATAGCAAGACAAAACTATGGAAGAGAGGGAACGTGAATTGAAACAGTTTTTTGGAAAAAGCCATAGCGGGGATTTAAAGGAAGCAGTCCGCGGATTAAGCAATCCGCAGCTGATCATGCTGATGTCGAACAAAGAGCAGTTTGAGGAGCATGTAAAGAAGCTGGAAGCGCTTTATCCGGGGGTGCCGAGTATTGGATGCATTGGAATGAGTTATGATACCAGCGTCGTAGAACAGGGCGTGGGCGTTCTTGCTTTTACGGACGGGATTGCGGCAGTTGCAGATGTGCTCGAGGAAGTAACTGTGATGCCAGTAAAATATATAGAACGATTGGAACGTGACGTGGCAAAAGTGGATGCTTCGCAGAGGGACACGATCTGTATAGACTTTTGTTCTGGGAACGACGCATGTGTCCTGACCACGATTTACAGCGTATTGAAGCAGCGCAATATCGGATTGGTGGGGGGGACCGGAGACGCCGGAAAGGTGTCTGCCAACGGTAAAATATATGAAGATGCAGTGGCATATGCGTTCGTTAAAAATTTAAATGGCAAGGTAAAAGCATATAAGGAAAACATTTACCATAAAATGCAGAATCATCGCTTTATTGCGTCGAGGACGGATAAGGCGAAATACATACTTGGAGAGCTTAACGGCAAATCTGCAAAGAGAGTATACCAAGATATCCTTCATGTGTCAGAAAAGGAGATCACCACCCAGACGTTCAAAAATCCGTTCGGCAAAATCAATGGAGACGATGTATGCATTATCTCTATCAAAGAAGTGGATGGGGATGCGCTGGCGTGCTTTAGGCAGGTAAACGATTCAGACGTGTTGATGCTTCTGGAATTGGGAGACTACAGAGCCACGGTTAAAGAGACCATTCAGATGATACGCAGAGACTTTTCCAGAATTTCGGCGGTATTTTCTGTCAATTGCCTGTTCAGATATCTGTTGTTCAGCGACAACCATTATATGCAGGAGTATTTGCAGGACATGGGGACCCTGGGCAATCATGCGGGTTTGGTAGGATATGGAGAGCATTATAACAACCGTTTTGTAAACCAGTCCATGACTTGCGTGGTGTTTGAGTAAAGGGAGGATGAAAATGATATTTGACAAAGTAAATCGAAAAAGTTTTGGAAAAGGCAATCAAAAGAAGAGTTTGTATCCAGTGAAATATGTGATTAACAATTTGGATGGTTATAAGAAAGAACTGGTGGAGAAAGAAGTTGCTTCCTTGAAAGAGTTAAGCTTGATTAACAGTTCGTTTCGGCATGTGCTCGGTGATACCGAGAAATTTGAAGAACAGCTTCAGGATTTTGGGCAGTCCTTTTCCAATATCAATGAGGCGTCGAGCCAATTTGCAGAAGTAAAGAGTCAAATTGCAGAGTCTGTCGACCAGGCGCAGAGAGAAGTGGAGGAGCTAAAGAACAGCTCCCGGCAGGTGGAGGCTCATTTTGGCGAGATGGAAGGGACCTTTGCGAACTTTCAGGAATGCGTCAAGAGGATCAAGGGATGTACCAACAAAATCGTATCTATTGCAGACCAGACCAATATCCTTGCGTTAAATGCTTCCATAGAAGCTGCGAGAGCAGGCGAGCTTGGCAAGGGATTTGCCGTAGTCGCTACGGAGGTAAAAGAACTGGCGGACGAAATTAAGAAGCTGGTGGCAGAAGTAAATGTCAGCGTCGGAGACGTGGAACAGGGGACGGAGCAGTTAAGCGTCAACATCCATACGTCGCAGACTGCTCTGGGGGATAGCATTGAAAAAGTAGATGAGACCTACCAGATGTTTGACAAGATTACAGAGGCGTCTGAGAAAGTCACGACCGTCCAGAGTCAGATTTCTGCGGCTATCGGGGATTCTCAGGCATCGCTGCAGTCCCTGTGCGGCTTTTTCGACAGGACTAAGGGGCAGTACCGGGAGGTTATGAAGCATATTGACTTTGCCAGCAAGCTGGGTACGACAAAGAGTGCAATGTTTGAAGATATTGACAATATGCTATCACAGATTCCGGAGATGCTGCGGGATACAAATCCAGATCAAGTGTGAGGTTTTATAAGGGGGCAGGGGCAAAGGGGCGTCAGGCAGGCTCAAGCCCTACCCCCTGCCTGTCTGCGGTTTTGGCTGGCCTGCGTTGGGATATTTGCGTTAAATACAGCAGATGTGGCGGTTGGCAGAATTTTGCCAAAACTTTTTGTTGTAGTGGTGTAAATCCCCTCTTTACCTTCTGGGTTTTATGTGTTATGATATGGCAGGAAAGACAAAGAAAAGGAGTAGTACCTGTCTCTGTCATTTTAAAGAGAGCTGTTGGGTGGTGTAAAACAGCAGATGAAGGATGGGGAACTCGCCTTGGAGTCGCTGCGTGAAATGTTTTGCCAGGGGTGGAAAGAGTAGCTGCAGACGGAGGCCCGCCGTTACCCGGGAGCGGTATAAGGAGTAAAGTCCCGTACCGGCTGAGTGCATGGGTAATCATGAATTAGAGTGGTACCGCGTAAGGATGCCTTACGTCTCTAAGTGGAGGCGGAGGGCTTTTTTTGTTGCAGATTGTTTTTACTGGCTGATAATCCAAATGGAATGCAGATGCGTTTGAATTTAAAATTCGGAAAGAGAGGATATTACATGAAAGGATTTGAGAAATACCGGAAAATGTATTTTATGCCGCCGCAGGACTGTTTTGACTGGGTCAAAAAAGACGCTGTTTCTAAAGCGCCTATTTGGTGCAGCGTCGATTTGCGCGACGGCAACCAGGCTTTGATTGAGCCGATGAATTTGGAGGAAAAGGTCAAATTTTACCAGATGTTAGTGGATATCGGCTTTAAGCATATTGAGGTTGGTTTTCCGGCTGCGTCTGAAACGGAATACCAGTTTTTGCGTACGATTATTGAACGGGATATGATTCCGGATGATGTGACGGTGCAGGTATTAACACAGGCAAGGGAGCACATTATCAAACGTACATTTGAAGCAATTGACGGCGCGCCGAATGTGATTGTGCATGTGTATAATTCTACTTCTGTTGCACAGCGCGAACAGGTTTTTAAAAAGTCAAAGGAAGAAATTAAACAGATTGCTATTGATGGTGCGAAGCTGGTTTACGATTTATCAAAAAATGAAAGGGGGAATATTTCATTTGAGTATTCGCCAGAAAGCTTTACAGGGACAGAAATGGATTATGCACTTGAGGTCTGCAATGCTGTGCTTGACGTCTGGAAGCCTACACCGGAGCGTAAGGCTATTATTAATCTGCCTTCTACCGTACAGTATTCGATGCCGCATGTATTTGCCAGCCAGATTGAATATTTTGATAAAAACTTGAACTACCGTGAGAATGTGTTGATTTCCCTGCACCCGCACAATGACAGGGGCAGCGGTATTAGTGATGCAGAGCTGGGGCTTTTAGCTGGGGCGGACCGGATTGAGGGGACGCTGTTTGGCAATGGGGAACGTACAGGGAATGTTGATATTGTTACCTTGTGTATGAATATGTATTCCCTGGGGGTTGATCCGGGGCTTAATTTCCACGATATGGGGCGGATCCGTAAAACATATGAAGAGCTGACAAACATGGAGGTTTCTATGCGCCAGCCCTATGCCGGGGATTTGGTGTTTACGGCTTTTTCCGGTTCTCACCAGGATGCGATTTCTAAAGGGATGGCATGCCACGCTTCAGGAAAAGATCCGCACTGGACGGTGCCTTACCTGCCAATTGATCCCAAGGATTTGGGGCGCACGTATGATTCGGATGTAATACGGATTAACAGCCAGTCTGGCAAGGGTGGGGTAAGTTATGTTTTAAAACAGGCGTATGGCATAATGCTTCCAGACCGTATGAAAGAAGAATTCGGTTATCTGGTGAAGGATGTGTCGGATAAGGAACACAGCGAGTTGACAGCGGATCGGATTTATAATATATTCAAAGAGACATATCACGATGTTTCTAGCAGTTTCCAGATATCAGAATGCCATTTTAGGCAGCATAACGGTATGGAGGCTTCTGTTTCTATTCAAACACAGGATGGGACAGAGGTCGTTACGGCAAACGGAAATGGGCGCCTGGATGCGGTCAGCATTGCAATTAAGAAGTATTTTAATATCACTTATGAATTGACAGAGTATACGGAGCATGCCCTTTCCCGCGGGTCTTCCTCAAAAGCGCTGGCTTATGTGGGGATTACGGCGCATGATAAATTGATCTGGGGTGTCGGGACGGATGAGGATATTATCAAAGCTTCCATCCATGCGCTCACTGCAGCCATTAACCGGGCGGGCATAAAGAGTTTGGATAGGGCATTGAAACAGAAACAAACACAGTAATCATGAAAAGGAGGCTTTTATATGCCCGGCTTTACCACGCATTATTTGTTTGGGCAGCAGACATACCAGCATTTGCATACATCCGGTTTAAAACAGAATATACAAAAGTACCATAAGGTTTTTTCCCTTGGCTTACAGGGGCCGGATATCTTTTTTTATGATATATTATCGTTGATTTTATCAGACAAAAATCCGGGTTCTGTTGCGCATACCGCTGACACCCACCGTTTTCTGCGTTATTTACTGGAAAGCCCACAAATTTTTATTCAAAACAAGGAAAAGGAAATTGCCAGGGCGTATATAATGGGGTTTATTGGCCATTATCTGCTTGATACTGCCTGCCACCCGTATGTCTATGCTATGACGGATGTCAAAAGGCCGCAGAAGGGCTATATTGGACGCCATATCCGCCTGGAAACTGATTTGGATACGGTGCTTTTGTGGTTTTACCAGAGACGGCGCCCCAGCGAATTTAAACAGAACGAAACAATCCATATTACCAGGGAACAAAGGACGGTGGTGTCTTCGCTGTTAAATTATGCCTTTACACAGACATATCCGGGCGTGGGTCCTACGAGGAAGCGGATTGTACAGGCGATCCATGGGATGCAGGTAGGTACAAGGCTATTGTATGACCCGACCGGGCATAAAAAGCTGCTGATACGGCGGATAGAGTCTGTAATACCAGGGTATCCGCTGCTGTCGCCGCTGGTGGCAAATGATCATTTGTTGTTTCATAAAGATCCATGCAACACGCGGCATGTTCCGTGGAGGAATCCGTGGGATGAAGAAATTGTCTCGACGGAGAGCTTTTTTGATTTGTTTGAAAAGGCACAGGATGAATACAGCAGGCTGTTTGAACGGGCGGCACAGTTTTTGGAAGAGGAGCACACAAAGGAAGAGAAGGAAGAAGCGGTTTTTAAGGTGTTGAAGGAGCTTGGGAACCGATGTTACCATAGCGGGCTGTCGGCAGAAGTGTTCAAGGAACGTGGATGGAGACCAAAGAAACGGTAAATAGCGGTGTGGCGTGGGAGCCAGGAATAGAAAAGGAAACGGGCGCAATGCGCCATTGCTGCAGGCGGCGGATGTCCAGTCACCTGCAGTATTTTTTTAGCTCATTTAGCCGTTTAAAAAACATTTCCTTCCATGCTGTTTCGTTTCCAAACCAAAGCCCGTCAATTTCTGTGATTTGGCGCAGCCCGATCTGCCGGGTTGCTTCGATTGCCGCTTCGCGCTGCGTCATCTTCTGAGGATAAACAGTCTGGCAGTTTGCCCCGTCTAAGGTATCGTAGCTGCCAAAGCTTTGGTTGAAATCCATAATGGGGTACAGGGAAAGGTACTCGTTTGTCTGGTTATCTACCCAAAAGCCCCAGTTTTCCGGATGCCGGTCCGTATTGCCGACTAGGTAGTCCAGAATATTCATGCCGTAGTACGTTTCTTTATCCAGCCTTATGCACTCCTCTAATACGTCCAGGTTGTGATTTGCCGCGTAAATTTCAAACGCCATTTTGGAAACGATCGAATATTGTTTTGAGGTTATCATGCGGCTTTTGGATACTATTTGCCCGTCATAGATGTATTCTTCATATGCCACCTGTTTAAAATCGAAGCATTGGCATAGCTTACTTGCAACCAGCTCCCTTTTTACGGCGTCATCCCCGCCGTCCTTTAATAAAATAAATTCTTTTCCCATCCTGATCCAGGCTTTTGGAAAACAGCCTTTTGTAGATAGATCCGGCGCGAGTTCTTCGTTTGTAACGGTCATTGGCTTGCCTCTAAGCGACAGCTCTACAACGGCTTCATTTAACGAATTGTCATAAAGGTTTAGCTTTTCAAAAGAAACGTTTTCTCCCCGCTCCCTTACCCAATAGAGATCCGTTAGAGATACACAGTGGTATGATAAAGAAATTTTGGAGCGATCCCTGTCAGTCATGGCCTGTGCCATGCCGATACTATTTAAGATCTCCTTTGCATATTTTCGGTCAAGAGACAATACGCGTGAAGCGCACCAGTGATAGAAATTTACAATATTGTTCAGTTGGATATCGAAATCGTGCTCTTCTTCCAGATACAGATCATACGGTAAAAATTGTTCGTCTTGGATCACAGCGGCTCCATTGGAGTTTATTTCTGCGACTGTTTTTTCACCATGCATGATTTCATAACAAATAGGCGTTTTTTTTGTTCCCATTTTCGTCACCGCTTTCTTTTTTGTCTTACCTTTTCAGCCGTCTGCGCTTTCTGCGCCCCGCATGTCCTTCGTGAAGCTTTTGTGAAATCTCGGACATGGTTTTTTGATCTAACGTATAGTACCGCATCGACACCAGAGAACACACCCAGCCGATGATCGGTATGCCACAGTATAAAAACAGCGCCGCCCATTTCAGCAAAGGCGTAACCTCATCCCCTATCTGCGGCAGCCTGCGGTTGTATCCAATGATAAACATAACAATGCCCACAAAGCCTGTCCCAAGGGCGGCAAACACTTTATCTACAAACGAAAACAGCGCGCCCATCAGCCCTGGCACAAATTTGCCGCTGCGGCAGCGCTCGTAGTCGGAGCAGTCCGCAATCATTGGGATAACCATATTATTGGTAATGGATTTACAGCCGTTTAGCAGTATGTAAACACCGACAAACCAGAGCGTGATCCCATTGATTTTTCCGGGCGAAAAGCTTATGGTGTTAATGTGCTTATGCATAAGCACAAGAGCCATTACGGCCTGGAAAAAAATGCCCAGGGCAGTAAAGATTACAAGGGATTTTTTTTGCCCCATTTTCTGTGCGACACGGATTCCGGCGTGGACGACAAACAGGGTCGGAATGGCGGTTACGACGCCGATTAAGCCGGAAATGCCGTAGTTGTCCATCAAAATGCCGTACAACATGACGATAACGGTGGTATGCCCATATACCGTAGCCGCGAATTTGTCTGTGCACGCAGCAATAATCAGCATACGGATCGGCTTGTTGTGGCGGAGGATTTCCAAGTAATCCCTAACGCGTATATTCTGGTGCGCCGCCTGCGCCGGAAGCTGTCCTGGAGTGTCCTTTGAAGCGATTCCCGCCATAGCAAGCAGGGTGCACAAAAGGGCAAGCGCCACCACCCAAAACACATATTCCCGAAATAAAGCTGCATTTGTAAACCCGCCGTATTTCGGTACGAGGTAATTGCCGACAAAAACCGCCGTCCCGCCGTATGACGCCATAACATACAAAGAGTCAAAATACGTGGAAATGGGGCGCTGCTTCGGGTTGTCTGTTAAAATCGACTGCCCAGATTTGGCGACCACCGTCTGAAACGTATAGCCAATAATAAAAAGCCCGTAAACCAGGATAAAATAAGGCATCCGCAGAAAGCGCGAAACATGGTGGGTGGTAAAGTACAATAATATGGCGCTTACCGCCATAATCAGGTTGCCGCAAAGCATAAAGGGCCGGAATTTTCCGAAACGGCCTTTTGTCTTGTCTAATAGAAAGCCTACGGCGGGATCGGTTACAGCATCAAATATATTGAGCGCAGTTAAGAGGGCGGAAATCAATACGACGCCAAATCCGGCAATGGAGTTGGCGTAATAAGAAACGTAGCCCATCATTGCCAGATATAAATTGGTCGCTGCATTGTTTAAGGAAAAAAATCCAATTTGCCAGAAGGCTGCATTGTTGTACCGTTCGTGTTCCATAGGGGTTCTCCTGTTACTGCTTTTGTAAATAAAGGCGCAGGGCATGCATATCCTCCTTTGCCTGATAATAGCCTTCTTCATAAAGTGCAGATAGCTTTGCCGGGGAGGATTCGATCCGGCTGATTCCATGGGTGTCTTTTGGGGCTATGACAAAGGCCTTCCCATCCCTTTCGGCACGGCGCAGCTCCTGCATGCAGTCGTTATACGCCTGGGGGCGGTTTTTTAAGCTTTCTATGAGCTTCGGATACCGGTGATAAAGCCGGGATGCCAGATGGATGGAGGATTCCTGCTTTTTGACATAGTCCCTCTGGCGCGTTAAGATGACGATAACCTTATCGCAGCCTTTTTCAAATGCGCGCCGGAAGGGGATGGAATCTGAAACGCCCCCGTCGAGGTAATAATGCCTGCCAATTTTTACTGGCTGGAATAAAATGGGCAGGGAACAGCTTGCAACAATGAGGCTGAAATCTTTGTCGTCCCGCGGTACGGGAAGGTATTCGGCCTGCCCGGAACGGATATTGGTTACGACGGCCTCTGCTTCCCCGTTAAACGCCTTAAATGCCTCGTAGTCAAATGGCAGCAGTTTATTTGGGATTTCCCCAAATACAAAGGGGATGTTGTAGAACGATTTCATATTTCGGTCAAACAGGTATTTAGGCCCCATATAGCGTTTGTCCGGCATATAGGTTTCTGTCAGCTGCCAATTGCGCCCTTTCTGTCTCGAGAGGTAGGAAACGCCATAAGCGATTCCGGCTGATACGCCGACAAAGTAGTCAGGCATTAACCCTTCTTCCAAAAAACAATCGGTTACGCCGCAGGAAAATATAGTCCTGCTGGCGCCTCCTTCCATTACAATTCCAAGTTTCATAAGCTTTACTCCTGTTTTTGCAGTGCGGGATCGCCTGAGGGTATTAAAATGAGCTTAACGCCTTCTACGGCGGCGACTTTTGCGAGCGCCCCTTCTTCAAGGGTGATGCGGTCGTCTTTTGTGCGCGCCGTCCATTCCTGCCCGTTTAAAAGGGCGGTTCCCGTTCCGTTTATATTATGGACACGTTTGGTAATTTTAACCGTTTTACCAACGGCATCCTCGTAATTGGTGCGTATATGGTGAGGGGTAATGTAGCGTACGGCAATCGGGCGGGTAAAAATCAATAGGATTAAGGATACGCTGGAAAATAGGATGATTTGCCCGGTTATGCCGATGCCAAGCATACTGGCAAGTATTGCGGCAAGCGCTCCGGCGGCAAACCAGATGGTCGTAAGGCCGACGGTGACTGCTTCTATAATGAGCAGCAGGATCATTACCACAAGCCAGATGAGCACTTCCATAAAAACAGCTCCTTTCAAGGTTGTTATTTGGGTTTGATATTATATTAGCAGGTTTTATTGTGTAATTCAACTTTTTTGAGAGGATGTGGCGAGATACTTAAGAGTCTCTAAGCCCCATACCCTGCCCACTGCCTGACTAAGGTTTTGGCTGGCTTACGTTTAACAAGGTGTTGTTTTTAAGGGCAGGAGGCAACTTAATGAAATATTAAAGTGTTGGAAAGAGATGATTAATTATTTTTAAAAGATGTATATGGCTTTTTCTGTTATACTGTTAATGAAAAATTTTTATAACATGTTATGGGAGGATGATTATGGAGACTTATATTATGTATGGGTATGAATTAATAACGATTTTGTTTCCGGCGGCTGTTTTGACAGGGGTGTTTTATGCGCTGTACCGCAGGAAGAGAATGGACTGGAGACGTTTTAAAGCGGTATATTTGCTTATTTTTGCAGTTTATTTGTTTGGGGTGTTTCATTTTACTGGAGCGGGGACCATATTTGATGCAGTCCGGCTGGGGGTGGAGTTAAATCCAGGGCAGATTAACCTAGTACCGTTTTCTGATCCTAATTTTGATCTTACAGGATATGTGCTAAATATCGTACTTTTTATGCCGCTTGGGTTTTTACTGCCATTTCTGTGGCAGCAGTTTAGGAAGCTTTGGCATGTGGCTGCTTCAGGGTTTTTGCTGTCGGTATTGGTGGAATGCAGCCAGCTTTTGAATTTTAGGGCGACGGATGTGGATGATATAATATTAAATACGCTTGGAGCGGTATGCGGGTATTTGGTTTTTTTGTTGTATTCAAGTGTAGTGAAGCGTGGGGATGAAGGTCAGGATGGCTTTAGGTATGAAGCGCCTTTGTTTGTGGCCGGGATTTTTTTGTTTCGGTTTTTTGCATTTAATGAGTTTGGGATGGCGGGTCTTTTGTTTGGGTTTTAAAACACGCTTTAGGGTCTAAAGGGGGTAAAGCTGATAACAGATCTCAAAAAGCGGACATTTGGACCGGAAAGCCTGCAAAATGAAGTTTTTCCGATTTTTCTGTTTAATTCGTGAGATTGACATGAGATGCAGAATAAAATTGCATTCCATATAATCTATGGTGCCGGATTTTGTTGAAAGTTCCTGGAAGCTATAGAATATGCCACATACAACTATTCTTCTGTAGGCCAGCCGAAACCGTAGTCAGGCAGACGCACACCCTGCCCTCTGCCTGACGGCCCTTTTGCCATCCACTCCCTATAGTTCACTCGGTCGTGTTTGAAAAACCATTCCCGCCATCTGTGCGCCTCACGTAGCGTGATATTTGCACCATCATATTGACATTAGCAGTTCAATCTGCATAAATTCGGTCAACGTAGCCCGCTACATCTCCCTTCCCCGGCATATCATACCCTTTGGGTGCTAAGTAGGTCGCACATCTGTCAGAAAGCATTTTTTACACACACTCTAGAAGTACAAAAACTTTAGCAAAAATATTGGCGTATAATCTATGATGCTGTATCACGAAAGCAATACGGCTGTTTCCGGTCCGAAGCTGATTTAACAGAACTGGTTTCCGGGTTTTGGTTCCTATACTGCCACAAACAAAAAGCAATCCCCCTCTTGACAAATCAAAACGCCACAGTTTAAAATATACAGCAAAGCAATGAAAAGGATTAGTAAAACCATTCCCGCTATTCCCCAGAGAGAAGCCCGTATTTATATTAATACGCTGCAAGGGCTTTGTTTAACGAGGTTTGAACCGGCCTTGGAGCTTCCGCATGAAAATGCGGCGTCCCCTGCGTTAACGGGCAAAGAGTGCATGAAATGGCCAGCGCTATAGCGCCGCGGCTATACATGAATCAGGGTGGTACCGCCGGAGCAGTTCGGTCCCTATTGTATATCGGGGCAGAATGCGCCGGCGTTTTTTGCTGTGTATGTGCCCGATAAAATAAAAACCAGAAAGGAAAAAAGCCATGCAAAAAGAAAAGAAATTAGTAGAAGCCATTACATCCATGGACGTGGATTTCGCTCAATGGTACACTGATGTCGTAAAAAAAGCAGAATTAACGGATTATTCCTCCGTAAAAGGCTGTATGGTTATTAAGCCTGCCGGATACGCCATCTGGGAAAATATCCAGCATGAATTAGACCGCAGGTTTAAGGAGACAGGCGTTGAAAACGTATATATGCCAATGTTTATTCCCGAAGGCCTGTTAAATATCGAAAAAGACCACGTAGAGGGCTTTGCACCAGAGGCGGCCTGGGTAACGCACGGGGGTTCTAATTTATTGCAGGAGCGTATCTGTGTGAGGCCTACCTCTGAGACATTGTTCTGTGACTTTTACAAAAATGATATACAGTCCTACCGTGACCTGCCAAGGGTATACAACCAGTGGTGTTCTGTCGTAAGGTGGGAAAAGGAAACCAGGCCGTTTTTACGCTCCCGGGAATTTTTATGGCAGGAGGGGCATACGGCTCATGCAACCGAAGAGGAAGCAGAAGAGCGTACGGTAAAGATGTTAAATGTATATGCCGATTTCTGTGAAGAGGTGCTGGCTATCCCTGTCGTACGGGGCAAAAAGACGGAAAAGGAAAAATTTGCCGGGGCTAACGCTACTTATACGATTGAAGCTTTAATGCATGACGGTAAAGCGCTGCAGTCCGGTACGAGCCATAACTTTGGCGACGGCTTTGCAAAAGCATTCGGCATCCAGTTTACGGACAAAGACAATAAGCTGCAGTATGTGCACCAGACATCCTGGGGGATGTCCACCAGGATTATAGGGGCTATTATCATGGTACATGGCGATGATTCCGGTCTGGTGCTTCCGCCTGCCATTGCGCCGGTACAGGTTATGGTAATTCCAATCCAGCAGCACAAAGAGGGCGTATTGGAAAAAGCGAACGAGCTAAAAGGGCAGCTGGCGGAAGCGGGTATCCGCGTAAAACTGGATGACACCGAAAAAAGCCCAGGATGGAAGTTTTCCGAGCAGGAAATGCGCGGTATCCCGATCCGGGTTGAAATCGGGCCAAAGGATATGCAGGCGGGGCAGTGTGTATTGGTACGGCGCGATACCAGGGAAAAAACGGTTGTCGCACTGGAGGATGTAAAAGCAGAGGCAAAAGCGCTGCTTGACAGGATTCAGGCAGATATGTTTGAGCGTGCGAAAAGGCACAGAGATGAGCATATTTATGACGCCCATAATTTTGATGAGTTTACGGATATAATCAATAACAAGCCGGGATTTATACGCGGGATGTGGTGTGGGGAGCAGGCATGCGAGGATAAGCTCAAGGAAGAGTTTGCTGCAACCTCGCGGTGCATGCCGTTTACAGATAAAGAGCAGATATCAGACGTATGCGTCTGCTGCGGGAAGCCGGCGCATAAACTGGTGTACTGGGGGAAGGCTTATTAAAAAAGCTGTCTGGGATAAGCAGTCCCTGTTTCCCTGACAATATACAGGAGATGATACCATGCAAATCCAATTACCGGAAAAAGTATCCCATATTATTGCCACTCTGGTTCAATCCGGGCACCAGGCATATGCTGTAGGAGGCTGTATCCGCGACAGTGTATTAGGCAGGATCCCGCAGGACTGGGATATCACTACTTCCGCAAAGCCATATGAGGTTAAAGCGCTTTTCCCCAAAACGATAGATACTGGAATTCAGCATGGCACGGTAACTGTTATGGTGCAGCAGGAGGGCTTTGAGGTTACAACTTACCGTGTGGACGGGGTATATGAGGATTACAGGCGTCCCAAGCAGGTTACGTTTACCCCTGATCTTACCGAAGATTTAAAACGCCGCGATTTTACTATCAATGCGATGGCATACAATCCAAAAGACGGGCTGGTAGATGTATTTGGCGGCATAGAGGATTTAAAAAGCGGTATTGTGCGCTGCGTCGGGGATCCATGCCAGAGGTTTGATGAGGACGCCCTGCGTATGATGCGGGCGGTACGTTTTGTTGCCCAGCTTGGGTTTTCCATTGAGGGTGCGACGAAAGAAGCAGTGCAAAAGCTTTCCGGAACGCTCTGCCATATCAGTGCAGAGCGTATCCAGGCGGAGCTAACGAAGCTGCTTTTGTCCGGGCATCCGGAAGAAATGCGTACTTTATACCAGCTGGGGGTTACTTCTGTTATGCTGCCGGAGTTTGACGAGATGATGGGGACAAAGCAGGATAACCCACACCATGCTTATACAGTAGGGGAGCATACGATCGAGGCGCTTTTGCATACCCCGTGCGATAAAGTCCTTAGGCTTGCAGTCCTTTTACACGATGTGGCAAAACCGTCCTGCCGCAAAAGGGGGGAGGACGGCATGGATCATTTTTATGGTCACCCGCAGATGGGGAGCAGGATGGCCGAAGGTATCCTGAAGCGCTTGAAGTATGATAATGATACAATTGATAAGGTATGCCGGCTGGTGATGTGGCATGACGACAATCCGCCGCTTTCGCAAAAAAGTATAAGGCGTGCGGTTGTACGGCTGGGCCAAGAGGCGTACCCTGCGGTGTTTGCTGTAAAGCGGGCGGATATTTTGGCGCAGAGCAGTTATAAACGGGATGAAAAGCTTCAATATTTGAAAGGCTATGAGGATATTTACAATAAGATCCTAGAGCAGCAGGACTGTTTGACGTTAAAGGATCTTGCGGTAAACGGCAGGGATTTGATAACGGCGGGTTTTGCGCCTGGGCCTGGCCTGGGGAAGGTTTTAAATGGGCTTTTGGAAATTGTATTGGAGGATCCGCAAAAAAATAAAAAAGAATACTTATTAAGCCAGGCAGCCAAAATTTAAGTGCATACTTTTAAGAACCTCTTCATATGTTAAAGAGACACGGAGTAATTACGTGAACAGATTCGTATGGAGGGGTTTTTGTGTATAATCGGGAAGAAGAGATTCTGGAACAGTATGAAGTGGAGATTAGAAGTACCGTAAAAGGGCGCGGGGCGCTGGGATGTGAAACAAACCAGGGGACAATGTTATTAAAGGTGTTCCGCGGCTCGAAGGAACGGGCTGTTTTTTTATATGATATTTTGGAGTTCTTGGGAAAGGGTGGGTTTGCGGCGGAATCTATTGTTAAGGCGAAGGATGGGGAAACTCTTGTTAAGGATGAAATGAATGATACATGCTATCTGCTTAAAAACTGGTACCTGGGCAGGGAGTGCGATGTGCGCAGCCGGGAGGATATTATAGCGGCGGTTAAAAAGCTGGCGCAGTTCCATGCCCTGGCCAAAACGTACCCTGGGGAAATCCCTGATTTTTTGAAGGCAGAGCGGCACAGCCTTTTGATGGAATATGAACGCCATAACCGCGAACTAAATAAAGTTAAAAATTATATCCGCAATAAGAATAAGAAAAACCAGTTTGAAATGCTGTTTATGAAGGAATATGAAAACTACCGCGCACAGGCATTTGATGTGACCGGGCAGCTAAAGAAGCAGGATGAGGAGCTGGGAGAAGAAGTGGCAGGGCGGATGCGGGGGCTTTGCCATGGGGATTATAACCAGCATAATGTCTTATGTTCCCAAGGGGAATGGGTGATTTTAAATTTTGAACAGATGTCGTATGATATTATGGTGCAGGATCTTGCAAATTTTATCCGTAAGATTCTGGAAAAATACAATTGGAATACCGGGCTTGGCATTGATATGATTACTGAATACGATAAAGTTAGAAAACTTTTGCCCCAGGAGCTCAAACAGCTTTACCTGCGCCTGGCATATCCCAAAAAGTACTGGAAAATCGCCAACCACTATAGCAGCTCCCGCAAATCCTGGATTTCCGGCAGGGACATTGAGAAGCTTCAAAAGATTATAGCGCAGGAGCCGCAGAGAAAACAATTCTTAAAAATGTTATTTTGTTTCACAAGTCAGGAAGAGTGTGTTATAATGTAGAAAGCTTTCGGAAGATAGGAGAAAAAGAGCATGAAAATACAAAAGCAGCATTTTTTACTGGCTTTACTGGTATTCACAGCATTTGGCCTGTGCGCCTGCGGGCGGCGGGACAGCGGCATAATCCAAAGCCGCAGGGGGACCGGGGTTAAGGCAGAGGATGCTATGGCGCAGGATACGGCGGAGGGCATTAAGGGGACCGAGATTTTTGCCCCAGAGGTTTCCGGGGAGGATTTGTACGTCCTAACAAAGCTTGATATGGAGCAGAAGCTCGCCGTTTTTAAAAAGGCCGGAGGCGGCAAGCAGCGCCAGTACACGTACGATATGGGAACCTTGTTTCTGGACAAATATGGCGAATCTAAGTCTATGGATTCGTTTGTGCCTGGGGATGTAGTACAGATTGCCGTATCGGGGCATACACAGCATCTAATCAGTATGCAGCAGTCGGATCAGGCATGGGTATATGAGGATATTGTGAATTATTCTTTTGACCCGGACAGCCATGCACTTACCATAGGCAAAACCAAATACGCCTGTGATCCCAAAATGGAGATTTTTTCCGGGGACGGGACAGTCGGGTTTGACAGCTTAGGGGAAGACGATGTGCTGCGAGCCGTAGGGAAAGGCAAGGAATTGATTTCCCTGTCGGTACAAAAAGGGCATGGATATTTGGCGCTTGCCAATACAAAGCTGTTTGAAGGCAGTTTTATCTGTATCGGAGATAAAATCTTCAAAGAAGTGACAAAGAACATGCAGGTAGAAGTACCAGAAGGCAAATATCTGGTCACTGTGGCAAATGATGGCTACGGCGGCAGCAGGGAAGTTGAGATTAAGCGGGATCAGACTGTCAGCCTGAATTTAGACGAGCTAAAAGGGGAAGGCCCTAAAATGTGTAGGATTACCTTTAAGGTCGGCGTTGAAGGTGCAGTATTGTGGATTGACGGTAAAAAGGCGGATTATACTAAGCCTGTAGATGTGCGGTACGGCATCCATACGATTGCTGTAGAAGCGGAAGGCTTTGATACGATTGAGGAACGGCTTGTGGTCAATTCCGCCGAGTCCGAAATTGAAATTGCACTAAACGAAACGGCTAAAGGAAGTTCCAAAAAAGAAGGGGGCAGCACGGGCACAAACCAAAACACAAGCAATAACACGGGCAAGAAAAAACAAAATACGGATAATAACAGCAATTCAGCAAATAACAACAATGGCAACAACAGCAACAATAGCAGCAGCAATACAAATAACAATAACAACAATAATAACAGCAGCAATAATAACCAGTCCCAGACGGATTATCTGACTACATTGTATAACTTGCTGACATCCATTAATAACAATAATAACAACAATAATAGCAATAATCAAAATAACAATGGCACGGCTTCCGGAGGTGCGGCTACAGGGGGCAGCAGTTACGATGATTTAAGGGATCAGTGATGGAAGGGATAACCAGTGGCAAAATAACAGCCACCATAAATATAAAAACAAGAGGAGGAAAAACATGAGCTACAAAGATATCTATCAGGAGTGGGTTTCAAATCCGTATTTCGACGAAGGGACAAAGGCAGAATTAAAGAAGATTGCGGATGACGAAAAGGAAATGGAGGATCGGTTTTATACGGAGCTTGAATTTGGTACGGCGGGGCTGCGCGGAGTTATCGGCGCGGGGACAAACCGTATGAATATCTATACGGTCCGCAAAGCCACACAGGGGCTTGCCAATTATATCAAAAAGGTAGGGGGGCAGGCGCGCGGTGTGGCAATTGCTTACGATTCCCGCCATATGTCGCCGGAATTTGCAGACGAAGCTGCGCTTTGCCTTGCAGCAAACGGCGTGAAGGCATATGTATTTGAGTCCTTGCGTCCGACGCCGGAGCTTTCCTTTGCGGTGCGCAAATTAAACTGTATTGCCGGCATCAACATAACGGCAAGCCATAACCCGGCCGAATACAATGGGTATAAGGTATACTGGGAAGACGGCGCCCAGATTACGCCGCCGCATGATACCGGGATTATGGCGGAGGTAAAAGCCGTAACGGATTACGCTTCTATGCTTACGATGGACAAGACGAAAGCGCAGGAGGACGGATTATATGTTACAATCGGAGAAGATATCGACCGGGCATATATGGATGAGATTAAGAAGCTTGTGATCCACCAGGATGCGATTGACGCGGTAAAGGATGAGCTTAAAATTGTTTATACGCCGCTGCATGGGACAGGCAATATCCCAGTACGTACAATTTTAAAAGAGTTAGGCTTTACCAATGTATTTGTAGTTAAAGAGCAAGAGCTGCCGGACGGTGATTTTCCGACAGTGGGTTATCCAAACCCGGAAGCTGCTGCGGCCTATGAGCTTGCCCTTGCACTTGCTAAGAAAGAGGGGGCAGACCTTGTGCTTGCTACCGATCCCGATGCGGACCGCTTGGGCGTATATGTAAAAGACAGCCAGACAGGCGAATACCATATGCTGACCGGGAATATGTCAGGCTGCCTGATTGGCGATTATATCATCGGTGAAACCAAAGCATCCAAAGGAAGCCTGCCCAAAGACGGCGCATTTATCCGATCCATTGTGACTACTAATATGGCTGATGCAATTGCAAAATACTATGGGGTAGAACTTGTCGAGGTATTGACCGGGTTTAAGTTCATCGGCAATAAGATGCTCGAATTTGAAAAGACAGGTAAAGGCACATACCTCTTTGGTATGGAAGAAAGCTACGGCTGCCTGCCCGGAACCTACGCAAGGGACAAGGATGCCGTTGCAGCGACGATGTTTTTGTGTGAAGCCGCCGCATTTTATAAGACAAAAGGCAAGACACTTTGGGACGCAATGCTTGATATGTATGAGCGCTACGGCTTCTATCAGGATCATGTAGAGTCTATTACTTTAAAGGGCATCGAAGGGCTGGAAAAGATTCAAAAGATTCTTGGGACGCTGCGCGAAAAGCCGCTTACTGCAATCGGTTCCTATGAAGTGCTTAAAGTACGTGATTATCAGGCGGATACTATTACCGACCTTAAGGACGGCGGGGTAAAACCGACCGGGCTTCCGAAGTCAAATGTACTGTATTATGAGCTGCAGGACGATGCATGGGTGTGTATCCGCCCATCTGGTACAGAACCCAAAGTCAAATTTTACATTGGCGTAAAGGGGGACTCTTTGGACGATTCTGTGGAAAAAGCCAAAGTGCTTGGAAGTAAGATGCTTGACATTGTACAGGGATTGTTCTAATTGCGAAAATAAACCACTTTTTCTTGACAAATATAGGTAAAACAAGTATAAATAATCATGTGGGTGAAGAACCTTAGTCTATTGAAAATCTACAGGAGGAATTTTGAATGAACAAAGCAGAATTAGTTGCAGCTATAGCTGACAGGACAGGATTATCTAAAAAGGACGCTGAAGCGGCATTAAAGGCTTTTACAGATGTTGTTGCAGAAGAACTAAAGAAGGGGGAGAAAATCCAGTTAGTTGGGTTTGGTACATTTGAAGTATCCGAACGTGCAGAGCGTGTTGGAAGGAACCCACAGACTGGTGCAGAGATGAAGATCCCAGCTTCTAAGGCTCCGAAGTTTAAAGCCGGTAAAGCTTTGAAAGACATGATTAACGGGTAAATCAAAGAACATGATTTAATGTATTGCAGAGGGCGTTTGAGTGCCCTCTGCGTTTTTATAGGAGAAAACATGAGACTAGATAAATTTTTAAAGGTATCGCGCTTAATTAAAAGGCGCACTATAGCAAATGAAGCCTGCGATGCAGGAAGGGTCATGCTAAACGGCAAAGTGGCAAAGGCGTCGGTCAATGTAAAGCCAGGCGACATACTTGAAATTGCGTTTGGATCAAAGACGGTAAAGGCAGAAGTGCTATCCATTGCGGAAACTGTCAAAAAAGAAGAGGCTAAAGAAATGTTCCGCTATTTATAGTATATTTAGAGCAGCAAGATTCTGTTTTCTGTCATAAAAGCAGTCCACGGTTCATATAATGTCCAGAAAGAAAAAATCAGACAACCATTCCGGTAAAAGGGCGGTTGTAGGGCAGGAAGGCAGTGGATAATATGGAAGAAAAAACAGGGAATAAAACACATAAGGTTCTTCTTAGCAACCGTAAAACAGGGAATTTCAGCGGAGTGGTGGATGTACTCTCCTTTGATGTGGCTGAAATCCTCTTAGAGACAGAACAGGGGATGCTGCTTATTAAGGGCAGCGACCTCCACGTCAACCGTTTGAGCCTTGAGAAGGGGGAGGTGGATGTGGAAGGGCGGATTGATTCCCTGGCATATTCCGAGGTGAAGGATTATGGCAAGCAGGCGGAATCTTTTTTTGGGCGGTTATTTAAATGAACGGCGCCGTTAGCGGGACAATCGCCAGGGAGGCAGGGCTTTTGGCTGTTTCCTTTTTATTCGGGATAGCTCTGATGCTGCTTTATGATATGGTACGGATTTTCCGCCATATGAAAAAACATGGAACAGTATTTATGGCGGCAGAGGATATTTTATACTGGCTCATCTGTGCCATAGGGATCTTTGCCATGCTGTACAGGGAGAACGACGGCTTATTGCGCTGGTTTGTCTTAGGAGGCGTCGCATTGGGGATGCTGTTTGAGAATGGCGTGATAAGCCCGTTTGTAGTACGTTTTGCCGTTAAGGTACTGTGTTTTTGGCAGAGGGTATTTAGAAAGATTTTTGGCGTAGCCAAAAAACCAGGGAAAAAAGCTTTCTTTTTTTTGAAAAAAGAATTGAAAAAAATAAGAAAAGCCTTTAAGATAGGAATAAGTAAACAGTAAACAGCACAATATGATTCACAGAAAAAGGGGCTATATGGGAAAAAGAAGAAAAAAGAAAAACCAGGCAGGAGTAGGCAGTATCTTCTGTATTGCAGCATTTTTACTGATTGTGATATCCATTCAGATTGTCAGGCTTTACCAAAAGGATCAGTTGTATGCGGCCAGGGAAGCGGAGCTGAATGTGCTGTACGAGGAGGAGACGGAGCGGGAAGGGAAGCTTTCCGATTATGAGGAATACATAGATAGCCAGGAGTACGTGGAGGATACGGCCAGGAGTAAATTAGGCTTAATCTATGATGACGAGATAATCTTCAGGGAAAAATAATACGAATCTCCTGCAATGGCTGAATGCCCTCGAATCTACAATTCGAGGGCATTTTTGGCGAAAAGTTTTTGTGGAGGGCGCGGCCATTTGACAAACATTTTAAAGGCACATGATTATAATGCCACGTAGAAAATCTGTCCGGGCGTTGGGCAGGTAAAAGTAAATGCAGGAGGATTAGACAGTATGAAGAGGACAGGATGGAAACAATTGGCAGTCAGTATTGTAGGGGCATTGTTATGTAAAGTATCAATTATGGGATGCTACCCGTTTGTACCGGCGTACTTTGCTGCCGTCTATTTGCAGGAGCGTGCGCGCTGGCTTTTACCAATGGGGATGCTTGCCGGGATGGCGGCGTTTATCCCTATTACGGCGTTAGCAAAGTATGCAATGTCAATGCTTATCATTGTAGTTACGGTGCGCCTTTCAGAATGGGTGGACAAGCGGTGCTACACTGTGGCGGCAGCAGTGGCGGCGTCTGGCGGGACACTTGCGCTTTCTGTTTTTGGCGGGGTATTTGATTTAAGAAATCAGGTGACAATTCTTTCCGCGGTATTAGAAGCTATATTTATTTTCGGGTTTTGTATCCTTGCGGCAAGGGGCGTTCATTTGTTTTTTGAAGAAAAAGAGCAGCAAGCCGGATATCCTGCCGGGACGGGCAGCCAAAAAGAGCAGCGCCTGCTCAATTATGCCAAAAGCTTTGAGGGCCTTTCTAAAACATTTTTAGCTATGGACAGGCAAGTAAAAATAGGGCAGGAGGACGTAGGCCAGATCCAACAGGAAATTGCCGGGCGGATTTGCAGCGGCTGGGATACCTGCGCCATCTGCTGGG
>OFGF01000260.1_pt1 | contig 51998 bp, 47 predicted proteins | sample 1521711 | NCBI WGS metagenome assembly OFGF01 (sample SAMEA3504092, study PRJEB24116) | mouse gut metagenome | biome: mouse gut; feature: mouse-associated habitat; material: faeces | place: Denmark | collected 2011 | reverse complement strand
TTGCGAGGTCTGCGAAGCAGGAAGCCCATTGGCTTTAGACGATGGGTGGTTCACCTTTCGAAACAAACATAAACAAAGCGCTTATCTCATAGAATAGAAAAAGAGTTTTTATGGGGAAGTGAAAATAAAATGAAAAAAGGAATCAGCCTTTTTCTTGGGGTTCTTCTTTTGGTTATGAACACGGTATTTGTTACATATGCACAAGAACCAGAGACGTTACACGCCCAGTCGGCAGTTCTCATGGATGCGGACAGCGGGCGTGTTTTATATGCAAAAAATGCAGATCAAGTGCGTGCCATGGCGAGTACGACGAAGATTATGACATGCATTTTGGCGTTGGAGAAATCGAGTCCTGACACAATCGTGACCGCTTCAAAAGAAGCGGCAAGACAGCCTAAAGTTCATTTGGGAATGCAGGAGGGAGAACAGTTCTATCTGAAAGATCTGCTGTATTCGCTGATGCTGGAATCCCACAATGACAGCGCGGTGGCGATTGCAGAAGCGGTAGCGGGTGATGTGGCATCTTTTGCTGCCATGATGAATGAAAAGGCGAAAAGCCTTGGGTGTGATAATACGCATTTTGTGACGCCCAATGGGATTGACGGCGAAGATGAAGGGGGAATCCATTCTACGACGGCTGCTGACCTTGCACGTATCATGAAATATTGTATTGGGGAATCGCCGAAGACAGAGGAGTTTCTAGCGGTAACCCAGACTGCTGACTATGCGTTTGCGGATGTGGAAAGAAAACGGCAGTTTCACTGTACGAATCACAATGCCTTTCTTGGTATGATGGAAGGGGCTCTTAGCGGGAAGACCGGATTTACTGCAGATGCGGGATATTGTTATGTAGGGGCATTGAGGCAAGGTGAGAAGACGTTTATTGTAGCTTTGCTTGCTTGCGGATGGCCGAATAACAAAGGATATAAATGGGCAGATACAAGGAAACTTATGGAATATGGACTTGCCAATTACGAGTATCGGGAATTTCAGGAAAATCATACAGTGGAGCCGGTATTCGTAAAAGAAGGCGTGAAAGCGTCTGGAAGAATCGGAGAACGTGTTTATGTGCCTCTTTGGATTCAGAAAAAAGAAGAACCAAAGGCAGTTTTGCTGAAAGAAGGAGAAGCGGTTCGAAGGGATATTTTTATAAAAGAAAACGTACAGGCGCCAGTGAAAAAAGGTCAGATTATGGGAAAAGAAGTATATTCGCTGGATGGAAAGGTGATTCTGCAAAATGATATTGTTGCAGAAGAAGCGGTAGAACAAAGAGATTTGAGATGGTGTTTTGAAAAAGCGGCTGAAATCCTGCTTATGAAGGGCCCAATCGTGTAAGAAAATTAGAGAGATTAAAATATATCAAGAAAAATGATTAATTTTACCACTGGTGTTTCCGTACAGAATATAGTAGGATAATAAAAGACAATTTGGTTGATGAAATTTATTTGTAATCAAAAATAAAATATAAAAGCGTTAAAAGGAGAGGAACAATATGAGAAACGCATCAAAATACGAACGCAGTTATTTTATGCCTCCGGTTGTGACATATGACTGGGTGAAAAAGGACTATATCGACAAACCACCGATTTGGTGCAGTGTGGATTTAAGAGATGGAAATCAGGCTTTGGTAGAACCGATGAGCCTGGAGGAAAAACTGGAATTTTTTGAAATTTTGCTGGAAGTCGGGTTTAAGGAGATTGAAGTCGGATTCCCGGCAGCATCCGAGACAGAATATCAGTTTTTGCGTACTTTAATCGAAAGAAATATGATTCCAGATGATGTGACGATTCAGGTGCTTACACAGGCAAGAGAGCATATTATCAAGAAAACATTTGAGGCGGTAAAAGGTGCGCCGCATGCAGTCATTCACCTTTACAATTCCACATCTGTGGCACAAAGAGAACAGGTATTTAGAAAATCCAAGGAAGAGATTAAAAAAATTGCCATTGACGGCGCTGTTCTTTTAAAACAGCTTGCAGACGAAACGGAAGGAAACTTTACATTCCAGTACAGTCCTGAGAGTTTTACCGGAACAGAGATGGATTATGCTTTGGAAGTATGTAACGCAGTACTGGATGTGTGGCAGCCAAATGCTGAGAAGAAGGTTATCATTAATCTGCCGGCAACGGTAGAGACCTCTATGCCGCATGTGTTTGCGAGTCAGGTAGAATACTTCCATAAAAATCTGGCTTACAGAGAGAATGTGATTCTTTGTCTGCATCCACACAATGACCGTGGCTGCGGTGTGTGTGACGCGGAGCTTGGAATCCTTGCAGGAGCAGACCGCATTGAGGGTACTTTGTTTGGCAACGGTGAACGTACCGGAAATGTAGACATTATTACGGTGGCGATGAATATGTATTCGCATGGTGTTGATCCGAAGCTGGATTTTGCGAATATGAAGAAACTTACCGAAAGCTATGAACGTCTGACCAGAATGCATGTGTATGAGCGTCAGCCATATGCGGGAGACTTGGTATTTACCGCGTTCTCCGGCTCACATCAGGATGCGATCGCAAAAGGAATGACATGGAGAGAAGAGAAAAAATCAGAAAAATGGAATGTGCCGTATCTGCCGATTGATCCGAAGGATGTAGGAAGACAGTACGATTCTGATGTGATCCGCATCAATAGTCAGTCTGGAAAAGGCGGCGTAAGTTATATTTTAAAACAAAGTTATGGAATGAGCCTGCCTCAGCAGATGAGAGAGGAAGTTGGATATTTGATCAAAGACGTTTCCGATAAAGCGCATAAAGAGCTGACGCCGGAATGGATCTATCATATTTTTGAAGAGCATTATATTAACAATAAGGGTATTTTTACGATTGATGAATGTCATTTCCAACAAAAAGACGGTATCCTTGCAGATGCCACGATTGTACATGGCGGCAGACGAACCGTAGCAACCGGCAACGGAAACGGACGATTGGATGCAGTCAGCAATGCAATCAAGCATTACTTTGGCATTAGTTATGAATTGTCTTTCTATGAAGAGCATTCGTTGACGAAAGGTTCTTCATCTAAGGCAGTTGCATATGTGGGGATTATCTGCAATGGCAACCGCCAGTGGGGCGTAGGTATTGATGCCGACATTATCAAGGCATCGATCGAAGCGCTTTGCGTAGCAGTGAATAAATGTGAAGAATTGAAGAATGCGGATGGATTAAAAGATGGGCGCATGGTAGAAATCATGAATTACATTCAGGCGAATTATTTAAATGTAACACTGGATGAACTGGCAGAAAAATTTTATCTGTCAAAACCATATTTATCCAAGTATATCAAAGAAAAGTCTGGTATGACATTTGGTGATATTGTCAAAAAAGTAAGAATGAAAAAAGCCAGATCACTTTTGAAAAGCAGCAGTATGACTGTGGAAAACATTGCAATGTCTGTCGGATATCAAAATGTGGAACACTTTAACAGATTATTTAAAAAAGCATATGACATGACACCGGTACAGTATCGAAATCAAAAATAGCAAAGTCGAGAGAGATCGGCTCTAAAATAGGGACGTAGCTTTTTGTAAAAAAAACTACGTCCTGACTTTGGAAAAAGCTGTTGCGTATCGTAGTAAAAAAGGCTATAATATACTCGGCAGAAAATTGAAATATTTATAAATGGAGGATTACAAAAAATGAGTAAGAACAGGACTTCTGAAACCCCTGCGAGTACACGTGTGATGGCGTTGCTTGACGAGGGGAGTTTTGTTGAAATCGGTCAGGCTGTAACAGCAAGAACGACAGATTTTAACATGCAGCAAAAAGATACTCCGGCAGATGGTGTAATTACCGGATATGGAGTAATCGATGGTAATCTTGTATATGTGTACAGCCAGGATGCTTCTGTATTAAAAGGAGCAATCGGTGAGATGCATGCGAAGAAGATTGCAGCAATTTATGACATGGCCATGAAAATGGGCGCACCGGTGATTGGTCTTGTAGATTGTGCAGGATTGAGACTTCAGGAGGCTACGGATGCTTTGGAAGCATTTGGTAACTTATATTATAAACAGTCTATGGCATCAGGTGTGATTCCTCAAATCACAGCGATATTTGGGACATGCGGCGGCGGACTTTCCGTTGTGCCGGCACTTACAGATTTTACATTTATGGAAGGGAAAAAAGGAAAATTATTCTTGAATTCTCCAAATGCAATCGAAGGAAACCGTGTTGAGAAATGCGATACTTCCTCTGCAAAATTCCAGAGTGAAGAGACAGGTCTTGTGGATGTAGTAGCGAGTGAAGACGAGATTTTGGAAGAGATTCGTTCTTTAGTATGTATGCTCCCATGTAATAATGAAGACGATGCGTCTTATGAAGAATGCATGGATGATTTGAACCGTATATGTGCAGATATTGAGAATGCAGCAGAAGATACTGCACTGGTGCTTAGCATGGTTTCTGATGAAAACGTATTTTTTGAAACAAAGAGAAATTATGCAAAGGACATGGTGACAGGATTTATCCGTCTTAACGGTATGACTGTAGGAGCGGTTGCAAATCGTACAAAAGTATTTGACGAAGAAGGTAATGTGGCAGAAGAATTTGATGGCACATTATCTGCAAAGGGATGTAAAAAAGCAGCGGAATTTGTAGAATTCTGTGATGCATTTAATATTCCGATCGTATCCTTTACCAATGTAAGCGGATTAAAAGCCAGCAAATGTTCTGAGAGACATCTTCCAAAGGCTATGGCAAAGATGACTTATGCATTTGCGAATGCAACCGTTGCAAAAGTAAACGTAGTAATTGGAAAAGCATACGGCAGCGCATATGTTGCAATGAACAGCAAGTCTGTCGGAGCTGATATGGTATATGCTTGGCCAAACGCAGAGATTGGCATGATGGATGCAAATCTTGCTGCAAAGATCATGTATGCAGGTGCAGACGCAGATACGATCAAAGAGCAGGCTGCTAACTATAAAGAATTACAGTCCAATCCATTATCCGCAGCAAGAAGAGGATATGTGGATACTTTGATTGCTCCGGAAGATACAAGAAAATATCTGATCGGTGCATTTGAGATGCTCTTTACAAAGAGGGAGGAACGTCCTTCTAAGAAACACGGAACAGTTTAGTGAGGTGAGGCAAATTGAAGAAAAGAATTCGTTTAACAGTAAGTTTGCTCGTCTTCGTACTGATGCTTGGGATTACCGGCTGTGCAAAAAGTGAGAACACCAAGGCGACGTATGACACAGAAATGATGACAGAGATAACTGAGGTGTTGGTTCAAAGTTTTGTAAATATGGGTGAGGACCAGCTGAATCAGTTTAAGGAAACGTCCGAGTTTTCTCTGAATTATACGCTGCTGCAAAGCGGACTGCCGATTCAGAGTGAGGAGTTTATCTCCGTGATCGATTCCTGGCAGGCAGCGATCAATGAGTGCGGCGCTTATGAAAGTCATGGTGAATATCAGACGAAGGTGACGGGTGACGGCGTTGAAGTTACGACAGAAGTAACATATGCAGATAAAAAAGCAGATATGACCGTCTTATTTAATGAAAAATCTTATGTGGAATCTATGACGATAGATGCACAGTATGGAACAGGAGAAATTCTGAAAAAAGCAGGATTGAATACATTGCTTGGAATGGGAACCGTATTTACGGTATTGATCTTCATTTCCTTCATTATTTCATTATTTAACTATATTCCTGCAATTCAGGCGAAATTTGGCAAGAAAGAAGCAGCGTCTCCGGCAGCAGCGCCAGCAATGGCAAGTGAACCGGAAGAAGAGCTTAGCGATGATCTGGAGCTTGTTGCTGTGATCAGTGCGGCAATCGCGGCATATGAAGGAACGAGCAGTGATGGATTTGTTGTACGTTCGATCAAACGTAAGACGACAAACAAATGGAATTAATTATTTGAAATATCAGGAGGAATATAAAGATGAAAAACTATACAATTACAGTAAATGGCAATGTATATGATGTAACAGTAGAAGAGAACGGCGCAGGTGCGGCACCGGCTGCAAGAGCAGCGGCTCCAAAGGCTATGCCAAAGGCAGCTCCAAAAGCAGCAAAACCAGCAGGCGGAGCAGGCAGCATTGAAGTAAAAGCAGGTGCAGCAGGAAAAGTATTCAAAGTCGAAGCAAGCGTTGGACAGAAAGTTGCAAAAGGTGACACCGTATTGATCTTAGAGGCAATGAAGATGGAGATCCCTGTAGTAGCTCCGGAAGACGGAACAATTGCAAGCATCGATGTTGCAGTAGGCGATGCAGTTGAATCAGGTGCAGTACTGGCTACATTAAACTAATAGAGAGCGTATCAATTTGATTGATATAAGGAGGTTATAAACAAATGGATTATATTACAAACACGTTAGGAAACCTCTTGCATCAAACCGCATTCTTCAACCTCACATGGGGCAATTATCTGATGATTGCGATTGCATGTGCGTTCCTATACCTGGCAATCAAGCATGGCTTCGAACCGCTATTGCTTGTGCCGATTGCATTTGGTATGCTGCTCGTTAATATCTATCCGGATATTATGATGACCGTGGAAGAATCCAACAACGGCGTCGGCGGTTTACTGCATTATTTCTTTTTGTTAGATGAATGGGCGATCCTTCCATCCCTTATCTTTATGGGAGTAGGTGCGATGACAGACTTCGGACCTTTGATTGCCAATCCAAAGAGTTTCCTTTTAGGAGCTGCTGCGCAGTTTGGTATTTTTGCAGCTTACCTTGGCGCTATGGCGATGGGATTCTCTGACAAAGCGGCTGCAGCCATCTCTATTATCGGTGGTGCAGACGGACCGACTTCTATTTTCCTCGCAGGAAAATTGCAGCAGACGGCAATTCTTGGACCTATCGCGGTAGCGGCATATTCTTATATGTCACTGGTGCCGATCATCCAGCCGCCGATTATGAAACTGCTTACAACAGAAGAAGAACGTAAGATTAAGATGGAACAGTTAAGACCGGTATCCAAGCTGGAAAGAATTTTATTCCCGATCATTGTAACGATCGTGGTATGCTTGATTCTTCCTACAACAGCTCCGCTCGTAGGTATGCTGATGCTTGGTAACCTGTTTAAAGAAAGCGGTGTTGTAAGACAGCTTACAGAAACCGCATCCAATGCACTGATGTATATTGTAGTTATTTTGCTTGGTACATCCGTAGGAGCGACAACAAGTGCAGAAGCATTCTTGAATTGGGATACGTTGAAAATCGTAGCGTTAGGTTTGGTAGCGTTTGCATTTGGTACGGCGGCAGGCGTATTGTTCGGTAAGATTATGTGTAAGGTAACCGGAGGTAAGGTGAATCCGCTTATCGGTTCTGCCGGGGTATCCGCAGTGCCTATGGCAGCTCGTGTATCCCAGAAAGTCGGCGCGGAGGCTGATCCGACCAACTTCCTTTTGATGCATGCAATGGGACCAAACGTTGCAGGTGTTATCGGTACAGCAGTAGCAGCCGGAACCTTCATGGCGATTTTCGGAGTAATGTGACAACAAAAAGCGATTTGCTTGCTTGCAAAGGCAAATCGCGGTTGTCAGCGAATGGCAGACTGCGTGGAACGCAAATTCCGAAGGAATTGCATGTGTAACATGCGTCTGGCAATGAGCTGAAATCCTGTATCTAAAATATATAAAAATAGAAGGAGATTAGAATGGCTAAGAATAAGACTAATAAGATAGAAAAAAAACCAATTAAAATTACAGAAACCATTCTGCGTGATGCGCATCAGTCTTTGATTGCCACAAGAATGACAACAGAGCAGATGCTTCCAATCGTGGAAAAAATGGATAAAGTCGGATATCATTCTGTAGAATGCTGGGGCGGCGCAACTTTTGACGCATCCCTTCGTTTCCTGAAAGAAGATCCATGGGAGAGACTTCGTAAATTCCGTGATGGATTCAAAAACACAAAGCTTCAGATGTTATTCCGCGGACAGAATATCTTAGGATACCGTCCATATGCAGATGATGTAGTAGAGTACTTCGTACAGAAATCCGTAGCAAACGGAATTGATATCATCCGTATCTTTGACTGTCTGAATGATCTTCGTAACTTACAGACAGCTGTAACTGCTGCTGTAAAAGAAAAAGCAGACGCACAGGTTGCATTGTCCTACACATTGGGTGATGCTTACACTATGGATTATTGGATGGATATCGCAAAGAGAATTGAAGATATGGGTGCAACATCTATTTGTATCAAGGATATGGCAGGACTTTTGGTTCCATATAAGGCAACCGAGTTGGTAGAGAACATGAAGGCTGCAACAAAGCTTCCGATCCAGCTTCACACACATTACACATCCGGTGTGGCTTCTATGACATACTTGAAAGCAGTAGAAGCAGGTGTAGATGTAATCGATACCGCAATGTCTCCATTTGCCCTTGGTACAAGCCAGCCGGCAACCGAGGTTATGGTAGAGACTTTCAAAGGAACACCTTACGATACAGGATTTGACCAGAATCTTCTGGCTGAAATTGCTGACTACTTCCGTCCGATCCGTGACGAAGCATTGGAAAGCGGTCTTTTGAATCCGAAGAACTTAGGCGTAAATATCAAGACATTGTTATACCAGGTACCAGGCGGAATGCTTTCCAACTTGACATCCCAGTTAAAAGAGCAGGGCGCAGAAGACAAGTACTATGATGTGCTTGAGGAAGTACCGAAGGTACGTAAAGACTTAGGTGAGCCGCCGCTTGTAACACCTTCATCCCAGATCGTAGGTACACAGGCTGTATTCAACGTGCTTATGGGAGAACGTTACAAAATGGCTACTAAAGAAACCAAAGACGTACTTCGCGGAAAATACGGTGCAACTGTAAAACCATTTAATCCGGAAGTTGTTAAAAAATGTATCGGCGATGAAAAGCAGATTACATGCCGTCCGGCAGATCTTCTTGACGCTGAGCTTGATACACTTCGCGGCGAGATGGCACAGTGGTCACAGCAGGAAGAAGACGTATTGTCTTACGCACTGTTCCCACAGGTTGCTACAGAATTCTTCAAATACAGAGAAGCACAGCAGACTGGCGTAGACCAAGCAATTGCAGATACGGAAAACGGAAGTTATCCGGTGTAGGATATGAAAATAATTATGAGCCAAAGGATGCCAGAAGAGTGTCCTTTGGCTTATTTTGCGTATTAGGTATGGAAACAGGAATAAATTCCAATATTTACTATTGAAAATATAAGCGTGATAAAATATACTAAAAGAGTAGGAAATGTCGGAATTTAGAAAATTATAAAAAAAGATATGGAATTTTCTGAGGAGATATGATAGAATATCTACGGCTCATATGAGGAATATGAGCATGCGAATAAGAAAAATTCTAACACTTTCAAATCGTCGCCTTGCCGCGTTTGAAAGTGTTAGATGTAATAGATGTAATGAGAAGTCTGCCTGGATGAAGACAGAATGGCGAAGCATACCCATTTTGCATTCATGCAGATTTCCTATATGTAAAAACAAAACAGGCAAGGGATATCAGACAAAAGGAGCAAAAAATATGTGGTATGTTGTGCAGGTACGCACAGGTGCGGAAGAGAGCATTGTACAGCAATGTGAAAAAAACGTATCTGACAGTGTACTGGAACGTTGCTTTATCCCTTATTATGAAGAAAAGAGACATATCCGAGGAGTATGGACAGTACATAAAAAAATTCTGTTTCCCGGATATGTTTTTGTAGTTACTGAAAAAATAGAAGGATTATTCATAGAACTGCAAAATGTCATTGGTCTTACTAAGCTTCTTGGCATCGGTGATGACATTGTACCGCTGCGAGAAGAAGAGATACAGTTCTTGTTGACCTTTGGCGGTGAAAAGCAGGTTGTGGAAATGTCTGAAGGAATTATTGAGCAATCAAAGGTGAGAGTCATTTCCGGACCGCTGCAAGGAATGGAAGGATGTATTCGTAAGATAGACAGGCATAAAAGGAAGGCATATCTGGAAGTGGAAATGTTCGGCAGAATGCAGAGAGTGCAGGTCGGATTAGAGATTATCAGTAAAACAATATAGAGAAGAGGAAGAGAGGAAGCCCTTAGGGGGCTTTTTTTAGTTCATAGAAAATTACGAAGAGAGAGAAGGGGAAATCGAAGATAAGTTGATTCATATGGAAAGAATAAAATGAGCAGTTGACAAATGTCTTAGCAGATAGACATATGAATGAAGTTATTATATCGGTTTGTGGGATGAAGGAGTAGAAGATTATGAAAGGAAAGCCTTTTACGAATAAAGTATGGCTTTCTTCTCCGACTATGCATGGAGAAGAGTTGATGTATGTTACAGAAGCATATGAGACAAATTGGATGTCAACTATCGGAAAAAACATTGATGAAGCAGAAAAACTTGTGTGTGAAAAACTTGGCTGTAAATATGCGGTGGCGCTTTCGGCTGGTACTGCTGCACTTCATATGGCAGTAAAGCTGGCAGGCGTGAAACCAGGTGATAAAGTGTTTTGTTCAGATATGACATTTGATGCATCAGTGAATCCTGTCGTATATGAAGGCGGAATTCCAGTCTTTATCGACTGTGAATACGATACATGGAATATGGATCCCGTTGCACTTGAAAAGGCATTTGAGTTATATCCGGATGTGAAAGTAGTTATTACGGTACATTTATATGGAACGCCGGCAAAAATAGATGAGATCAAGAAAATCTGTGATGAACATGAAGCAATTTTAATTGAAGATGCAGCAGAATCTCTTGGTGCCTCTTACAAAGGAATACAAACAGGAACATTTGGCGCATATAATGCGATTTCATTTAATGGGAACAAAATCATTACAGGAACATCAGGGGGGATGGTGTTAACAGATGATGTAGAAGCAGCGCATAAGGTTCGAAAATGGTCTACACAATCTAGAGAAGATGCACCTTGGTATCAGCATGAAGAGCTTGGATACAATTATCGTATGAGTAATATCATTGCAGGAGTAGTCAGAGGACAATTCCCATATTTGGAAGAGCATATAGAACAAAAAAAAGCTATCTATGAACGATATAAAGAAGGATTGAAGAATTTACCAATCGAGATGAATCCGTTTGATGGAGAGAAAAGCAAACCTAATTATTGGTTAAGCTGCATGCTTATCAAAGAAGAGGCGATGTGCGAACAGTTTAGAAGTGATCGCGAGGCATTTTATACCAGTGAAATGGGAAAAAGTTGTCCAACAGAAATACTCGAAACATTAGCAAGATACAATGCAGAAGGTCGTCCAATATGGAAACCAATGCATATGCAGCCAATTTATCAAAGAAATGATTTTATAACCCGTGAAGGGAAGGTTTATGACAAATCAGAAAGCTATATAGCAAGTGGAGCAATCGGAAAGGATGAACGTCCGTTGGATGTAGGAATGGATATATTTCATAGAGGGATGTGTTTACCAAGTGATAATAAGATGACAATAGAACAACAGGATAGGATTATAGAGATTATTAAGAGTTGCTTCTTGTAAGGGGGATTAAGATGGAACATAGAAAAAGATTCTATGAAAAGTACATAAAGCGTCCTCAGGATTTTCTGTGTGCATTGCTTGCGTGTACCGTTTTAAGTCCTGTCATGCTGGTTATTGCAATTCTGGTGAAAGTTAAGCTAGGGTCGCCTGTTTTGTTTTCGCAGGAAAGACCAGGATTGAATGGGAAAATATTTAAGTTATATAAGTTCCGGACAATGAGCAATGAAAGAGATGAAAATGGAGAGTTGCTACCAGATGAGAAAAGACTTACTCCTTTTGGTAAAATGCTGCGTTCTACTTCGTTGGATGAATTGCCTGAATTGGCAGCAATTCTATCTGGACGGATGGCAGTTTGCGGTCCTCGACCGCTTCTCGTAAAGTATCTTCCCCTTTATAATTCCCATCAAGCAAGACGGCATGAAGTTAGACCGGGATTTACTGGGTTAGCACAGGTGAATGGAAGGAACGCTATCAGCTGGGATGAAAAGTTCAATCTGGATGTGAAGTATGTAGATCATATTACATTTCTTGGAGATTGGAAGATTATTTTCCAGACAGTTTGGATCGTATTGAAGCGAAAGGGAATCAATTCCGAGAGTTGTGCAACTATGGAAGAATTTATGGGAACAGCGGTCGTTGAAACGAAAGATAATGCGAGGATATAAAAATGAGGAAATTAGCAATTGTTGGTGCGAGTGGTCATGGAAAGGTAGTCGCAGATATTGCAAGAAAGAATGGTTACAATGAAATCATTTTTTTGGATGATGATGAAAATATCCATGAATGCGGAGGTTATCCAGTAGTAGGAAAAAGTTCCGAAGTTAGAAAGATGGAGATAGATGTAATTGTTGGGATTGGCAATGCAAATGTCCGGAAGCGGATACAGGAATCTATTCCAGATGAAAAACTGGCTACACTTATTCATCCGCATGCAGTTGTTGCAGAAGATGTAGTGATAGGCGCAGGAACAGTTGTTATGGCAGGAGCAGTAATTAATTCGGGCGCAAGAATTGGTAGAGGTTGCATTATTAACACTTGTTCGTCTGTAGATCATGATTGTGAGGTAGGCGATTATGTACATATCGCAGTAGGCAGTCATTTATGTGGGAATGTTTATGTGGGTGAAGAAACATGGATTGGTGCTGGAGCAACCGTCAGCAATAATGTTTCCATCTGTCCAGACTGTATGATAGGTGCAGGTGCAGTTGTGATTAAGGATATTAAGGAAACTGGGACGTATGTAGGAGTTCCAGTAAAAAGTTTAGTGTAGATAGTACGATTAAAGTATAAAAAAGAAGGGTATTTTGATGAAAAAGATTTGTTTTATCAGCACAATACCGTTAACACTTAAAACATTTGTGCTAAGAACAGCAATATATTTACATGACAATACGGATTGGGATATTAGTTTTATTTGCAGTGGAGATGAAGAGTTTGCCAAAGAATTACCGGAGTATATACATTATTTTCCAATTTTTATGAAGAGAGGAATTAGCATTTCGGGAATTGAGGCAATTATACAAATGAAAAAAATCTTTAAAAGAGAAAAATTTGATCTGATTCAATATTCAACACCCAATGCATCCCTTTATGCTGCTCTGGCAGGTAAATTAGCCAAAATTCCGATTAGATTATATTGTCAATGGGGCATGGCTTTTGTAGGATTTCAAGGAGTAAAAAGGCAAATATTTAAGCTTGTGGAAAAGAGAGTGTGTAGTTTATCTACTTGGATTGAGCCAGATAGCATAAGTAATTTAGAATTTGCACACAAGGAAAACTTATATCCAAAAAACAAGGGCTCTGTCATATGGAATGGAAGTGCATGTGGTGTTAATTTGGAAAAATTTGATATGTCCAAGAAGACAGAATATCGAGAAATTATTCGTAGGAAATACGGACTTTCAAAAGAGAGCTTTGTGTATGGCTTTGTAGGGCGAATCACAAGAGATAAAGGTATTAACGAGTTGCTTGGTGCTTTCAAAAAATTATCGGAAGATAATCCTGAAGTGTATCTGATGATGGTCGGTGAAACCGAGAATGATTCTGGTATTGATGAGATGCTATTTACATGGTCAAAAAAATGTAATCATGTGTTATATACGGGATTTACGAATGTTGTGGAACAGTATTTATCTGCAATGGATACATATATTTTGCCGAGTTACCGTGAGGGATTTGGTATGGGAGTAGCAGAAGCAGAGGCAATGGGAGTACCGGTTATTGTAACAGATATTCCAGGTCCTGTTGATGCAATGAATAAAAATGAGACCGGCCTTATCGTAAAAAAAGGAAGTACAAAAGAACTATTGTATGCCATGAATCAATTATATGAGAATGAATGCATACGGGAAGAATACAGTAGAAATGCTTATAATCTGGCGTTGACAAAGTTTGAACAAAAAGAATTATTTCGTAAAATTTTGTTAGATCGAAGGAAGTTGTTAGAACAGTAAGAGAGGAAGTTTTTATGAAACCAAAAGTATCAGTGATTATGGGGATATATAATTGTGCAGATACTTTGTCCGAAGCAATCAATTCGATTGTAAATCAAACATTTAAAAATTGGGAATTGATAATGTGTGATGATGGTTCATCGGATAGAACATTGGAAATTGCATTGATGTATGCAAATAAATATGACAATATCAAAGTATATGAAAATGCAAAAAATATGGGATTAAATTATACATTAAATCAGTGTTTGAAGTATGTTCAAGGAGAATATATAGCACGAATGGACGGAGATGATTTCTCCATTTATGATAGATTTGAAAAAGAAGTTGATTTTTTAGATCACCATCCAGAATATGCTATCGTTAGTACAGCTATGATATATTTTGATGATAGGGGAGATTTTGGTATAGGAAATCAAAAGGGGGAACCAGAACTAAAAGACTTTTCAAGAGGAACACCATTTGCCCATGCAGCTTCAATGGTTCGAAAAGAGGCCTATGAAAAAGTAGAAGGATATACAGTTTCGAAGAAATATTTAAGAGTAGAAGATTGGCATTTGTGGATTAAAATGTATTCAAAAGGATATAAAGGCTATAATTTATCGGAAGCTTTGTACAAAATGAGAGATGATCGGGAAGCTACAAATCGAAGAAAGTTTAAATATCGTTTTAATGAAATGAGAGTAAGTGCTTTTGCTATAAAAAGTCTAAGACTTCCATACTGGCATTATATATATATTTTACGGTCACCTTTTATAGGTTTACTTCCTAAAAGTTTTTATGAAATGTTACACAAGAAAAAAGTGAAATATGCAAAAAAATAACTTGATTATACAGATAAATTATAGGAAGGAGTTTATCTTGAATGATACCTAAAATAATTCATTATTGTTGGTTTGGAAAAGGAGAAAAACCAAAGTTAGCAAAAAAATGTATTGCCAGTTGGAAAAAATATTGTCCAGACTATGAAATTATTGAATGGAATGAGAAGAATTTTGACATAAATTTAAATGGTTATACAAAATGGTGCTATGAAAATAAAAAATATGCATTTTTGAGTGACTATGTTAGGTTGATAGTCGTATATCAAAAAGGTGGTTTATATTTTGATACAGATGTTGAAGTACTCAAGAATCTTGATTTTTTGTTAACTAATCAAGCATTTTTTGGATTTGAAACTGATGGAACAGAGGCTTCTAATCCGAAAGATGCGGATATAAATAGCGGTTTGGGATATGGTTCGGTTGCTAGCAGTTTGGCTTTACGAACAATGCTAGGGGAGTATGAACCTTTATTGGATGGAAAGCATGGGGTGTCTATGTGTCCAAAATTAAATACACAGGCATTAGAAAGGCTTGGATTGAAAAAAGATGGTTCTTATCAAGAATTTTCATGGGGAACGGTATATCCAAAAGAATATTTTAATCCTTATGAAAGTACGACAGGACGTTTAAGTAAAACTCATAATACAGTTTCTGTTCACTGGTATATGGGGAGTTGTTTATCAAAACAGCAAAAGATTCGTTCAATAATAAGTAAACCGTTACATCGGCTATTAGGTGTTGATTTTTTTCAATAAGTTGTTGGAATATCTGGAGAAAGAAAATATGAATTTGATTAAAGAGCTAGTATATCGTATTCGCGGCGAATATACACTTGATAGATTAAAAAAAATGGGTCTTACTGTTGGTAAGAATTTTAATCCGCAATTAGGTTTTGAATTAGATCCATCACATTGTTGGTTGATTCAAATAGGAGATAATGTAACATTTGGTCCGCATGTACAGGTACTTGGTCATGATGCAAGTACTTGTCCATACATTGGATATGCTAAAATAGGACGTGTTTCTATTGGAAATAACGTCTTTGTTGGCGCTAATAGTGTTATTTTGCCGGGGGTAACCATAGGAGATAATGTGATTATTGGTGCAGGAAGTGTAATAACAAAATCTATAGATAGTAATACTGTATATGCAGGAAATCCAGCAAGACCTATAAAAACTATTGATGAGTATGTAATAGAAAATGAAGCAGCAATGAAAAATGCACCAATATTTAATGAGGAATATACACTGAGGAAATCAATATCAAAAGAACAAAAAGAAGAAATGAAAAAGAAATTGATAAATGGGGATGGTTATGTGAAATGATTCTTACAATTTTCACTCCAACATATAATAGAAGAGATAAGCTTTCGAGGGTATACGACTCATTAAAATATCAGGATGGTGATATTTTTGAATGGTTGATTGTAGATGATGGTTCTGTAGATGATACAGAAAATCTAATAAATAGTTTTCGTGAGGAAAATAAAATACCGATAAAATATGTTAAACAAGATAATGGGGGGAAACATGTTGCTTATAATACAGCATTGAAGTATGCAGAGGGAAGCTTCTTTTTTTGTGTAGACTCAGATGATTGGATAAAAGAAGGTTTTATACATAAGTTTGTTGAAGAATTTTCAAATTTAGATTGTCATGGATTCATTGCTTATAAAATGGATGCTTCAGGAAAAATATTGTCAGAAATATTTCCAGAAGAACTAAAAGAAAGCTCTTTGTTTGAATTGTCGGATATATATCGTTGTAATGGGGAATTTTCTGTCATCATAAAAACTAATATTGCTAAAGACTATAAATTCCCCTTATTTGAGAATGAAAAATTTATAGGAGAAAGTGTCCTATATGATAAGATTAGTGAAAAGTATAAATTTAAATTAATAGATCAGGTTGCTACAGTTTGCGAATATCAGGAAGATGGGTTGACAGTAAATTATAATTTGTTAATGAAGCAAAATCCTAACGGATTTTGCTTATATTATATGCAAAGAATAGATTTATCACATTCTTATATAAAAAAAATATGTTTAGCAGGAAAGTATCATTGTTTTAAAAGGTTATCAAAAAATAAAAATTTACAGTACTTAGGAAAAAATAAAATACTTATTTGGATTACCCAACCTTTGGGAAACTTGTTTTGGATTTACTATAAGTTGATAAGAGGTTTTTAGAATGGCAACAGTGGAAGGAAAAGATACATGAACAGTATTTTATATACAACTATTATGGTTATCTTATGGATTGTTAATCTGTTTAATGGTACAGGGTTAGGAGAGGCGTATCAAACAACTGAGAGAGCAAGAGTGATAATTTATATAATTTTTGTCATTATAGTTTTAGTTAATTATAAAAAGAAACATTGCTATGTGAAGAGACAGAATTTGATAATATTAGGCAGTATGTCTTGTTTATTTATTTTTGATTCCTATATACAAGGATATGGCATGGAGGGACTGAACTATATCTCAGTTTTCGCGTTGGTATACATATTAAGTAAAATGGAAACTAAGGAAAAGGCGATAAGATTAACTGGAATAGTATATCTAGTTAGTGGAATAGTAGTTTTATATACATATAACTATGGAACGGTATTTTCAGGATGGAATCCTAATACGATTGGAATGATTGCGTTATATAGTTATTTGATTTATTTGATTCCATTCTATAATTATGAAGGTAAAATTAGCGGTAAAATAATAATAACCGCAACTACAATTTTGTATATTATGTTGATTGCTCCCACTGATTCGAGATCCTGTATTTGGTTTTCTATTGTAGCAATTTTAATTGTATTATCCATAATTCCAAGGACAGCTATAGTAAAAGCAGACAGAAAATATGTCTGGTTGTTGTTAATTCCACTATTTGTTGCAGTCTTTGTCGTTGGGGTTTCAAAAGGTAATTATATGACAGAATTAAATTTGTGGAGTATTAAAAAATTTGAAAAGCCGCTATTTAATGGACGAGATATATTGTGGGAACAAGGATTTCAAAGTTTATTTGAAAATTTCCTGTTTGGCACAGGGAGTTTAGAAGGAAATTGGCATAACTGTTTGGTTAGTATAGCGACTGCATATGGGTTTTTAGGTGGATTATTGTGGGTAATGTCGCTGCGAAGTATATTATCAAAAGCAAAATGCTGGATAAATGATGCAATTGTATCAGGGTGTATCATTTCATTTGCTATTATCTATATTCAGCAGTCGGTAGAGTTAGGATTGGTTCATGAATCTCCCAATATACTTCCGTATATTGTGGTGGGAATGATGCTTGGCAGAGTCAAATTTCTTAATAAATTGGTTAAAAGAAATGGAAGACTAAAATGATAAGAGTAAGTATTATTATACCGGTATATAATGCAGAAGAACATTTAACAAAATGTGTTGAATCGGTATTGGCACAGACAGAAAAAAATATAGAAATTATACTTATAGATGATGGATCAAGAGACAGTAGTTTAGATATTTGCCAGGCTTATGAAAAACAAGATGAACGTGTTAGAGTTATTCATCAGGAAAATTTTGGGGTAAGCGTTGCAAGAAATCGGGGAATAGAAATAGCTGTTGGTGAATATATCGGTTTTGTAGATTCTGATGATTGGATACAAAGAGATATGTATGAACGGCTTTTAAAGGAAGCAGAAGAAACCGGTGCAGAAGTAGTAATGTGTGACGCGATAACAGTATATTCTAATGGGAAAATCCAAGTTGATACTATAACACAGTTACTGGAAAATCAGATTTTGAAAAAATCAGATTTTACGCCATCGCTATTATTGGAAATGGCAGGTTCTGCTTGTCGTTGTATCTATAAGAATAATAAATACAGTGACAAAAAACTGAATCCCAGAATACTTCAGTTTCCGCTTGGCATAAAATTTTCTGAAGATCGAATTTTTAATCTATATGCATTTGGGCAGGCAAATAAAATTTCCTATATCAAAGAAGCTTATTATAATCGCTATATGAATAAGAAAAGTGCTGTCCATAGATTTCATGAGGATTATTTTGAAGCTTATAAAAAAGCAGCAAAAGAAATAGAAAAGGCATTGGAAAGGGCATGGGGCAATGAAGAGGAATATCAAGCGGCGTATTTGCAACAGCTGGTAAGCGGTGCGTTAATGGCTATTTGTAATTATTATTATCGAACTTCGACATTCAAAAGAAAGGAACGCAAACTTGCGGTTGAAAGGATATGCTCAGATATAATATTAAGAGAAGCGATAGGTAAAATTGGAGATATTAACAGGCAAACAAGGTGGATAATTGAAAATAAAAGTAATTTATTAATTTTATATGCCAAAATGTCTAATTGGAAACACGGGAGGTAATGTATTGAAAAAAGTAAGTATAATAATGCCTGCTTATAATGCAGAAAAGTATATTGGGGAAGCAATAGAGAGTATTTTGAGTCAAACATATACGGACTATGAGTTTATCATTATCAATGATGGCTCTACTGATAAAACAGAGAAAATTATACGATCTTATGATGATTCAAGAATTGTTTATTTAGAAAATGAAAAAAATTCAGGGATTGTCGTTACGTTGAATAAGGGGTTGGATTATGCAACTGGTGAATATATTGCACGTATGGATGCGGATGATATTTCTATAAACAATCGGTTAGAAAAGCAAGTTGCTTATATGAAAAAAAACAAAAAAGTGGGACTTCTTGGAACCGGAATTCGTGTTTTTGGAACTGAAATCCAGCAATATGATAGAGTGTTCACTACAGATTCAAAGCAGCTTAAAGCAGAATTGATTTTTAATTCCTGTGTTGCGCATCCTACAGTAATGATACGCAGGGAAATACTTGAACAGAATCATTTGAGATATAATGAAGAGTTTGCCGGAGCAGAGGATTATTGTTTATGGTGGGAGATTGCAAAAGTAAGCAGTATTGCAACTTTGAAGGATATTTTACTCAATTATCGTATACATTCTTCTCAAATTACAAAACAAAAAGATATGCAGTACTATAGTATGATGCAAAAATTAATGAAGCAAAGATTTGAGGATATAGGTGTTAGTGTATCAAATGATGAAGAAACTGCATTTGCAATGTATTGCTTTGGAGAATATGAAAAGTATTCTGTATTGAATTTGAAGATGCTTGTAGATTGTTTCAATCGTATTTTAAGCTGTAATCGTACACAAGAGTATTTCGAACAGCGCAAATTGAATAAGATATTTGAGTTGGCAGTAATATATTCTTTAAATAATTCAGCTATAGCAGAGGAAGAAAAGAAAAAAATATATAAATATGCAATTGAAGTAGGAGTGTTTACAATGTTGACAAGATTAAAAGTGGCATATCATCAAATGTATAGATAAAATTATTGGAAGAAAGTGATTCAAATTGTCAAAAATAAGAAATGTGTTTATAAAAATTAGCGATAAATTAAAAAAAAGAAAGTTGAGGAAAAGATTGAAGTCTACTGATTTTTCAATTATATCCAATAACTGTTGGGGAAGCTTTATTTATCAAAAGTATGGTCTTCCGTATAAATCGCCTACTGCAGGAGTGTTTATTTTGGGGCATGATTTTGTAAAGTTATGCAAAGATTGGAACAGATATTTTAATTTGGAACTTGAATTTATTCCATGGGAATGGGCAAGTTACCATTATGCATTGACTTCTGAAACATCGTATCCAGTAGCAAGATTAGATGACATAGAGATATATTTTATGCATTATCATTCAGAAGAAGAAGCAGCAGAAAAGTGGTATAGACGTGTCAAAAGGATTAATCCAAATCATATAATTTTTAAATTATCTCAGAGGGAAGAATGTAGCAGAAAAGATATTGAAGAATTTCTGAAGCTACCATTGAGTCATAAAGTTTGCTTTGCTTATGATGATGTGCCGGGAGCAATTTATATTCCGGAGTTAAGAGGATTTGTCGGAGATGAAATGGATATAGTTAATAAGTATTTTGATGAACTTAACATTTTAAATGAATAGACCTTGGAGTAGTAAGGAGGATGTATTAATGTCGAAAGTATCGATTATTATTCCAATTTATAATGTTGAAAAGTATGTTAGGAAAACGATTGAATCCGCTATAAATCAAACAGAAAAAGAAATAGAAATCATTCTTGTAGACGATGGTTCTACAGATTTTAGCGGCAATATTTGTGACGAATATGCAGCGATAGATAATAGAATAGTTGTTTTACACAAAACGAATGGCGGATTATCTTCAGCACGTAATGCTGGAACAGAATTGGCAAAAAGTGAATTCTTAATGTATTTGGATGGAGATGACTTTTTAGCTTTATGGGCAGTAGAACGACTTTTAGCAGTCATGAAACAATATCCCTCTGATTTTATCCAATTTGGATATAAAGAAGTAGATCAAGGTCAGAGGCCTAATGAAAAAGAATATTGTTCAAATATTTATCAAGCTAAATCGTCAAAAGAATTATTTGAAAACTTATATGAATTAGGTGGAGTGGCAGCGTCTGGTGCAACCAAATTTGTACGTAGAGAGTTAATGTTAAAAAATCCATTCGTATCTATACAACATGAAGATGAGATGTGGTGTACGCAGGCGTTTCAAAACTCGTTGACAGTAACATATATTCCAGATGCTTTATACTTTTATGTGATGCGAGAAAATAGTATCATACATAGTAGCTTTAATGAAAAAAAATTAGATATATTTACGGTTATTCAAGAAAGAATAATTGTTCTGAAACAGCTTCAATTGGAGTATTTGTTGCATATAGAATATGAGAGAATGTACAACGCTATTCTTTTATTGTATTGCGCTGCCATAGAAGCGGGAAATGAAACCGCATTGGATAAAATAAAGAAACAGTTTATGGAGAATAAAAGTAATATAAAAAAATATGCAAATTTGCAAAGAAAATTTAAAGTAATGTTTGAGTTGATGAATTTGAATTATAAATTTGTAAATCTTTATAGAGCATATTGGAAACAGAAGGATATGTAAAAAAGTGGGACAGTTAAGTTTAGTGTTACAACTAATTAACATATTATAGAGAGGCAAAAAATATGCGAATTAAAAATTCATTAAGAAATGTCATAACTGGTTTAATTGGTCAGTTAATTATTACAATTACAGGGTTTATATCAAGAACAGTATTTATCCAGGTATTAGGAACAATGTATTTAGGTGTAGGAGGTTTATTTTCTAATATTCTGACTTTATTGTCTTTTGCAGAATTAGGAATTGGACAGGCTATTATTTTTAGTTTATATAAGCCGATAGCAGAAAATAATGAAGAAAAAATGTGTTCTTTAATGAAGTTATATGAGCGAGTATACAAATTTTTATTTGTTTTTGTATTAGTTATTGGATTAGTTTTATTGCCAATTCTTCCTTTTATTATTAAGGATATAGAGACGATTCCTAATATTCGTATTATTTACATTTTATTTGTGTCTAATTCGGCAGTGTCCTACTTATTAGCCTATCGTAGTAGCTTTATTACTGCTTGCCAGAAAAATTATATAATCAATTATGTATCATTTTTTTGCAATATTCTGATGTGTATTAGTCAGGTTGTTACATTGTTGATATTTAAAAATTATTTTATTTATCTTGGGATACAAATAATATTTGGTTTTATCCCTAATATTATTGCCTATTTCTATTCAGAGAGAGTGTTTCCGTTTTTAAAACGAAAAGATATTTCACCACTACCAAAAGGTGAAATGAAGATGCTCACGGATAATGTGAAGGCTTTAATTATGTATAAAATAGGAACATTGGCTTTGAATTCTACAGATAATATAATAATTTCTTCATTTGTTGGTATTACTACCGTAGGAATATATTCAAATTATACACTGCTGACTTCCACAGTTGGGGGATTTTTATCAAGTATTTTTAACAATTTGACAGCAAGTATTGGAAATTTGAATGCTAAAGAAACTGATGAACAAAAGTTGTTTATTTTTCGAGTAATTAATCTAGCAACGTTCTGGTTTTATGCTGTTTGTTCTATTTGCTTATTTATATGTATGACACCATTTATTCATGTATGGATTGGAAATGAGTATGTTTTGCCAACGTCAGCATCGCTGATTATTGCATTAAATGTTTACATAGGTGGAATGTTGTTTGCACCATTTAATTTCCGTCAAACAATGGGAATTTTTGTAGAAGGACGATGGAGGCCGATTATTTCAGCCATTATCAATATTGTTGTATCTATTATTTTTGTACAATGGTGGGGGCTTGTTGGAGTTCTTTGGGGAACTGCAATAGCTCGCTTGACTACGAATGTTTGGTTTGATCCTTACTTGGTATTTAAACGTGGCATGCATACTTCGCCAGTTTCATATTATATAGACTATATAAAAAAAGGAGTACTATTTGTTCTGCTTGGCGTTTTGTGCTGGTTTTTGACAGAATATATACCCAATTCAAGTATCTTGTGGGTATTATTGAAAGGTATAGTAACCTTTGCTGTTTCAAATGTTATTATTTTTGTATGTTATTTTAGAAGGAAGGAGTTTAAGTACCTATTCAGGATTATAAAAAACTTTAAGGGTATTATGAAAAATGAAACTTATTAGCAAAATTAAAAAGATTAGACATAATGTATATATTGAATTTTTCAGACACACTCCATTACAGGAGAACAAGATAATACTGTGGGCAAATGGATTTAAACAGTATGGTTGCAGTCCAAAATATATTACAGAATATATTTTATGCAATTACCCGAGTAAATTCGATTTAGTATGGGTATTTGAACCAGGGACAATTATACCAAAGGGATTAGATAAAAGAGTAAGGATTGTTTATTATTTTTCAATAGAATATCTCAAAGAACTTCATACGGCAAAGTTTGTTATTTGTAATATGCGTACTGGAGATGCTCACTATTGGAAAAAAAGACCGCAACAAATTTATATTCAAACATGGCATAGTTCACTGCGCCTGAAAAAGATTGAGGGAGATGCAGCTAAGCAATTTACTGAGGAGTATATTAATGCATGTAAAGAAGATTCAAAGAAAATAGATATTTTGATATCAGGTTGTAAATTTAGTACAGAAATTTTTAAAAGGGCTTTCTGGTATGATGGTATGATTTTAGAATGTGGTACTCCGCGTTGTGATGTGTTTTTTAACAATACAGAGTCTATTAGGAAAAAAGTATACAAATATTATGAAATTGCTGAAAATGACAAATTGATCTTATATGCACCAACATTTCGTTCAAATAAACCCTCTGATTTTTTGGGAATGGATTTTAAACGTCTTAAAGAAACTCTGGGTAATGAATGGGTGGTAGGAGCACGTATTCATCCAAATGTGTTAGATTCCGTTGTTCCTGAGGGTGCAATTCCTATGAGTACATATTCTGATATGCAAGAATTGATAGCAGCAGCAGATATTCTGATTACAGACTTTTCTTCATGTATGTTTGATATGGCAATAGCAGGGAAACCGTGCATACTTTACGCTCCTGATTTAGAAGAATATTTAGAGAAAGAAAGAGGTCTATATTTCAAGATAAAAGAACTTCCATTTCTGATTGCAAGAGACATGGATGAATTATGCAAGATGCTATTAGAATTTGATTGTAGGAATTATTACCGCCAATTGGACAAGTTCATGAGTAAAATTGGAAGCTTTGAAGATGGTCATGCAGCAGAAAGAGTGTTTGAGATTATATGTGAAAATGTAAAGTAAGCATAAAGATAATAGATATAAATATTAGGGAATTGTGAGGAAAATGATGTGAATAATAAAGTTATTGGTTATACAACAGGTGTTTACGACATGTTTCATATAGGGCATTTGAATATTATTCAAAAAGCAAAAGAGCAGTGTGATTATTTGATCGTGGGAGTTAGTACAGACGAATTGGTGCAGAAAGAAAAAAATAAGATTCCTGTTATTCCTTATATAGAAAGAATAAAGATAATTGCAGCATTAAAATATGTTGATGAAGTAGTTCCACAGTTAGATAAAAATAAATTTTCAGCATGGGAAAAGTATCATTTTGATAAAATGTTTGTGGGATCAGATTGGAAAGGGACTACTCAATGGAACTTATATGAAAAGCAATTTGAATCTGTAGGGGTGGAAATTGTATATTTGCCACATACAGACGGTATTTCAAGTACAAAGTTAACAAGTGTAATAAAGGAGATATTAGATGAACATCCAGAATAACTGGATGAAAATTTGATATGATGAACAAGTTTATGAAGAAGCATCATAAATTTCTAAGAAAGTTAATAATCGTGAATATGGTAATTGCCATTTTAGTCTGTTTGGATATAATTTTGTCTCAAAATTATATTTCTATAACACGATATGTATATAAAAGTTCGGAAATAAAAAAAGGTTTTAAAGTAGTTCATTTGACGGATCTCCATAACTATGAATTTGGTTTAAAGAATTGTCGTTTATTGGGAAAGGTTAAGAAAGAAGCACCAGATGTTATATTTTTGACAGGTGATATGTTAAATGAGGACGAAACAAGAACAGATATTTTGATAAATCTCATTGAACAACTTGTTCGCATTGCACCAGTGTACGCATCTATGGGGAATCATGAAATTAATTATATGCAATGTTCTGGAAATGAAAATCTTATCACTATGATGAAGCGAGCTGGTGCTGTTGTGTTAGAAAAGCAGTATATTGATATTGAAATCAATAGTGTAAAAGTAAGGGTAGGAGGCATCTATGGATATGTTCTTGGAGTTAAGAAAGAAGATAATTTGGAGCAGTTATTTATGGAGAAATTTCAGAACACGGACAGGTTTAAGATTCTGTTGAGTCATATACCAGAGGGATTATTGTTGTGGCGGAGTATGGAATATTGGGATGTGGATGTGGTATTTAGTGGACACGTGCATGGTGGTCAGATGAGAATTCCATTTATAGGTGGAGTATATGATCCGGAGGAAGGATATTTTCCCACATATACAAAGGGAATGTTTGAGTGTGGAAATGGAAAGATGGTTTTATCAGCAGGGCTTGGAAGTTCTAGGGGAATACCCAGGATAAATAATTTGCCAGAATTGGTAGTATGTGTAGTTGAAGGATAAGATAAAGTTTTATAGTTGATATATATCCTATACATAGTGGGTTTTATCATTCTAAGTTTGCTATTTGTTTTTTTGACAAAATTATTTGAAGAAAGAAGGTGTAAGAAAATGTCTAAGTGTAAAATAGGATTAGATTTAGATACAAGAAAATAGGTAGCATTTGACAGTATCAAGTAAGAAAGGAAAGAAAGGAAAGAAAGGATATGAAAAGAGTAATAAAAAATAAGTCGCTAGCATTTTTGTTAGCGTTCGTCATAGCAATGATGACAATGTTCCCTACTATGGTCTATGCTGAGGATGATGCGAATGGATTGGCGGATATTGTAACAGTGACGATCACTGAAGCGGATATGGCAGAGCTTTCTGAAGATTTTACTGCTATTGAGTCGGCAATCAATAGGCAGGGAGTTTCTAATGTAACATCCATTACGGAACTAAAAGTGATCACAGAGGGAAGTGCGTATTTGTCCCCAGAGGATAATATGTACTTAAAAAATAATTTTACTTCTTTGGTTTATCTTGATGAGTCGAAATGTGCATGTAGTACCAAAAATTTGACGGAGAAATATCTTATTAAAAGTGGATTGCCGGATAAGAAATATGCAGAATTTGGTGGATTGTCGGGCTTTAGTTCGTTATCTACATTGATACTTCCTGATGAAACACAGATCATCAACAGTTATCAGGTCTGCGAGACAGGTTTGACGACACTTATACTTCCTAACAATGTTTTGATTATTGAGAACGGGGCATTTTCAAGTAATACTGCACTAACCTCTGATTTAATCATTCCTGATTCGGTTATTCTTATTGGGAATAATGCTTTTGGAGCAGGAACGATTAAGATCAATAGTGGAAAATTGATTTTAGGAGATTCAGTTAAATATATTGATAACAGCGCTTTTACAAAGCGTATATTTTCTGGCAACTTAATTATCCCGGATTCAGTTGAAACTATTGGAAGTTGGGCTTTTGAATCAGGCGCATTTCAAGATGGAACATGGAAGTTGGGAACAGGTCTGCGTTCTGTGGGAGATGCTGCTATGAGTAATATTTGTTCCGGTAACCGAGGAATGTTATTTATTTCTTCGCAATTAGCAACACAGGATACTTGTTTTGGATATAACACTTTTTCCGAAGTCGTATTTGAAGAAGGTACAACTACAATTGGTACAAGAGTTGTCCGTAACTCTGAAAAAATTACGAGTGTTGTGTTGCCAACAACTGTGAAAACTATTGGTGGACAAGCATTTCTTAACTGTTCTGCTTTGGAAAGTGTTGTATTTCCAAATGGACTTCAAAGTATCGGAACCTCTGCTTTTGACGGTACCAAAATTTCAGGTATTTATATCCCAAATACTGTAACTACGATTAATGCGACAGCTTTTGAAAGACTGCCGCAAAATAGTGTTCTATATGCTCCTAACAATGAAATATTTCAGCTTTTGAGTGAAGATAATAGCAATCAATGGTTGCGACGTTATGATAGAACAAGGACAGCTCTTGCTATTACTAATGGTGGAATCTTTTCGGCAGATACTACTTTTGCTGTGGGAATTTTAAATGAACCTATTAAAGAGGGATACGTTTTCGATGGCTGGTATGATAATGAGTCTTTCAATGGTGAATCGGTAACTGATGTTGAATCAGGTAAAACCTACTATGCTAAGTGGATAGAAATTGAGCCAGTTGAACTTCAGTATAGCCAAACAAAACCTATCACAGTACTGGGTATGACAGATATGACTGGATGGAGTTCTTCCGATGAGTCTGTTGTTACTGTAGATGAGAGCGGTAATGCGACAGCAGTAAATGTTGGAACCGCAAAGATTTTTGCGGAAGGTATTTATAAAGGAAGAAAACAGAACTTTACCATAACAGTTAATGTAAGTCCGATGCTGATTACCTATGGAAGAACCAGTGATGATGTAATCGACGGGAATGAGACTTACAATCGTCCAGCAATAGTATATAGTCAGTCAGTTGGAAAAGAAGAGCAGCTTTCAGATCATATCTGGTTTTATCCGGCAAAGGAGAGTGTAGATGCAGACTCTGGAGAGAAGATATATATTCCGGATACAGATGCGTCTCCTATTGAATTAGCACAGGGAGATGATTTGAAATTTAGTTACATCCAGAATGACAATCACGCAGAAAGTGTCAGTGTGCTACCATTCTTGGAGACATTGGATAGTGAGGGAAATTCAGAGGCCATTGATGTAATTGTAGATTTGCAGAATAAGAATTACAAATTTGTTACAATTGGTACATTGTGGAAGCCATGGGATCAGATATTGCTTCGTGTGACGGTAATGGCAGAGGGCATGGAACGGATATCTATGATGAATGGGGATGAGTTGCTGCAGAACTCATTGGAAAAACGTATATTGGAATACACAGGAGAAGGTGTTGCACCGGCTTATGATCTGACAGGTATCAGTGCAGAAGATATCGGAGAATTTACTGTGCATTTCCACTCTGTGATTGAGGGAATCAGTTACGATACCCATCTGTATAATAAGCAGCCGGCAGAATTGAGCGCGGATGCAGTACAAGCTATCGCACCTAAGGAACTTGGCATTTATTCTATGGTAGTGAATGGACAGAACGATGAAGCGAAAAAGTATGCTTATGTATCACGTCGTTTTGAGATTACCAAGGGTAACCCAACAGGGGAACCAGAATTTGATGCTGTAGACGGTAATGTAGAGTTGTCAGCAATTGAGCTTAGCGGTTCTATGAAAAATGCAGCAGGAAAACCAGTGGAAGGTGTATTTGAATGGATAGATGACAGCCAGACAGTGGAACAAGGGGCTGGATATGCATGGAGATTTACACCGGATGATACGGAACATTATAATGCAGCTGAGGGCGAAAGCGTAGTATATCCGGAAGAAAAACCGGGCAGTGACAAAGAAGACTTAGCAGCGCTTATCGAATATGCTCAAGATGCAAAGGATGCTGAAAATTATAAATATGTGGTACCGAAGGTAAAAGAATTATTTGAAAAAGCACTGGAAGATGCAATTGCAGTAAATGCAAAGGAAGATGCAACGCAGAAAGAAATAGATGCTGCATATGATGCGCTTCTTGCGAAAGTACATCTTCTGGACTTCACAGGAAATACAGAAAGTTTAACAGTGCTTGTAGGAACAGCAAGTGGTAAAGTAGAAGCGATGTATACGAAAGAGAGCTGGGCGCCATTTGCCGAGGCTTTGGAAGCAGCGAGGGAAGTACTTGCAGATGAAAATGCACTTCAGGCAGAGATTGACACAGCACGAGATGTATTGCAGGCAGCAATGGATGCATTGGTTGAAAATCCAATCGATACGAGCAAGTTAGAAAAGCTTGTGGCAGATGCTTCTGTATACGAAGAAAACCTTGAGAACTACATACCATCCACAGCAGAAAGCTTTATGGCAGCGCTTGACGGAGCAAGAGAAGTTCTTGCAAGCAGCGAGATTACCCAGGATGCGGTAGATTCGGCATACGCAACACTTCTGAATGCAATCTTTGGATTGAGAGAAGTTCCAAACAAAGATAGATTAGAAGAACTGCTTGGAAAAGTAGAAGCGATGGACTTAAGTTCATATAGCGAAGAGACTGCAAATGCAGTGAAAGCAGCAGTAGCAATGGCAGCAGCGGTAATGGAAGATGAGAATGCAAACCAGAAGCAAGTAGATTTGGCAGTGACAGCATTAGAAGAGGCAGTAGCAGGATTAGAAGCAAAAGAGGAAGCAGGAACAGGCGATATCAATACGGATAATACAGAATCTGGTGATATAGATGATGGTTCTAAGAAAGACGATAGTTCTGTCACAGATCAAAAAGTTGCATCTAATGATGAAGGAAGCAAAGATACTGCAAACAAGACAACGACAGCTAAGACAAATGCAAAAACAGCAGCACAGACAGGAGATGCAGCGAAAGCAGCAGTACCGGCAGTTGCGGCAGTGGCGGCACTTTTGGCAGTATGGTTTGTCTGGAAAAAGAAATAAGTTAGAATTTAAATATTGAAAGAAGATGAAAGACTCAGTTTCTGGTTTTAGGAACTGAGTCTTTTTTTATCATTTTTTATGTATATAATATTGCGAGAGATGTAAAGAATATTAAAGATGAAGAGATTTATCTAAGTAAGCTTAGAAATTTCTGATTTTCAATATTTACAATAATGTTTGTTCTTTTCTGTATAATAATGAGAAAAAGTGAGGTATATACTATGAAAGAACAAGAAAATCAACCTTTATTCGAAATGGTTGGTGTGCAGTGGTTACAGAATGCAAAATTACAAATTAAAGAATCATCTTATGTGAAATATGCAAATTTTTTGCAAAATCACATTATACCGGAATTGGGTCATATTCCAGTCTGTGAATTGAATACAGATGTAGTAGGAACTTTTGTAAAAAAGCAATTAACTTCTGGAAGACGAGATGGTGGAGGTTTAGCCGAAAAGACAGTAAAAGATATGCTTGCTGTAGTCAAAGAAATTTGTCGTTATGCAACCTGTCATGGTATAAATGTTCCTTGTTGTTTCGAATTGATCAAGGTGCGCTGTCCTGTAAATGAAGTGAAAGTTTTAAAAGAGCAGGAACAGAGACAATTAGAAAAGATTTTATTAAGCGATGAAAGTTATACCAAAACAGGAATTTTATTGAGCCTGTATATGGGGTTGCGCTTAGGGGAAGTCTGTGCACTTACGAGAGAAAATATTTCATATAAACGTGAAATAATAAGAGTGAGAAGGACGATGCAGCGAATACAGGATTTGGATCAAATAAACTCTAAAAGGACAAAAGTTATTGTTACAGAACCGAAAAGTATTAGTTCTATACGGGATATTCCGATACCTTCATTTTTAATGCAACGGCTTCAGCCTATGAAATATCTGCCAGATAATGTGTATTTTTTATCAGGAAAAAGTGACAAATTTGTTGAACCACGAAATATGGAAAATATATTTAAAAGATACCTCCGGGAAGGAAGGATCGCAGAAGTAAACTATCATGCTTTGCGTCATACATTTGCAACTAGATGTATAGAGAGAGGATTTGATGCAAAAACTTTAAGTGAAATACTTGGACATTCTAATGTGAATATTACTTTGAATCGCTATGTACATTCTTCTTTAGAACAAAAACGAAAAAATATGAATAAACTTACACTTTGTATGTAACAAAAAACCCTTCGAATCGTTATGATTCGAAGGGTTTTTTTTGTTCTTAGAGCAAATTACTCATGGAAAAATATGTAAAAAAAATAAAAGAAACTATTTGTTTCATAAGGACAATAGATGAATTTGACAAGCTATTACGGATTTTTCATAAGGTAAAACAAGGAAAATAGAAGATGAGCATTGAATTATTACCGTATTTGAGCTATAATAACAGACGATATATGTAGAAATATGTGTTTTTAATATATGAGTAATTTGCTCTACGAAAGAAGGGATTATTATCTGGTATGTGATTTATTGTCAGGGGCAGAATGAACAAGAGGTTATGCGCTCTTGCAGAGAACATTTTACTAAAAAGGCATTAAAAAATGTTTTTATGATTACGTATGAGCGAATGCGTAAGTACGAAGGAAAATGGCATACTGAGAAATTTTCTTTGTTTCCCAATTATGTATTTTTGGAGAGCGAATATCCGAATTGTTTAAAAAAAGAGTTAAAACAATATGAAAATATTGTTCAAGTATTAGGAGAAAAAAATGAACTTATCTCAATTTCTAAAGAAGAAGAGGGCTTCTTGAGAAGTTTGTGTGGTGAAGAGCATCATTTTCCTATGTCGAGGGGATATATACAAAATGGCTGTATGCATGTAACAGAAGGCCCGTTAAAGGGAAAAGAGCCATTTATATATAAAGTTGATCGACACAAGCGACTGGCAAGACTGAAAGTTCCATTTATCGATGGAATGCGTGATATGTCTATGGGGCTTGAAATAGTGAGTAAAAGTTAAAAGGATAAAGGATAAAGAGAATACAAAAGAGAATGAGAATAGGTATTTACTTAACGAAGGAGGAAAATTATGCAGACAAAAGCATTTGAAGATAAGGTATGGTTATCTTCTCCGACAATGCATGGTGAAGAAATTAAATATATTACTGAGGCATATGAGACTAATTGGATGTCTACGATAGGTGAAAATATTAATCAAATTGAACGTCTTGTCAGTGAGAAAATGGGGTGCGGACATGCAGTGGCACTTGCAACAGGAACATCGGCTCTTCATATGGCTGTAAAATTAACAGGTATAAAATCAGGTGAAAAAGTGTTTTGCTCAGATATGACCTTTGGCGCATCTGTGAATCCGGTTGTGTACGAAGGGGGAGTACCAGTATTTATTGATTCAGAATATGATACTTGGAATATGGATCCAGTGGCGCTGGAAAAGGCCTTTGAAATATATCCAGAGGTCCGGGTAGTAATTGTAGTACATTTATATGGAACTCCAGCAAAAATTGATGTAATTAAATCAATCTGTGAGAAACATAATGCAGTATTAATTGAGGATGCAGCAGAATCATTGGGGTCTAGTTATAAAGGAAAACAGACAGGAACCTTTGGTACATATAATGCGATATCTTTCAATGGAAATAAGATTATTACGGGGACTTCCGGAGGAATATTGTTGACAGATTCTACGGAGGCGGCACATAAAGTACGTAAATGGTCAACACAGTCGAGAGAGCCTGCTCCTTGGTATCAGCATGAAGAGCTGGGATACAACTATCGCATGAGTAATATCGTTGCAGGAGTTGTAAGAGGGCAGCTTCCATATCTGAATCTTCATATTGCACAAAAGAAAGCCATTTATGAAAGATATAAAGAAGGATTTAAAGATTTGCCAGTAAATATGAATCCTTTTGATGCAGAAAATAGCAAACCTAACTTTTGGTTGAGCTGTATGCTTATTGATCAAGCAGCAATGTGTAGTCAGATTTTGGGAGAATGCGAGGCTTTTTATACTAGTGAAAAAGGGAAAAGCTGTCCGACAGAGATTTTGGAAATGCTTGCAAAATGCAACGCAGAAGGCCGTCCAATATGGAAACCAATGCACATGCAGCCAATATATCAAAGAAATGATTTCGTGACCCGTGAGGGAAATGGATGTGAGAAAACAAAAGATTATATTGCAAGTGATTCCGTTGGAAAAGATGGACGTCCATTAGATGTGGGAATGGATATATTTTATAGAGGTTTATGTCTGCCAAGTGACAATAAGATGACAGTAGAACAACAGAATAGAATTATTGAAATTGTAAAAAACTGCTTTGATTAAAGTGTAAGGGGCATAGGGAACGGTGAGTAAAGGTAAGAGGATACAAGAAGTGAAGATTGTGCATGAAAAAGGAATTTATGAAAAATACATAAAGAGACCGCAGGATATTTTTCTTTCACTCTTTTCATTGATTGTGCTGTCACCTATTTTAATTGTTACTGCTTTACTTGTGCGAGTGAATTTAGGGAGTCCGGTAATTTTCAAACAGAAGAGACCAGGATTGAATGAAAAGATTTTTACGCTCTATAAGTTTCGGACAATGACAGATGCAAGAGATAAAGAGGGAAATCTTCTTCCGGATGAAGTGAGACTTACAAAGTTTGGAAAGTTACTTCGAAGCACAAGTTTGGATGAACTCCCGGAACTTTGGAATATTTTATGCGGTGATATAGCAGTAATTGGTCCAAGGCCACTTTTGGTGGAATATTTGCCCAGATATAACGAAGAGCAAAGAAGACGCCACGAAGTCAGACCGGGGCTTAGCGGTCTTGCACAGATTAATGGAAGAAATGCAATTAGTTGGGAAGATAAATTCAGATACGATGTACAGTATGTAGATCATGTTACGTTTTTGGGAGATTGGAAAATAATCTTACAGACGGTACGGAATGTGCTAAAGCATGAAGGAATCAATTCGGATACATCGGTTACGATGGAAGTATTCATGGGAACGGAAGAAGAGTTGGAGTCAAAAAATGTCTAAACAATTAGTGATTATTGGTGCAAGCGGGCATGGAAAAGTCATCGCAGATATTGCATTGAAAGTAGGATATGAAATTATAGGTTTTCTGGATGATGATGCTTTATTAAAAGAGGTATGTGGTTTCCCAGTGTTGGGAAATATCATGAAAACAGATCATTATAAAGATAAATGTGAGTTTGTGATTGCTATTGGAAATAATACAATTCGTGAAAAGATTGCAAAGCAATATGATATGAATTGTGCGACGTTGGTTCATCCGGCAGCGATTATAGGACAGGATGTTCAAATAGAAGAAGGAACAGTTGTTATGGCAAATGCAGTCATCAATTCATCTTCTCATATTGGCAAGCATTGTATTATCAATACAGGAGCAGTTGTTGAGCATGATAATTTTTTACAAGACTATGTACATGTATCGCCGAATGCGACACTTGCTGGGACAGTTCACTTAGGAGAACGCGTACATGTGGGGGTAGGAGCTTGTGTAAAAAATAACATGACTGTTATTGAAGATGTGGTGATTGGTGCAGGTGCAGCTGTAGTGAAGGATATTACAGAAACTGGGGTATATGTAGGAGTGCCGGCAAGGAGAATAAGATAGATGAAGAGAATCTTGATATTAGCAAATTTTGATGTCGGGTTATATAAATTTCGAAAAGAATTGATTCAGGAACTTTTGAATCAGGGCAATGAAGTGTATATATCACTTCCAGATGGAGAACTTGTTCATAATCTTGAGAAGATGGGTTGCAAGTTTGTCAATACTGCGGTAGATCGCAGAGGAATCAATCCAAAGACGGATGCAAAGCTAATGTTTTTTTATAAGAAACTGCTGAAAAAATTGAAACCTGATTTGGTTATTACTTATACCATTAAACCGAATATTTATGGTGGATTAATGTGCCGTATGCTTCGTGTGCCATATGCGGTTAATATTACCGGACTTGGAACGGCGTTCCAGAGCGAAAGTATAATAAAAACATTAGTAACATTTTTATATAAAATTGCGTTGAAAAAGGCAAAAGTGGTATTTTTTGAAAACGTAGGGAATAAACAGACCTTTTTAGACTTGAATATATTAAAAGAAAAACAGATATGTGTGTTGAATGGAGCAGGTGTGAACCTTGAGGAATATCCATTCTGTGAGTATCCTTCGGAAGGTGAAACTCGATTTTTGTTTATCGGACGTGTTATGAAAGAAAAAGGGGTGGATGAACTATTTGAGGCAGCAGAGAGGATTCAAAAGCAACATTCTGATGTCTTTTTTGATGTTGTGGGGCCATTGGAGGATGACTATAAGGCAAGAATTGATGAACTTGTCCAAAGGGGCATAATTGTGTATTACGGCTATCAGAAAGATGTAAAACCGTATATTGAGAAATGTCATTGCTTTGTTCTTCCATCTTACCATGAAGGGATGGCAAATACACTTTTGGAAGCAGGAGCGATGGGAAGGCCGCTGATTACGAGTAACATACACGGATGTATGGAGGCAGTGGAAGTAGGAAAGAACGGATATCTGACGATGGTGAAAGACACTGAATCGCTTTTAGAAAGGATAGAGAGCTTTCTTGAGCTTTCATATGAAAGGAAGAAAGAAATGGGATGGAATTCTAGAGCAGTGGTGCAGGAAAACTTTGATAAAAAAAAGATTATAGGGAAAACGATAAGGGAGATAGATAGAGGATGTCTGAGCCGATAAGGGTATTGCATGTTGTGACACATATGAATAGAGGCGGTCTTGAGACAATGATTATGAATTATTACCGTCACATTGATAGAACAAAGATACAATTTGATTTTTTGACGCATCGTGATGGAAACAAAGATTATGATGATGAAATCCAAAAATTGGGTGGGAAAATTTATCATCTGCCACCGCTGAATCCATTTGACAAAAGAGGATATATGAAAAAATTAGATGAATTTTTTCGGGAACATGGAGAATATAAGATTGTACATTCACATCTGGACTGTATGAGTGCGTATCCGCTGAGGGCAGCGAAGAAATATGGGGTGCCGGTGAGAATTGCACATAGTCATAATACAAGTCAGGAAAGAAACTTAAAATATTTAGTGAAGTTATATTCAAAATCGTTGATTCCAAAGTATGCGACAGATTTATTCGCATGTGGGGAGATGGCTGGAAGATGGATGTTTAAAAACCATTCTTTTGTAATTATGCGTAATGCTATTAACACCGAGAAATTTGTTTATGACCCGGAAATTGCAAAGCGACAGAAAGAAAGTTTAGGAATTGAAGATAAATTTGTACTGGGACATGTTGGAAGGTTTAATTTTCAAAAAAATCATGAATTTTTAATTGAGATTTTTAATGAGGTATGTAAAGAAAATGCAAATACGGTGTTGCTACTTGTAGGAACAGGAGAATTGGAGGAAAACATTCATAAAAAAGTCAGAAACCTTGGATTGCATGAGAAAGTCAAGTTCTTAGGAGTACGAGAAGATATACCAGAATTAATGCAGGCAATGGATGTATTTGTATTTCCATCTTTATTCGAAGGACTCCCAGTAACTCTTGTAGAGGCACAAGCAGCAGGTTTACCTTGTGTTGTTTCAGATACAATTACAAAAGAGATTGATATTACGAACAATGTGAAGTTTTTAGATATAAATGGAAAAACTTATGAATGGGCAAAAGACATTATAAAGAAGAAAGAACGAAAAAAGGAAGCATATCATATGCTTGAAAAAGCGGGCTTTGATATTAAAAACAATGCAGAGTGGTTAGTTGAACAGTATCAAAGAAAACTTGGAGGAAATTGATGAAACCATTATTAACGATATTTACACCAGCTTATAACAGAGCATACTCCTTACATTTGTGTTACGAGAGTTTATGTAGACAAAGCAACCAGGATTTTATATGGTTGGTTGTAGACGATGGTTCTACGGACAATACAAAACAACTGGTAGAACAATGGAAAGTGAAAGAAAATGGATTTGAAATACGTTATGTGTATAAACAAAATGGCGGAATGCATACCGCTCATAATAAAGCATATGAATTGATTGATACGAAATTGAATGTCTGCATTGATTCGGATGATTATATGCCAGATGATGCAGTTGAAAAAATAGTAACATTTTGGAAAAAATATGGAAGTAATCGATATGCGGGAATTATTGGATTAGATGCGACATTTGACAATCAGGTAATTGGCAAAGAATTCCCGAAAAATTTAAAGAAAACCACTTTGTTAGGTTATTATGCAAATGGTGGTGTTGGTGATAAAAAGCTTGTCTATCGAACAGAGCTTATGAAAAAGTATCCGCCATACCCTGAGTTTGAAGGTGAAAAATACGTCGGATTATCGTATAAATATATGTTGTGTGATCAAGAATATGAACTGTTAGTATTGAATGAAATTTTGTGCAATGTGGAATATCAATTAGACGGTTCGAGTACGAATATGTTTCGTCAGTACTTAAGAAATCCCAATGGGTTTGCATTCTTCCGTAAGGTAGCTATGCAATATCAGCCAAAATTAAAAAGACGTTTTGTAGAATGTATACATTATGTTTCAAGCAGTATTTTAGCGAAAAATAAAAAGTTTTTGAAAGAGTCGCCGAAAAAGGGAATGACCATTTTGGCAATTCCGTTTGGGTTTGTTTTGACTTATTACATTAAAAGTAAATCCAAGAATTATATGATGGTGGAAGGAATGAAGAAATGACAGTTTGGTGGAGTACGTTAGCAATTACATTTTTATTGTGTTTTTTTGCACAGAATAGTGGAAAAAGAAAGAAAACAATAAATGGAGAGACAAAGTATTTGCCTAATTTTGCCCTCTCGGTTTGTGCATGTGGTGTGTTGGTGTTTGTGTCAGCGTTTCGTAATGATGTCGGAGATACAGGAGCATACCGTGATTTTTTCAATCAAGCGCCTTTAAGTGTCGAAGAATTTTTTCAAGTGATACCTTTGAAAGATGAGTGGGGAATTACGTTATATTATACGTTAATCAAAGAATTTATTTCTGATAAAAGCCAATGGTTTATTATTATCAGTGCTGTGATTACCTTAGTTGGTATTTTTGTTGTCTTTTATAAATATTCAGAACATATTGATTTGGCAGTATTTTATTTTATTACAATGGGATGTTATTTGGTTACAATGAATGGAATTAGACAATATATAGTGTCTGCAATTTTATTTTTAGCATTTCCGTGGATTATTAAGAAAAAATGGTACTTATATATTCCGTTGGTTTTAATATTGTCGACCTTTCATACTTCGGCCTTGATATTTTTGGTATTGTATTTCATTGGAAACAAAAAAGCATGGGGGATATGGACAAAAGGTCTTTTAATATTTGGTATTGTATTATTTGTTACTTATCAGGTGTCGGGGCCAATGGTTGCCAATCTTTTAGGAGAGACACAATATGGACATTATAGAAATGCTTTGCTATCTAAAGGCGGAGGAGCCAATGTTATTCGAATTTTTGTGTATGCGGTTCCGGTTATTTTGAATTATATGGGTAGAAAAAATAAGAGAATGACGGAAAAATTTGGATATAATTTGATGGTCAATATGTCTGTGTTGAATTTGATTTTTATGTTGTTAGCAAATAGATATTGGATATATGCACGTTTTAATATGTATTTTAATACTTATGCAATTATTTTGCTGTGTTGGGATGTGAAGTACCTATTCAAAGAAAATAATAAGAAACTAGTGTATATAGCAAGTATCGTACTTTTTGCAATTTATTATTGGTATGATATGGTAATGAGTTTGGGGTTTGGAGCTAATTATGTACACTTTATAACGATGTGGAAGTAGGAAAAAGAATGAAAAAGATAGGAATTATAACAATACATAATGTTGTTAATTATGGCGCGGTATTACAGGCATATGCACTATTGAAAGTAATTAGAGATGGTTTTCAAGAAGAATGCCATGTTGAGATTATTGATTATATGCCAAAATATTTTTCAGAAGTAAAAGGAACCTTCAAATTAGTGAATGTAAAAAATATGAAAACTTTTTTGATTGAGTTCGAAAGATTGATTTTGGGTAATAAGCATAAAAGAGCAGAAATAGAGTTTCGTAATTTTATAGGAGCAAATGATAACTTAAGTGCTCCGGTAGATACTTTGGATAAAATAGGACAAGAGTATGATGTTGTCATTAGTGGAAGTGATCAAATATGGAATCCAGATGTAACTGGAGGGAGTTTAGATCATAATTTTTACTTGAGTTTTTTTAACGATAAGAATATAAAGAAAATTGCTTATGCAAGTAGTTTAGGGGAAGGATATCAGTTACCTTCTTTTGAAAGAGAAAAGGCAGTAAAATGGTGGAAAGAATACTCTTATCTATCGTGTAGGGAAAAAGATGGATGTGAGTACATTAAGCAAGAAGTTGGAAAAAATTGTAAATTAGTGTTAGACCCTTCACTATTATTGAATAAAGAGATATGGGGAAGGTATGGTAAAAACACTAAGAAACTTATCAAAAAGGGCGATAAATATTTGTTGATATATCGTTTGCAAAAGTCAGAAAAGATATATCAAACGGCTAAAAAAGTAGCAGAAAAATATGGATTGAAAGTATATGAAATAGGAACGACACTTCGAAAGAATGTGCTTGTAGATAAACTTATTGGAGGAGTATCTCCGCAAGAATTTTTATACTTATTTATGAATGCAGAATACGTAGTAACAAATTCTTTTCATGGTACTGCCTTTGCGGTTAACTTTAATAAAAATTTTTATAGCATACTTCCAAGTAAAAGAACTTCAAGAATTACAAGTTTATTGACAAATTTAGGGTTAGAAGATCGAATAGTTAGGGATGTATTGCAAGATGTTGATTTGATAACTTATGAGAAAGTTAATGAGAAACTGGACGCGTTGAGAAAGGAATCAAAAAAGTACTTATTTGATTCTATTAATGCTTGTATTAGAAGGGAATTTTCATGAACAAATTTTTGATGACAGGAAATAAAGAGGAATGTTGTGGCTGCCTAGCATGTGTGCAGAAATGTCCAACAAAAGCTCTTACAAAAATTATAGATGAAGAGGGATTTGTATATCCTAAGTTAGACAAAAATAAGTGTATACAGTGTGAGCGTTGTGAAAAAGTGTGTAGTTTCGAAAGAAATGATTTAAATATTATTCAAAACGTATATGCTTTCAAACATACAGAAGAAAATGTTAGATTGAATAGTAGTTCAGGAGGAGCATTTACTGCAATCTCTGATTATTTTTTGCAACAAGGATATAAAGTGTATGGGGTTATTTTAGATGAAGAAGGAAAAGTTATACATACAGGAACTAAAGATATTGTTGTAAGAGATAGGATGAGAGGTTCAAAATATGTTCAAAGTGATATAGGTGATGTTTATACTATAATTCAAAATGAATTACAATTAGATGAAAAAGTAATATTTGTTGGAACGCCTTGTCAAGTGAATGGATTGAAGCTATTTTTAGGGAAAAAATATTCTAATCTTGTAACAATAGATTTAATATGCCATGGAGTTGTCAGTCCATTGGTTTTTAGAGACTATCTTTCTCTAGTTAGTAATGAAAGTGAAGTATATGAGTATAAATTCCGTGATAAAAAAGAGGCATCTTGGGGTAGATATCAAGCATCCATAGAATGCCAAGATAGAGGTAATACGAAATATTTACCATATTTTATGAATTTGTTTAATAGAGCATTTGCTTTTCGACCATCTTGTCATAATTGTAAATTTGCAAAGACAGAAAGACCATCAGATATTACACTGGCAGATTTTTGGGGAATAGAGAATATTGATAGAGATTTTACGGATGAATTAGGTGTATCTTTAGTATTGCTCAATAACACGGAGTATAAGTTGATAGTGGAAGAGATTTTTTCTGAGTTTGAATATAATATTCATTCTTTCAAAAAAGTAGGTTTCCAGCCACATTTGTATCATCCTGCTGCAGCTTCTGTTATTAGAGATAAATTTTGGAAAGACTATCAAAAGAAAGGTGCGAAATGGACTTTGCATATGTATGGAAGTGATACGCTATATAGTAAGTTAAAAAGAAAACCATTAGAATTTATTCGCAAAATAAAAGGAGTAGAATAAGAAATGAAAACATATTTATCGATTTGTATTCCGATGTATAATTGTGAAAACTATATAGTAGAGTGTTTGAAATCAATAAAAAAGCAATCAATGAGTGAATATGTAGAAGTTATTATTATAGATGATTGTTCTACAGATCAATCAAAAGAAGTAGCTAGAAGATTTGTAGAAGAAAATCATATGAATGCTCATATTTTTTTGAATGCTCAAAATTTTGGAGTGGCATATTCGAGAAATTGTGCGATAGAAAAGGCAAGTGGGGAATATATTATGTTTTTAGATAGTGATGATACTTTAGATTCGGACTTTTTTGAGAATATATTTGATGCTATCAATGATGGAGAATACGATATGCTTTTGTGGGGATTCAATGAGGTAGATGAAGAATTGCAGTTAAAACAAAGTATGACAAATTCATCTGAAGTAACTTTAGGAAAAGAAATCTGTAAAAAGTTGAGTGAATATAGATTTCAGATTTGTATTGGAAGTTATATGATACGAAAAGAAATATTAATAGATAATAATATTAAAGTTTCTTGTAAGTATAAGTATGGTGAAGATCAAGAATTGAATTATAAATGCTTACTACATTCAAGACAAGTAAAAGTGTTAGATAAGAGTTTTTACAACTATCGTTATAATCCAAATTCAGCAATGAATATATCAAGTGATTTTCGAAGATTTGATACGGTTGAATCGCGAAAAGAACTTCTTCAATATTTGAAATCAAATTTTATACAAGAAATTGAATTAATAGAACGATTTCAAAATTTTTTGATTCCAGAAGCTATTATTACGGTAACAAGAGTCATGGTCTATTCTGGAATTCATAAGAAAAATTTGAAAGAATATTGGAAGAATCGAGGATATGCTGAGATTTTAAAAGAATCAGCAAGGGAAAAAAAGTTATCTAAGAATTTGTATTTAGAGATGATGATGCAAATGTACACATGGAGTTTATATAGTGTTTTGTGTAAATTAAAGAAACATGTGCGGAGATGATAATAATGAAGAAGATAATTATAGTAACTCATTGTATGGAAGTAGGGGGAGCCGAAAAAAGTCTGATAGAATTATTGAATTGTATTGATTATGAAACATATGCGGTTGATTTATTTCTGCTTAAACATTCCGGAGAATTCATGTCGCAGATTAATGAACATGTGAATCTTTTAAATGAAATACCAAGCTATGCAGCATTGATGAAACCGATAAGTACAGTGTTAAAGTCTAAGCAGTTTTTAATAGGTATATCTAGATTATTTGCTAAAAACTTAAGTTATAGGAACGCGAGAAAAAGCAATGTGTGGAAAGATACATATACTTTAGAATATGCCCATAAATACTCACAAATTTTTTTGCCGCAGATTAGTAATGAACGATACGATCTTGCAATTAGTTTTTTAACTCCCCATTACATTACAACAAATAAAGTGAAAGCAGATAAGAAAGTTGCATGGATTCATACCGACTATAGCAAAATGGTTGTTGATATAAAATCAGAATTGAATATGTGGAGGAAATATGATTATATTGCTGCGATTTCAGAGAGTAGTAAAAAAGCATTTGTGAAAATTTTTAGTGAATTGGAAAAAAAAGTTTTTGTAATGGAAAATATTCTTTTGAGTGAGTCAATTAGAAAACAGGCAGAAGGAGATGTGTCTGAAGAAATTGACAAGAGCAAAATTACAATTTGTTCGGTTGGAAGATTTTCTTATCCTAAAAATTTTGATAACGTTCCTAATATATGCAAGCGAATTGTAGAATCAGGATATGATATTCGATGGTATTTGATTGGTTCTGGAGGAGAAGAAAGAAAAATTCGAGAGAGGATCAAAGAAGAACATATGGAAGAATATGTGTTTATTCTAGGGAAAAAGATAAATCCATATCCTTATATGAAAGCATGTGATTTTTACATTCAGCCATCTCGTTATGAAGGGAAATCTGTTTCGGTGCGGGAAGCACAAATTTTGCAGAAACCAGTTGTTATTACAAACTATACAACAGCAAAAAGCCAAGTTGAAGATGGTGTAGATGGTGCCATTGTACCGATAGATAATGAAGAATGTGCTAAGGGGATTGTAAATGTGATTAAAGATCAAGCGTTGCAAAGAAACTTGATTGAGAATTGCAAAAAGAGGGATTTCGGTAACGAAAAAGAAATTGAGAAATTGTATAACTTAATGGGATAAAAAATGGAGAAGGAGTAATGAGCAAGCAAAAGATACCGAAAATTATTCATTATTGTTGGTTTGGAGGAAAAGATAAACCACATCAAGTAAAAAAGTGTATTGAGAGTTGGAAAAAATATTTATCCGATTATCAGATTATGGAATGGAATGAAAGAAATTTTGATGTGGATCAATTTCAATATACGAAGGATGCTTATGATGCAAAAAAATATGCGTTCGTAAGTGATGTCGCAAGGGTGAAAGCGCTTTTGGAATATGGCGGAATTTATTTTGATACAGATGTAGAAGTGTTTAGGAGCTTTAATGATGTGTTAGATGCAAAATGTTTACTAGGATTTGAGGAAGGAAATTATGTGGCAACAAGCATGATGGGAGCTGTACCCAAATATCCGTTGTTTCAAAAATTCTTTGAATTATATGAAAAATTACCATTTTATGATGAAAAAGGAAAGATTATAGAGGGAACAAATGTTGCGAAACTAACGGAACTTTTGGAGGAATATTCACTTCAGAGGAACAATTGTTATCAGGAACTAAAAGACGGTATGAAGGTTTATCCGAAAGAATATTTTTCGCCATATGTGTATACATATTGCACTTACCAGATTACAGATCAATCTTATTGTGTACATCATTTTTATGTTAGTTGGTTACCGTGGTACGTGAAGGTTAAGAAAATGTTTAAGAAGTGTTTGGTAAAAATTATTGGGTTGGAGAAGGCAAAGAAATTAATGGGGCGGAATTGTGTATAAGTAGGGGAAATCATGATGGAGAATATAATTGTATCAGTTGTTATACCAGTATATAATGCGGAAAAATATATAATACAATGCATAGAATCATTGCAACAACAAACTTTTACTTATTTTGAATGCGTGTTGGTTGATGATGGTTCAGTCGATGAAAGTAAATCACTTTTGAAGAGGTTTTGCAAAGAAGATTTGAGATTTAGGTATATCTATCAAGAAAATAGCGGTCCATCAGCTGCAAGGAATAGGGGAGTACAAGAAGCAAATGGAAAATATTTGATATTTATCGATGCAGATGATTTTATTAAGACTAATTATATTGAACAATTAGTAAATGAAATAGAGAAAGGGTTTGACTTAGTTTGTTGTGGATATATTGATATTAGCAAGTATGGGATTGTTTTATGGAATGATTTTGAGGAGGTAGATTTTTCCAAAGAAAAACTGGTCCATTGTATTGTAAGAGGGACAGGAGGAGTTCTTTGGGGAAAAATTTTTAAAACATCTATTGTTAAAGACAATAATATTCAACTAGACAATAAGTTATTTATGTGTGAAGACATGATTTTTGTTTTGCAGTATGCTGAATATGTTAATAAATGGTCTTTGATTCGAGAAAATTTGTATTGTTACAATCGTCTCAATGAAAACAGTATTAGTAAAAAAATAAGTGATAGATATTTAAACAATTATGAAATTTTTTTCAAGAGACTAATTGAGGAATTGGAAAATCTAAGTGTGTCAGCTGCAACCTTGGAAGAGTATAGCAATAAAAAAATAGCAGAAACACTTACTAATATGATTAGAGCTAGCAAAGAAAAAAGAAACTTTATTTTAAAATTGAAAGAAAATAATTTTTGGTGGATGTATTTTAAGAAAAATTATGAGAGGAATATAATTTTGAAATTGGCTTTTCAGGAAAAAGTGTTTTTATTAGAATTATATATTTTTTTAAAAAACCATTTACAAATAGTAGGTGGTAACATGAAAAGATTTGCAAAGAGGATGATGAAGTAAAAGTATATGTAGATGTTTATTTGGCAAAAATTTTGGAGATGAATAGAATATGATGCTTGAATATTTTTAGGTGTGGAAGAGCTATTTTTACTGTGAAACATAACTTTCCGGGCACAAAAAAGTATAGATTATCCCTATCAAGTGCCGGACGGCTTGATGTTGGGCTTTCCAGAATTTCGAAAAGTTCTCGTGGTGTTGCACCAAATTCCCATACTTTCTCTTTATTGTCTTTTCAAAAGCGAGCGAATACTTAACAATTCTTTGTAATACGAAGATTCTATCATTGATATATAGTAAAAAAATAAGGAATGTACTAAAAGAAAATGGATTTTGCAATTTGATGGTTAAAATTGAAGAGTGTGAAAAATTTTTCAGATAAAAGATTTGTTAAAGAAGCAGGTGAGAAAATGAAAAAACAACTATTATTTGTAATTGATTCTTTAATGTGCGGTGGTGCAGAAAAAAGTTTAGTGACGCTTCTTAATATCATTGACTATTCTAAAGTTGATGTAGATTTGATGATGTTTAGGCATGGGGGAGCTTTTGAAGATTTAGTACCGGATACTGTACATATTGTATCGGCGCCCCACTACTTTGAGCAACTTCAAGCGAGTGAGACGCCAAGAATGAAAGACTTCTATTTTAGAATAAAAACTTCTTTTTTGTTAAGAATGAATCGATTATCTAAGGAGAAGTATTATACAGAACAAATTGTGTATCGAAGTCTGAAGCCATATTTGGAAATCTGCGATAAACAGTATGACTGTGCCATAGCGTATAGTCAAGGTATGCCAACTTACTATGTGTCAAATCATGTTATGTCAAAGAAAAAGCTTGCATGGATTAATTGTAATTATGTAACAACGGAATATAATAAACAGTATGATACGCTTTGTTATCAAAAGATGAATCATATTGTTGTGGTATCAGATTTTATAAAAGAAACATTAAAGGAGTACCCGTGGTATAAAAAGGTTGAGGTTGTGAATGACATAGTAGATCCGCGGATGATTCAGCATTTATCAAATCGAGATAGTGAATATGCTAATGATATGGAGTATAGAGGGATTAAATTGTTAACAGTTGCCAGATTAGAAAAAGTCAAAGGATTTGATTTGCTGGTGAAAGCTGCTAGCATATTGAAAAAAGAAGGATTGGATTTTAAATGGTTTATTATAGGAGAAGGCTCTGAGCGTGGAAGAATAAACGTATTGTGCAAGGAATATCACTTAGAGGATAGTATTATTTTACTTGGACAAAAAACTAATCCATATGTATATATGAAACGATGTGATATTTATGTTCAGACATCAAGAAATGAAGGATTGGGTTTAACAGTAATTGAGGCAAAAATTTTAGAGAAGTTAATAGTTTGTACAAATTTTTCAACCGCCAGTAGTTTGATTAGTGATAAATTGGATGGAATTTTGTGTGACATTTTATTTGAAGATATAGCTGAAAAAATTATGATGCTTGTAGAAAGAAAAGAGCTTCGAGAAAACATATTAGGAAAACTTAGAACGCAAAAAAAATTCAATACCGTGGGTGAAATAAATAAAATATACAATTTAGTAAGTTAGAGGTTGGAAAAGTGAGCGAAATTTCAGTGATTATTCCAGTATATAATGCAGATAAATTTATAAGGAAATGTATAGCCAGTATACTATGCCAATCATTTTCTGATTTTGAAATTGTTTTAGTTGATGATGGATCTCAGGATGATAGTGCATCAATTATTAGGGAGTATGAAGAAAAGTATGATATTATCAAAGGAGTATTTAAGAAAAATGGAGGTGTATCATCTGCTAGAAATGAAGGAATCAAAGTTGCTACTGGAAAATATTTAGTTTTTGTAGATGCAGATGATGAGGTCAAGGAGGATTATTTGGCGCAATTATATAAATATTCTCAATTTGACTATGTTATTTCAGGAATAATTAATCGTTATACGAATCTAAAAAAAATAGAAGATTCAAAGGATTTAAGTTCTATGCTTAAAGACAGCAAAGGTGAAAAAATAAATGAGTTGCCCAAGGAATTCTTTATTAGAGGATTTATTCATACTTGTTGTGGAAAGCTTTATAAATTAGAAATTGTGCAAAAACATAACATTCGATTTCCGGAAGTTAGGTTAAGTGAAGACTCATTTTTTAATATAGAATATTTAAAACATATTAAAAAGTGGAAAATAGTAGAATCTGCTAATTATATATATATACATCGTAAAAGTGATGAAAATGCAACAGCAAAATGGGGGAAAAAGGATATAGATATTTATATTAGACTCCATGAAGAGATGTTGCAATTACCTGTAAAAAAGGGGTATGTAGATTCTACTTTGTATTCACAATATTTAGCAATATGTTTGAAATTATTAAAACAAAATTTAACACAAATAGAAAAGAAGAAACAATTAGAAAAAATTATGAGAAAAAGGAAGGTTAGACAAACTTTAATTTTTTCTGCTACCAATAAAGGGGAATGGTTAACAGGAATCATAATTTGTTTGGGAGATATAAATTTAATAAATAAGTGGTTGAAATTTATTGAATTGAGGTGAGTAAAGTGATAAAAATTGCTATTGTCAGCAAAAAGGTAGGTATAGGTGGAGTGGAGAAAGCGCTACTTTCTATGCTGTGTAATATAAATTATTCTAAAATTTGCATTGACTTATATTTGCCAACAGAAGAAAAAGCTAATCTTATACCTCAAGAAATCCATATCAAGAAATTTGAAAGTATATTAAGCTTTCGAGAGTTTACATATAAGATGCAACACCCGATACAAATATTTAACATATTTTTTTATCTGTTTAAAAGTAAATTATTAAAAACAACGAACTATGTAGATGAACTTAATCATTCGAAGTATTTTTATAAGAAAAACTCAAAGAAATATGATGTAGTTATTTCATATGATGGACCATTGGGATTTTCAACGTTTTATTCATTATATAATTTAAAAGCAAACAAAAAGAAGATTTGGATTCATGGGAATATAATACAAGATCATGTTCCCAAAAAAATAATTAAGAGATACTATTCCCAATTTGATGAAATGATTTTTGTTTCAAAAATGATAAGGGACGAGTTTTTGAGTTATTATCCTGAGTATGAATCAAAAAGTAGAGTTTATTATAACCATATAGAAAAGGAGAAGATTCAAGAGCTGGCGGTACAGGAAAAAATAGATAGATTGGAAAAGCTAATGTTTCTCACGGTTGCACGAGTTAGTTATGAAAAAGGAATTGATATTGCTTTAGAATGTGGAAAGTTATTAAAAGATAAGGATATAGATTTTGTCTGGTATATATGTGGTTCAGGGGTCCTTTTGGATGAAATGCAAAAAAAATCAAATATATTAGGGGTAGCAAAAAATTTTGTTTTTTTGGGCGAGAAGGAAAATCCTTATCCCTATATGGAAAAATGTGATATTTATATTCAGCCATCAAGAACAGAAGGTTTTTGTACTACTACAAATGAAGCAAGAGTTTTAGGTAAAGCAATCGTTACTACTGATGTAGGAGGGATGAGAGAGCAGTTTGTGGATCATAAAACAGCATTGATTACAGAAATTAGTGCTCAGGGGTTGAGCAACGCTGTTATGGAATTACTTAATAATCCAAGTTTGAAAGAAGAAATGGAGTATAATAATAAAAATTCAAATTTTGAATTAAACACAATATCCTTAAACGATATATTAATATAAAAGAAATGAGGAAATGGAATGAAAAGGATAAAGAAAAGGATAGCTCCTATTTTATATAAGTATATAGGGATAAAATTGCCGATTTCTTATGAAAAAGGCGGAGAGAGAGCTAGAAAGATAAGAGGATGGTGTGCAAAATATATGATGGCAAGAGTTGGTTCAAATATCAACATAGAAAAAGGTGCAAAATTCGAGTCACTGTGTGAAATAGGAAATAATTCAGGAATAGGAGTGAATGCAGTGATAGGAGGAAGGACAATAATCGGGAATGATGTAATGATGGGGAGAGAATGCATTGTTATTTGTAGAAACCACCGATTTGAGAGAACGGACATTCCTATGAATCAACAAGGGTTTTCGAAAAGTACAACGATTACAATTGGTGATGATGTTTGGATTGGGGATAGAGTAACAATTTTGCCAGGGACCAGTATAGGAAAGGGATGTATTGTTGCGGCGGGAGCAGTAGTAACAGGAAATGTACCAGATTATTCTATAGTAGGTGGTGTTCCAGCAAAAATTATAAGAAATAGAAAAAACTGATTTTATTAGTTAAGGAGCTAATATGCGTACAAAAAAATCAATTATAAATATGATAACAGCAATAGGTTCTCAAGTTATTATTATATTATTAGGATTTATATCGAGAAGAGTACTTATATACAGTGTTGGAGTAGAATATCTGGGAATTAATGGGTTAATGACGAATATCCTTACAATTTTTTCCTTGGCTGAGTCGGGTATTGGCTTAGTGATAGGGTATAATTTATATGAACCATTAGCTAAGAACGACACAGAATTAATAAAGTCATTAATGCTTTTTTATAAAAGAGCATATAACCTTTTAGCAGTTGGTACAACGATAATCGGAATAATTTTTTATCCATTTTTACCGTTTTTTTTGAAAGGCAACACAGTAGAGGATACAGCGGTTATATATTTTATCTTTTTATTTAGCTCAGTTAGTTCATATTTATTTTCTTATAAAGTAACGTTAAATAATTCTGATCAAAATAATTACTTGTCTACAATTTCTAATATAATAAGTCAGATAGCTGTGCTAATAATAAAGGTTTTTGTTTTATATTTCACAGAAAATTATATATTATTTTTGGTAATAGATATTGCAACTAATCTGATTAAAAATATTATTTTTTCACATATTGTTGATAAAAAATATCCGTATTTAAAAGAAAAAAATGTGGGATTTTTAGATGTTAAGTTAAAACAAGAGATGTTTCATAACATAAAGGCATTATTTATTACTAAGGTAGGATACATTGTTTCCACATGTTCAGATAATTTGGTGATTTCTGCTTTTGTCAGTATTAGTAGCTTGGGATTATACAGTAACTATACAGTTTTAACCTCTTCTGTTACAAGTTTTGTTTCTACTTTTACCAGTAGTATTATTGCAAGTATGGGAAATTTAATTGTAAGTGAAGACACGGATAAAACTTATGCTGTATATAAAAAAATTAATTTTATTAATTATTGGCTATATACGTTCTCGGCAGTTGGGTTACTATGTTTGATAGAGCCATTTATTGAAATTTGGTTGGGAAAAGAATTCATAATGAATAAGGGCGTTTTAATTGGAGTGGTTTTATTGTTTTATTTTAAAGGAGAAAACTCTGCGATAGAAATGACTAAAAATGCGGCAGGACTTTTTCGACCTGATAGATATATTACTTTAATTGAGGCCATATTTAATCTTATTATCTCCATTATATTAGCAAGAAAATATGGAATAGCAGGGGTTATTTTAGGAACTTTAATTAGTTATCTTTTACTTTCGTACTGGATAAGGGCTTATATTGTGTTTAGAGATTTATTTGATGAAAAATTTATAAAACATATACTTGAGTGTTTTAAAAGATGGATCATTTTTTTGATAGTTTCTATAATTACATACTATGTATCAGTTAATATAAATTTAAGTAATAACATCATTTTGAATTTTATAATTAAGTTAATAGTGGTTGTATTGTTAGTTAATGGAATGCTAATAGGAATATTTTATAAAAGGCAGGAATTTAAAGAAATGAAAGTTTTGGTGTTTGCAAAGATAAAAAATAAAGGACTTTAATATATTCAGAAGTTAATTTTAAGTGGAAAGGTAAGGAGGACATAGGAAAAATATGATTTCAAAAAGCAAAGGTGCAAAAGACAAAGAGCTTAGTAGAGAAACAAAATTTGAATTACTACGTGTAATCTGTATGATATTTGTTATTACAGAACATTTGGTTCCACATATAAGTGATATGCAGAACATGAACGCAGGATTTGAGTATTATATTGGCAATATTGTAAGAAGTTTTTGCATTATAGCGGTTAACTGTTTTGTACTGTTATCTGGATATTTTGGAATAAAGCTTAAAGTGAAAAGAATTTTACAATTAGATGCAATCGTTTGGTTTTGGGGAATCACAGGATTAATATTGGCAACTATGTCTGGAATGCATGTGTTTCAAGTGAAGCCAGATATTTTGTCTTTGCTTCCGATAATAACAAAGAGAAACTGGTTTGTGACTACATATGTTGTGTTGTGTTTGCTTAGTCCTGTTTTGAATTTTTTGACTAAAAAATTAAATAAAAGGCAATTTCAGAGTCTGATTATTTTGATGGTTGTAGTTTTTTATTTAATTCCGACAATTGATTACACTTTGAATGCGCCAACAGTTACCTTGGATAGTGGTTATGGAATTGTTAATTTTGTTTGTTTATATTTTATAGGAAGATACATGAATATTTATTTAGGAGAAATTAAAAGAGCTTATACTGGAGTTGGGTACTTTTTCAGTTGCGTTTTATTATTTGCAGCTAATCATATAATGAGTGTATTGGTTGGATTTTATTACATAAGCTATCTCAGTTATGATACGATTTTTTGCTTAGCTGGAGCTGTATTTTTCTTTTTGTGGTTTAGAGAATTGGATCTTCAATCAAAAATAATTAATTGGATTGCAGGATATAGTTTTGCAGCATTTATTATTCACACAAGTCCATTTTATGGAGAGGTTATTTTTGAAAAGGCACTATTAATCAGTGAAAAATCAATTCTACAGTATGGCCTAGTATAATCCAATTTAATTAGACTTATGTTTTGCGTTATGGTATAATAACCTCAGCAGAGGAGGTCGTATTATGCCAAATTTAATAAAATCCATTAACCTTACACAAGATGATAAAAATACTTTAGAGAGTATCCTTCGCCAGAGTACTGTTGAGGCAAGAACCTATATCAGAGCGAAAATACTACTTTTGAAATCAGAAAATAATTCTAATGAATATATTGCAGATAAACTTGACGTCTGCATTTCTGTTGTAAGGTTATGTATTGACAAATATAATGCCGGTGGCATTGAATCTGCCCTGCATGACAACAGGGGACGTGGCCGTAAAGCAGAGATTATGGACTCTGATATTACATGGGTCATAAACAAGGCCTGCCAAAAACCAAAAGATTTTGGCTACTCCGCTG